>ENA-OQDW01000115-OQDW01000115.1-human-gut-metagenome-genome-assembly--contig:-NODE-115-length-30957-cov-2.210023_pt1 | contig 30957 bp, 38 predicted proteins | sample MGYA00242784_ERZ504613 | MGnify/ENA primary metagenome ERZ504613 (study PRJEB26092, sample SAMD00036330) | human gut metagenome | host: Homo sapiens | study: EMG produced TPA metagenomics assembly of...
GCAGAAAGCAAGCGCAGAACAAGAGTGATACTATAAGCTATGCAGGAATGGACTCATGCGGCGCATGAAAAAAAGAACGAAGAGGATATACGTATATGGAAAACGAATATGTTATTGAGATGTTGAACATCACGAAAGAATTTCCAGGAATCAAAGCCAACGATAATATTACCCTGCAGTTGAGAAAGGGAGAGATTCATGCACTGCTTGGTGAGAATGGTGCAGGGAAGTCTACCCTTATGAGTATTCTGTTTGGTCTGTACCAGCCGACGTCCGGTACGATCAAAAAGAACGGGCAGGTTGTACAGATCAATACGCCGAACGACGCGAATGATCTGAACATCGGAATGGTTCATCAGCATTTCAAGCTGGTGGAGTGTTTTTCCGTGCTGGATAATATTATCCTTGGTGTTGAGCCATCGAAAGGATTGTTCCTTGAAAAGATGGTGCCAGAAAAAGGTACTGGAGCTGAGTGAGAGGTACGGGCTTAAGGTGGAACCGGATGCGCTGATTTCGGATATCACCGTAGGCATGCAGCAGCGTGTTGAGATTCTTAAGATGCTCTACCGTGATAATGAGGTGCTGATCTTTGATGAGCCGACGGCAGTGCTGACGCCGCAGGAGATCGAGGAACTGATGAAGATCATGAAGAATCTCGCACACGAGGCAAATCCATTCTGTTCATCACGCATAAGCTGAATGAGATCATGGAGGTGGCGGACCGCTGTACGATCTTAAGAAAAGGGAGGTACATCGGAACGGTTGACATCGCGGATACGACGAAGGAAGAACTCTCCAAGATGATGGTGGGCAGAAATGTAAGCTTTACCGTTGACAAGGATGAGAAAGAGCCGGGGGATACGGTGCTTGAGGTATCACATCTGACGGTGGCAAGCAGATCGCATGAGAACAATGCGGTGCGGGATGTCTCGTTTCAGGTGCGCCGCGGTGAGATCGTATGTATCGCAGGTATCGACGGCAACGGCCAGACAGAGCTGGTGCAGGGGCTGACCGGACTGGAGAAGGTCGGAAAAGGCACTGTGAAATTCATGGGACAGGACATCACAAATGCCACGATCCGGGAACGTTCCAAGCACGGTATGAGCCATATTCCGGAAGACCGTCATAAGCACGGACTGGTACTGGACTACACACTGGAACAGAATCTGGTGCTGCAGCGTTACTGGCAGCCGCAGTTTGAGCGCGCAGGCTTTATCAAGTCGGGCGAGGTGCGCAGATATGCGCAGAAGCTGATCGAGCAGTATGATGTGCGAAGCGGTCAGGGACCGGTGACCATCGTGCGCAGCATGTCCGGCGGTAACCAGCAGAAGGCGATCATTGCAAGAGAGATTGACAAGATCCGGAGCTTCTTGTGGCAGTGCAGCGACCAGAGGCCTTGATGTAGGCGCGATCGAGTATATCCATAAGCAGCTTGTGGCACAGCGCGACAAAGGAAAAGCCGTGTTGTTAGTCTCGCTGGAACTGGATGAGGTTATGGACGTGTCCGACCGTATCCTGGTGATGTACGAGGGCGAGATCGTAGGAGAACTTGATCCGAAGAAAGTGACCGTGGAGGAACTTGGACTTTACATGGCAGGTGCAAAGCGGGATAAGGTTGCAAAGGAAGCATGAAGCGAAGCCTTACAGATTAACAGAAAGGAAATATGACAATGAGTGAAAAGACAAAGGATGTCCTATTGTCCATCTTTGCATCGCTTCTTTGCATTGTGATCGGACTTCTCGTGGGACTTATCATACTTTATTGTATCAATGCAGAGAATGCATTGGATGGTTTCTCAAGAATTATCAAGGGTGGTTTTTATCTCAAACCAAAGGGAATCGGAAGTGAGATTGCGCAGGCGACACCGCTTATCATGACAGGTCTTTCCGTTGCGTTTGCTTTTAAGACGGGACTGTTCAACATCGGTGCGGCAGGCCAGTATACCTTGGGCGTGTTCGGTGCATTGTATTTTGCACTGATTCTGCAGATGCCGTGGTATGTATGTCTTCTGGCAGCAATGGTCTGCGGAGCCATCTGGGGTGCTGTTCCGGGAATTTTCAAGGCGTACTTTAATGTCAACGAGGTTATCACCTCCATCATGTTTAACTGGATCGGTTTATATCTGGTGAACGAGCTGATGTACAGCACGGTATCCGGAATGTACGACCAGAAGACGACGCGTACTTACAAGCTGAGTTCCGCGGCACCGCAGTCATTGATTCCAGATTGCGGCATGAGCGCTGTTTTTAAGACAAGCTCGACCACGATTGCCATTTTTATCGCGATGGCGATCGCAATTATCATGTATGTGGTACTCAACAAGACCACATTCGGTTATGAGTTAAAAGCCTGTGGCTTTAACAAAGACGCCGCAAAATATGCGGGCATCAATGAAAAACGCAACATTGTGCTTTCCATGACAATCTCCGGCGCACTTGCAGGTATCGGTGCGGGACTTTACTATCTGGTCCGGTGCATCCGAGTGGAATCCGCAGGTGTCCACAGCGCTTCCGGCGATCGGTTTCAACGGTATCCCGGTAGCACTTTTGGCGCTGAGCAATCCGATCGGCGTGGTATTTGCAGCAATCTTTGTCGCACATATCTCCGTGGGAGGAGCGTATCTTCCAACCAAGTATTATCAGCCGGAGATTGCGGATCTGATCGTGGCAGTCATCATTTACCTGTGTGCGTTTGTTATGCTCTTTAAGAGCGTGGTCGTATCGAAGCTCAGCAGGAAAAAAGCGAAGAAGGAGGATGTGAAATAATGTTCTTACTGATTAAGTTTACATTACTCTATGCGGTAGTATTGATGCTGGTAGCGCTTGGCGGTATGTTCTCGGAGCGAAGCGGTGTAATCAACATTGCACTTGAAGGTATCATGGCAATCGGCGGTCTGGCGGGCGTTTTCGTCCTGGCACTCTGCGGGGATTCCCTTCCGTCCGGCGTGCTGGTGGCGGTGTCCATCCTGGCAAGTGCGGTAGCGGGAATTCTCTATTCCCTTCTGCTCGGATTTTCCGCCATCACGTTAAAGGCGGATCAGACAATCGGCGGAACGGCGTTAAATATGCTTGCCACAGCGGTGGCGATCGTAGCGGTAAAAGCGTTCAACAACTCCTCGGCAGCGGGAAACGGTGCGGCTTCCGCAAAGCTTTCCTACAGCAACAAGGCATTTATCTATAAAATCGGACCGCTCACGATCAACATTTTCCTGATTATCGGAATTATCATTCTGATTGTAAGCTATGTATTTTTGTTCAAGACCAAATGGGGCTTACGTCTGCGCGCGTGCGGTGAACATCCGCAGGCAGCCGATTCGGTCGGTATCAATGTGTATCAGTGGAGATATACCGGTGTCATGATCTCGGGTGCACTCGGCGGAATCGGAGGCTTCGCCTACATCGTTCCATCCGTTACCACCTGGAACTTTGAGGTCGGCGTAGCGGGAGCCGGTTTCCTCGCCCTGGCAGTTATGATCTTCGGACAGTGGAAGCCGTTCAACATTGCGGGCGCAGCCGTGTTCTTTGCGGTATTCCGTTCCCTGGCGAACATCGCGGATTCCACCGTGCTTGCAAACCTCGGATTGTCCAAGAACATCTACAGCATGATGCCGTTTATCGCATCCATGATTATTCTTGCGTTTACATCCAAGAATTCCCAGGCACCGAAAGCGGAGGGTATTCCGTACGATAAGGGTGCCAGATAGGAAGACGGCGTAAGAGACCGGAATTTCCGGAAGCGTCCGGGAGCATATGATAACAAACAGAAGGATTCTAAGATCATGATTTCAAGCAAATATTTTGACCATACTATTTTAAAGGCAGAGGCGACGGAGGCACAGGTGGCAAAGATCTGTGACGAGGCGCTTGCCAATGATTTCGCATCCGTGTGCGTGAATCAGTATTACACCCGTTTTGTGGCAGAGAAGTTAAAAGGCTCTGATGTGAAGGTGTGTACAGTGGTAGGTTTCCCTCTGGGAATGTCTGACACCGGTGTGAAGGCATTCGAGACGAAGGCTGCCATCGAGGACGGCGCACAGGAGATCGATATGGTAATCAATGTCGGCGCATTGAAGGACAAGAAGTATGACTATGTAAAAAATGATATTCATACCTTAAAAGAAGTCTGTGGCAGCGATATTGTCTTAAAGGTCATCATCGAGACCTGTCTTCTGACAGACGAGGAAAAGGTGAAGGCATGTGAGCTGGCAAAAGAAGCGGGAGCGGATTTCGTAAAGACTTCCACCGGATTTTCCACCGGAGGAGCAAAGGCGGAAGATGTCGCACTGATGAGAAAAACCGTGGGTGATGATATGGGTGTGAAGGCATCCGGCGGAATTCACACGGCAGAGGAAGCCCAGGCGATGATCGATGCCGGAGCAAGCCGCCTTGGAACGAGCGCTACACTTGCTATCATTGGGAAATAGTAATCAGGAGCGGTAGGATGAATACAATTTTGATTGGAATTGCAGGAGGCACCGGAAGCGGCAAGACAACACTTGTCGACAAACTGATCGACAGCTTTGGCGATGATGAGGTGAGTATTCTGCGTCATGATAACTACTATAAACGCCATGACGACATGTGTTATGAGGAACGGTCGAAGTTAAACTATGATCATCCGGATGCGTTTGATACAGCACTGTTGTGTGAACATATCTGTAAGCTGAAAGCGGGAGAGCAGATTTATATGCCAGTCTATGACTACTCGATACATAATCGTTCTGAGGAGACCATTCTGGTAAAACCTGCGCCGGTGATTGTGCTGGAGGGCATTCTCATTTTTGCTGAGCCGAGTCTCTGTGATCTTATGGATATCAAGGTATTTGTGGACACAGATGCGGATGTGCGGATTCTGCGGCGGATCATCCGTGATGTAAAGGAACGCGGGCGTTCGTTAGACAGCGTGATTAACCAGTATCTGACAACGGTAAAGCCGATGCACGAGCAGTTTGTAGAACCGAGCAAGCGCCGGGCGGATATTATCATCCCGGAAGGGGGAGAAAATATCGTGGCGCTTGACATGCTGATTGAACGCGTACGCAAACATTTAAAGAATAAATAATTAGCGCAATAAAGTGGCAGGCACTGTGTCTGCCATCTTTTTGTATGCAGGATTGCTCGGATGCAGATGATCGCCGCTGTCATAACCTTTTGCGAAAGAGAGCGGATCATCGGCTGCACGAAGTGCCTGGTCGAAATCGATACAGCCGTCGCTCTCGTGGTTGGAGCGGATCCAGTCATTGATGGCACCGCGCAGCTTCTCACGGAACGGTGCGTAGGTGCGCCAGCCGTAAATCGGCAGAAGGGTTCCGAGATAGACGCTGTCATGAAGCTTTCTGGCTTCCTCGATATACCATTTCAGACCATCGATCAGTTCGGCGGCAGTCGGCAGATCGCTCATGGGACGGAACGGATTGACGTCGGTTCCGACCGGATGGATGATATCGTTGATGCCCTGCTGGATGATGACGGTATCCGCACCGGCGGTTGGAATTTCGTGGGCAAAACGGTTGGTTCCCTTAAGACCGTAGGAGTCGTAGGTGATACAGTCGTACTGGCGCAGAATACGCGTACCGCTTGCCGCACGGCGGATCACCGAGGTATGGTTGTGCCCTTCTTCGATGAGCGCAGCGTCAGATAGTCCGGCCATGCCTGTGCGGTGATGGAATCTCCGTAGCAGATAATGGCATGACAATCTTCCTTTGTCAGAATATCGATGTTGCTAAGAAAATAGAACCAGTTTGTCGCCTTGGAGGTGGCAAGGGGCAGCGCTTCGCTGTGCGTCTGGTCGCCGTAGGAAAAATAGCCGCGGGACAATGGACCTGTGATCAGCACGGCGGACTGCATGGCAGTGTAGCCGTCAAAATACAGGCTGACGCAGAGCGTCTGACCGGCAGATACCGGAAAGGAGAGTGCGTCGCTCGCGGCGGATGCACCCGCTGCCAGTGTGACGGAATGGCTGCCGTCAAATGTAATATCGCGGATGGTGCCTGCAGCAAGCGCACAGGAAAGAGGAACTTTCCCGGTGAGATCGGAATCACACACAGCCACTGTTGCCCGGTGGATGGTGACAGGTTCCTTTCCACAGTAGTTGTCGAGCGTGAAGCGGAGTGCGCTTCCGGAAAAAGGTGCATAGACCGGATAGCGCAGCGTCAGATCTTTTGCGTAGCCCTCCGGATGATGTTCTGCGATGGACATGGCATTGCCCCACATGGAGACCCATTTTGTATCATTCATAAGTTTGTTCTCTTTTCTATTATTTGTTGGCAAGGAATATAAGAGTATATTCCTGCGTTATTATAGCGGAAGTGAAGGTATTTTTCCAGTGGACTTGTTCTTTTTTTCGATCCTTGCTATAATGAGCGCATGCGGGTGAAGGCTCGCAGACAGAATAGAAAGACAGATAAAGGAGTTCATTTGTATGGGAGAGATTACAAATCGTGATAATAAGAAGATGCTGATTTTGTTTGCCGAGGTGGTTGCGGCGCTTGCGACGATTCTGATCGCCGTTTTAGCGATGAAGATTCCGGTGGTGCCGGTGTGTGTGATCGTTTTGATCGAGGTGGCGATTGCTGCCTGGCCTGCAGGAGGTACCGGTGTGGGTGCATGCCGTGGTCGCCGCAGTACAGCTGGTTGCCGGGGCATTCTGCGCAGAGTCGTATTCTGCCTGTTGTGTATTTTGATCTATGTGTTTGCGATACTGACACTGCGGGAAGCAAGAGCGTAATGATAAGACCTTTATGAAGCGGATGCTTGGTAAAGGTCTTCTTTCTGTCAAAGGAGAAAAAGATGTTAGAAAAACTTTTTTTGGAAATGATCTCATATTACAGCGGAGACCCGAAACGGATCCAGCATTTTACAAAGGTACACAGCTATGCAAAGCTGATCGGAGAGCGCGAGCAGCTTTCACCGGAGGAACTCTATATTCTGGAAGCAGCTGCATACACGCACGATATCGGCATCAAGCGGCGGAGGAGAAGTGCGGGAGCAGTGCGGGAAAGCTGCAGGAACAGGAAGGTCCTGCGGTGGCACGCGGGATGCTGATGCGGCTGGGCTTTGCGGAGAATGTGATTGAGCGCGTCTGCTATCTGATCGGACATCACCACACCTACACCGGCATAGAGGGCAGAGACTATCAGATTCTGGTGGAGGCGGATTTTCTGGTGAATTTGTACGAGGACGGCAGACCGGACGGAGACGGCGGGTTTATGCCGGATAAAGCGGCTGTAGAGACAGCATATCAGAGGATTTTTGCGACGGAGACCGGAAAATGGATCTGTCGGAGCATGTTTGCACTTGGAGGTGTGTCATGATGCAGGAAAGGAAGCAGAAGGGAAAAATTCTGGTATTCAGTTCCAGGGAAATCTGCTATCTGTCCAGCAACTTTTTCGCAAATCAGATCGGCGCGGCGTTTGAGGAACTGGGATATGAGGTGACGGTGTGCGAACTCTCAAAGGAGGATGATCTGGATGCGAAGCTTGCGCGCTATATCGGACAGCCGTACCGCCTGATTCTGGATTTTAATTCCCTTCTGCCGCGGATGGTGTTAGACGACGGCACTCCCTATGTGGATCGCCTTGCGGGACCGTTTTTTGACTATATTTTAGATCACCCGCTGTTTCACTATCAGGGACTTTCAAGCGGTGTGAAAAATCTGCATGCGATTGTCCTCGACGAGGCACAGCAGAAGTACGTAGAAAAATATTATGAAAAGGTGGCGAGCGTCCACATGCTGCCGCTCGGGGCGACAAGAGCAGTCTACGAGGCACAAAAGAGCCGGAGTGCCGGATTTTATTTCCGGGAACGTATGACAGACCGGACGCGGTTTATCAGATTGTAGAGAATGCTCCCGAGCCGCTTGGGAGCATGATGAAAGATCTGATTGAGCGGAGGCTTGCCTATCCCACACTGCCGATGGAGGAAGCATTTTCACAGCAGCTTAAGGAGGAGGAACTGGAACTTCCTGCCGGACAGTTTGCGCTGTTTATGAACAGCATGTATGCGGTGGACGCCTATGTGCGGGATTATTTCCGCAAGGCGGCGTTGGACGCGCTGCTCGCGGAGAAACTGCCGGTTACCGTATTCGGGGAAGGCTGGGAAAAATATTCCTGTGGGGACGGGCACAGCCTGCGGCGCGAGCCGGCGGTACCGTTTGCGCTCTCCTTTGAGCGGATTGCCAAAGCCCATGTGCTTTTAAATGTCTCACCGATTTTTAACCGGGGAATGCACGACCGGGTCCTGCCGGAATGGCGAATCATGCGGTGGTGTTAACCGATGAAAATCCGTATTTAAGAAGAACGTTTACAGACGGGAAGGAGCTGCTTTTTTATTCGCTGGAAAAACCGGATTCGCTGTGTGAGCAGGCGGAGAGAACGCTTACGGATGTAAGACTTCGTGAGAAGATTGCGGCTTCTGCCTATGAGACCTTTGAGCGGGAATATACATGGAAGCGCCGTGCGGAGCAGATCCTCGCATTTGCAGAGGAGGTGGAAGCATGAGAGCACAGAAGAATTATCAGAAAATGCTGGAGGCGACGATCGCTGGATTAAAGGAGCAGAACCGTGTGCCGACGCTGCTGCTGCACAGCTGCTGCGCGCCGTGCAGCTCGTACTGCCTCGAGTATCTGTCGCAGTATTTTCATATCACCGTGGATTATTACAACCCCAATATTTATCCGGAAGAAGAGTATCATATGCGGGTGCAGGAGCAGCAGCGGCTGATTCGGGAACTTCCGGCAAAATATCCGATCGCATTCCGGGAGGGCGCCTATGATAAGGAACGTTTTTATGAGATGGCGCGCGGACTGGAGGAGGAAAAGGAGGGCGGCGAACGCTGTTTCCGGTGCTATGAGCTGCGCTTGAGAGAGGCGGCGGAGACGGCAAAAAGCTTGGCATGGATTACTTCACCACGACGCTGTCCATCAGTCCACTCAAGAATGCGGAAAAATTAAATGAGATCGGGGATGCGCTGGCGGAGGAATACGGCGTGGCATATTTGAATTCTGACTTCAAAAAGAAAAATGGCTACAAGCGCTCGGTAGAGCTTTCCGAACAATACGGAATGTACCGGCAGTATTATTGCGGGTGCGTTTTTTCCAAGCGGGAGCGCGATGCCCAGATTGCTGCAAAAGCGGCGGCACAGGGAATTTGATGCGGTAAAGCATGAAAGGACTTGCGGGAAGCGCGAACTTCATGTAGAATGATAGGAAATGTAGTGAAAGCGAGGTTTTTAAAATGGCTCAGTTATGGGGAGGACGTTTTACCAAACAGACCGACAAGCTGGTCTATAATTTTAATGCGTCTATTTCGTTTGACCAGAAATTCTATAAACAGGACATTGAGGGAAGTATTGCACATGTGCGGATGCTCGGGAAACAGGGAATCTTAACCGGGGAGGAGATGCAGGCGATCGTTGCGTGCCTAAAGGAGATCCTTGCGGATGTGGAAGCCGGACGTCTTGTTATAACGGATGAATATGAGGATATTCACAGCTTTGTGGAGGCGAATCTGATCGACCGTCTGGGAGACACCGGAAAGAAGCTGCATACCGGGCGCAGCCGCAACGACCAGGTGGCGCTCGATATGCGTCTCTACACCAGAGAGGAACTGCTCCACGTGGATGCGCTCTTAAAGGAACTGCTCGGCACGATATTACATATCATGGAGCAGAATACGGAGACGATTATGCCGGGTTTCACCCATCTGCAGAAGGCACAGCCGATCACGCTCGCGCATCACATGGGGGCTTATTTTGAGATGTTTAAGAGAGACCGCCTGCGCCTGCATGACATCTACGAGCGGATGAATTACTGTCCGCTTGGTTCCGGAGCGCTCGCAGGCACCACTTATCCGCTTGACCGTGCATACACGGCAGAGCTGCTCGGTTTTTACGGACCGACTTTAAACAGCATGGACGGCGTGTCTGACCGCGATTATCTGATCGAATTTTTGTCTGCCTGCGCCACGATCATGATGCATCTGTCACGCTTTTCGGAGGAGGTCATTATCTGGAATTCCAACGAGTACCAGTTTGTGGAGATTGATGATGCGTACAGTACCGGAAGCAGCATCATGCCGCAGAAAAAGAACCCGGACATCGCAGAATTAGTCAGAGGAAAGACAGGACGCGTCTACGGCGCGCTGATGTCGCTTCTCACGACGATGAAGGGAATCCCGCTTGCGTACAATAAGGATATGCAGGAGGACAAGGAGCTTTCCTTTGACGCGATGGACACGGTCAAAGGCTGTATCGCGCTGTTTAACGGCATGCTCGCCACGATGAAGTTCAACAAGGAGCGCATGCGTGCTTCGGCGAACGGAGGCTTTACCAATGCGACGGATGCCGCCGACTATCTGGTGAACCACGGGGTGCCGTTCCGCGATGCACATGGAATTGTGGGACAGATCGTGCTTTACTGCATCGAAAAGGGAATTGCGATCGATGATATGAGCCTGGAGGAGTTAAAGGCAATCAGTCCGGTGTTTGAGGATGATGTCTATGAGGCGATCTCCATGGAAACCTGTGTGAACAAGCGTCTGACGGTCGGAGCACCGGGAAAAGAGGCGATGGAACAGGTGATCGCAGCGGAGAAGAAGTACCTGGAGGAAGAGTGGAAGCCTCTTGAAACTTCAATACAGTAACGTGATATTGTGAGAAATGTACAAGAACTGTCAAAAAAAACCGGGAAGTTTTACGAAAAAAGCATTGCTTTTTGACGGGAAATGGCATAATATATTCACTATGACGACACTTGTTCGTCACTGACGGACACGAACAGCGCAAAAAGCAGGTACGTGTAATGATCCGGCAGAGGCAATGAGAGGCGGAGTCGTATGCCACAGCGGGTGTCATAAGAAAAAGATGAGGAGATTAGAAGAGTCATGAGTGAAAAGTTGAGAGTTGGTATTCTGGGTGGTACAGGTATGGTTGGTCAGAGATTTATTTCTCTGCTGGAGAATCATCCGTGGTTTGAAGTGACAACGATCGCAGCGAGCCCGAGAAGTGCCGGCAAGACTTATGAGGAGGCAGTCGGAGACCGCTGGAAGATGGACACACCGATGCCGGAAGCAGTGAAAAAGATTGTGGTTATGAATGTCAACGAAGTGGAGAAGGTTGCGGCAGAGGTCGATTTCGTATTTTCCGCAGTGGACATGACAAAGGAAGAGATTAAGAAGATTGAGGAGGAGTATGCGAAGACAGAAACTCCGGTCGTTTCCAATAACAGCGCGCACCGTTGGACACCGGATGTGCCGATGGTGGTTCCGGAGGTCAACCCGGAGCATATGGAGGTAATTAAATACCAGAAGGAGCGTCTTGGCACAAAGCGCGGTTTCGTGGCTGTTAAGCCGAACTGCTCCATTCAGTCTTACGCGCCGGTGCTTACGGCGTGGAAGGAATTTGAGCCGTATGAGGTGGTGGCAACAACCTATCAGGCCATTTCCGGAGCAGGCAAGACCTTTAAGGACTGGCCGGAGATGGTTGGAAATATCATTCCGTACATCGGCGGTGAGGAGGAGAAGTCGGAGAAGGAGCCGCTTCGTATCTGGGGACATGTGGACCCGGAGAAGAAGGCGATCGTTCCGGCCAAATCCCCGGTCATCACCTGCCAGTGCATCCGTGTGCCGGTGTTAAACGGTCACACTGCGGCGGTGTTCGTAAAGTTTAAGAAGAACCCGACAAAAGAGCAGCTGATCGAGGCACTTCGCAATTTCAGCGGTGTTCCGCAGGAGTTAAAGCTTCCGAGCGCACCGGAGCATTTTATCCAGTATCTCGAGGAGGATAACCGCCCGCAGATCGCTCTGGATGTCAACTATGAGAACGGTATGGGTATCTCGGTAGGACGTCTGAGAGAGGACACGGTCTATGACTGGAAGTTCGTGGGACTGTCCCACAATACCGTGCGCGGTGCCGCAGGCGGTGCAGTGCTCTGCGCAGAGCTTTTGAAAGCACAGGGATACATCACAGCAAAGTAGATTACACAAAAGGCTGCCGTATGAAACGGTAGCCCTTTTGTGTAAGGAGATGGACATTCGGGCGGAAGTAGGAGCGGATCTTTGGCTCTGCGGGTTGCCCGGAAAGTTAAAAAATGATATAATTTCCGCAGAACATATGGACAGATAGAATGTGCCGGATATGGGATGCGGTGTGGCTTTTCGTGCCCGGCAGGAAAGTGCAGAGGAGAAGAGATGGTCGTAAAATCGTCGGTGTTAAAGGAACTGGAAGAGTGCTACCGGGAACCGGGCAATCAGCTGGTTGTGCTGTACGGGCGGACGGACTCGGAGAAAGAGCGGCTGCTTGGCGCATTTGTGCAGAACAAGAAGCATTTTTATTACCGCGCGAGACAGGTGGCGGAGCGAGAGCAGCGCGCGCAGATGGGGCGTGAACTGGCGGCGCGGTTTGAGGTGATGCTGCAGAAGTATACCTATGAGGAATATTTTAACCGGGTAAAGAGCGGTGATCCCACGAAGCTGGTAGTCGTGATCGATGAATTTCAGTATATTGCCAGAAAGGATCCTACTTTTATGGAGGCGGTGCTGAAACTGAAAGCGCACAGGCTTTATCCGGGACCTGTGATGATTCTGCTCTGCAGCTCGGCGGTGTCATGGGCAGAGCGGGAACTTCCAGAGTGTATCGGTGAGGCGGCATGCCGCAAAATAGACCGGAAAATCAAATTTACGAATCTGAATTTTCTGGAAGTGGTGCGGGCGCTGCCCGAGTATCCGGTGGCGGAATGTATCAAGACTTACGGCATCATCGGCGGTGTGCCGGGATATATCAACCGCTGGAACGCAAAAGCGGATGTAAAGACCAATATCTGCAGACTGATTCTTTCGCCGGGCGGCTATCTGTACCATGCGGCGGAAGATCTGATCGGGGAGAGCCTGCGGGAACTGTCTGTCTATGAGACCATCCTGCGCAGATTGCGGCCGGGCAGGACAAGCTGAATGATCTGTACCGGACGACCGGATTCTCGCGCGCCAAGATCAGCGTCTATATGAAGAATCTGGCGGCATTTGATATCATTCAGAAGGTGGTATCGTTTGAGACGGGCGGCTGGGAGAACACGAAGAAAGGTGTGTACCGGATCCGCGACAATTATGTGAATTTCTGGTTTCACTTTATCTATCTGCATCTGTCGGATCTGTATATGATCCGCCCGGAAGAATTCTACGACAGATATATCGCGCCCAGACTGGATGCGTACCTCTCCCGGTATTTTGTGGAGGTATGCATGGAATATCTGGGACTTCTCGGCGTGGTAGGAAAGCTTCCGCTTAAGATTGCACGCATGGAACCTGGTCGGCAAAGAGGGGAATATCGACATCATTGCGCAGAATGAGATTCGACAGAATATGGTCGGACTCTGCAACTGGCAGGAACCCGAGCTTACGATGGAAATGTGCGAGGCGCTGTTCCTTAACATGAAGCGGGCAAAAATCGGCGCGGAATATTATTTCCTCTTTTCCGCACAGGGATTTGCACCGGAGGTTACCGCCATGGCGGAGCGGGATAAGCGGTTCGTGCTCGTGGATATGAATGAACTGTAAGTTGCCCGATGTCGAGAAAAATGCTATAATTTGCTTCATGCGAAAGTAATTGGAGGAACAGATTGTGGCAAAATCTTTGATCATCACGGAGAAACCGAGTGTTGCGCAGGAGTTCGCGCGGATTCTCGGCGTATCCGGAAGAAATGACGGTTATATAGAGAACGACGGGTATGTCATCACCTGGTGCGTGGGGCATCTGGTAGAGATGGTGTACCCGGAGGAGTATGATGAGCGGTATAAAAAATGGCGGCTGGAAGATCTGCCGTTTCTGCCGCGGGATTACAAATATAATGTGATCCCATCTGTGAGCAGGCAGTATGATGTGTACATAAAATGCTGCACCGCGAGGATATTGACACGGTCTACTGGCAGGAGATGCCGGAAAAGAAGGACAGACGATCGAGGAAAATATCCGGAAGTTCGGCGGCGTGCGCGAGGGCATGAAGGAGCTCCGCGTCTGGATCGATTCGCAGACTGAGGAGGAGATTCTGCGCGGCATCCGTGAGGCAAAAGACATGTCGGAGTATGAAAATCTCGCAAAGTCGGGCGTGATGCGGACGATCGAGGATTATGCGATGGGAATCAATTTTTCCAGAGCCATGTCGGTAAAGTACGGAAAACTTCTGAATGATGCGGCGGGAACATCGAGCTATACGGCGATCGCGGTCGGCCGCGTCATGACCTGTGTTCTTGGCATGGTTGTGATCCGGGAGCGTGAGATCCGCAATTTTACAGAGACGCCGTTTTACCGTGTCGTGGGAACCTTTCATCCTGCAGGAGAGGAAGAATGCCGGATCACGGCGGAGTGGAAGGCAATAGAAGGCTCTAAATATTTTGAGTCGCCGCTTTTATATAAGGAAAACGGTTTTAAAAAGGAAGAGAGCGCGCAGACGCTGATTGCGGAGTTAAAGGGACAGGAAGCGCTCATTGATTCCGTGGAGACAGGGACGCAGAAAAAGCGTGCGCCGCTGCTTTTCAATCTTGCGGAGCTGCAGGCGGAGTGTTCCAAGCGTTTTAAGATCAGTCCGGATGAGACGCTGCAGGTGGCGCAGGATCTGTATGAGAAGAAGCTTACCACCTATCCGAGAACGGATGCGCGCGTGCTCTCCTCGGCGGTGGCAAAAGAGATTACAAAAAATATCAGCAGACTGAAAAATTTTGCGCCGGTGGCTCCTTATGTGGAGCGCATCATGAAGGAAGGGCGCTGCCGGAACATTGCGAATACGCAGTATACGGATGATTCCAAGATTACCGATCACTACGCGATCATTCCGACCGGACAGCTCACAGAGCTGGAATCTTTAAACAGTCTCCAGAGAAGCGTCTATGAGATGATTGTGCGCCGTTTCTTAAGCATTTTCTATCCGCCGGCGGAGTATCAGACGGTAAAACTCGTCGTGGCGGCAGGCGGTGAGAAGCTTTATACTTCCGCGAAGCAGCTAAAGGTTCCTGGCTATCTGGAGATTGCAGGCGTTCCGAAGACGGCGAAGGAGCGGAATGCGGCGAAGACGGACGGAGAGGAACAGACACAAGGCAGTGATGCTGAGGCTGCACAGGAAGAAGAGGAGAACGCCGGGCTTTTGGCGTATGCCGGCAGGCTTCAAAAGGGAGAGACGCTTTTTTCGGACGGCTATGCCATCCGTGAGGGGAAGACCTCCCCGCCGAAGCGTTACACGTCAGGATCGATGGTGCTCGCCATGGAGAATGCCGGACAGCTCATCGAGGAGGAAGAATTAAGAGAGCAGATCAAGGGTTCCGGAATCGGTACATCTGCCACGCGGGCAGAGATCATCAAAAAGCTGGTTCGGGTCGGCTATCTGAATCTGAACAAAAAGACGCAGGTTCTCACGCCGGAGCGGCTGGGGGAAATGATCTTTGAGGTGGTTTCGATGACGGTTCCGGCACTGCTCAATCCCAAGATGACAGCTTCCTGGGAAAAGGGACTGGACGGAATCACGCGGGGAACGGTCGTGATGGAGGATTACCGCTCAAAACTGGAGGATTTTATCCGCAGGGAGACGGTTGCCATGATCGAGCAGGATCTGACCGGCCAGATTGCCACGCGGATCCACCCGCTCGTCGGAAAGGGCGGAAAGGGGCTTGCGGCGAAGCGCAGCCTCGGCATTCCCTGTCCGGTGTGCGGAGGAACGATCGAGACGACGCCGTTCGGTTACGGGTGCAGCAATTATCAGAAGGATGGCGGCGGATGCCGTTTCTCCATCGGCACAATCGCCGGAAGAGACTTAAATGATGAGGAAGTAAAGGAGCTTTTGACCGAAGGACATACCGGCGTGCTGTCCGGGTTTGTCTCGAAGTCGAAGAAAAAGTTCTCGGCGAGCCTCATCCTGGAAAAGGATGATGAGGGAAAAGTTTCGGTTGGATTTGATTTTTCAAAGAACCAGCCGGAAATCCTGGAGGGTGTCGTATGTCCGGTGTGCGGTTCTGCCGTGGAGATCACGCCGTTTGGCTATAGCTGCGTCAAGCACCACGAGCATCCCGATGAATGTTATTTTTCCGTGGGAAAGATCGCGGGAAAGGCGCTGGGTGTCGATGATCTGACGGAGCTTCTTACGACCGGAAAAACCGGTCTGATCCGCGGCTTTACTGCCAGGAATAAAAAGAAGTTCAACGCCTGCTTAAAGCTGGAGCAGACGGAGGACGGAAGAAAGAATATTGCATTTGATTTTTCACAGAACGATGCGGCTGTTGTTCCCGATGTCGTGTGTCCGATCTGCGGCGGGGCGATTGTGGAGACATCGTTTGGGTTCGGCTGCGCGAATTACAGGCAGGATGCCCCGGACAGCTGCCGGTTTGCGATCGGTACGATGGCGGGAAAGGACCTAAACGCAGCGCAGGTGAAGGAGCTTTTAAACCAGGGGAGAACCGGAACGATCCGCGGATTCAAGTCGAAGAGCGGGAAAAAGTTTGACGCCTGTGTCGCTCTGGAACGCACAGAAGACGGAAAAATTGAATTGCGATTTGATTTTGAACATGTCGAAGCCAAAAAGATCAAGGACGTGGTGTGCCCGATCTGCGGCGGTGATATTGTGGCGACGCCGTTCGGCTTTGGCTGTGCCAATTATGTGAAGGACGATCCGAACAGCTGCCGGTTCTCTGTCGGGAAGATGGCGGAGAAGGCACTGACGGAAGCGAATGTAAAGGAGCTTCTGACCAACGGAAGAACCGGAACGATCCGCGGCTTTAAGTCGAAGAGCGGGAAGAAATTTGATGCGCGCGTCGCACTGGCAAAGGATGAGAAGGGAAAGGTCACGGGCTGAAGTTTGATTTTACGGATCTGGAAGCGCCGAAGGTAAAGGATGTAAAATGTCCGGTCTGTGGCGGGGATATCGTAAAGACGATGTTTGGATACGGCTGTGCCAACTATTCAAAGGAGAATCCGGACAGCTGCCGGTTCGCAATCGGCAAGATCGCGGGTGTCTCTTTAAAGGAAGCACAGGTAAAGGAACTTTTGCTCCGCGGGAAGACGGACGTGATCAAGGGATTTGTTGCGAAGACCGGCATGAAGTTCGACGCGCCGCTGAAACTGACGCCGGAAGGACAGATCGCATTTGATTTTCCGGAGAAGCCAAAGCCTGTTGAGACAACACTTGCCTGCCCGAAATGCGGGAAAATGTTAAAGAAGAGCCAGTGGTATTACGAGTGTGAGTGCGGTTTTAAGGTCTCCCACACGGTGGCGAAGGTGGCGCTGACCGAGGAGGTCATGCGCGAACTGTTAGAGACAGGGAAAACCAAAGATAAAGTGACCGGGTTTGTGTCAAAAGCCGGCAACACGTTTGATACCTGCCTAAAGCTGGAGGATGACCGCATTGTGTTTGATTTTGACAATCCCGGCACAAAGCGTGAGGGCGCTTCCGACGGCAAGGGCGGGGAGCGCATGTTCTACGAGGAATTAGAAGAAAATGCACAGCCGCAGCCGCTGGCGGCTGAGGACGGCGCACAGTACATTGAGGAGAACGTGCCCCCATTTTATGATGCGATGGCGGAGGAGTATGCGGCTTACGAGGAGGAAGAGGCAAAACAGCAGGCAGCTGCATCCAATTTTCTGGATGAATTTCCTGAATGAGAAACGAATGGGGAAAGGAAGCAAAAATCGGATGGCGTGCGGTGCATGCTTGCTATTGACAGCCGGATAAAATGTCATTAAAATTTGAGTAGTTATTGATAGAATCCGGCAGAAGACACAGGAGGAAACAGGGCATGGAGTACAATGAGCAGGCCTTTAAAGAGAAAGCCAATTTAAAGGCAATGAAAGTATGGCTGGCTTTGATTGCGATTATGACACTGTCATACGGAAGCGACCTTTCCAAGGGAATCTATACGGCGACGCAGTATGTTGTTTTTCTGGTTATGGCGTGGGTGCGTTTGCAATCGGACTGCTGACGTTGAAGTTAAAGGGGAGAGCGACACCGTATTATAAGGATGTTCTGGCTCTCGGATATGGCTTTTTCTATGCCTACGTGGTGTGTATCACGGACTCGGCGACCGCCTATGCATATATTCTGCCGTTGACGAGTATGCTGATTCTGTTCAAGGATCGCAGCTATATGATACGGTGCGCGGTCACAAACGAGATCGTCATTGTGCTCAGTGCACTGCTCCATGTCTTCCTCGGCCTGAATCCGAACGTGAAAATGACAGACTATTACCTGCAGTTTTCAACGCTGCTTCTGTGCTATATCTGCTATGTTGTTTCTGTCGACCACTTAAATGAATCCGACGGAGCGCTGGTGGCATCGATCCGGGATAATCTGAGCCGGGTCGTGACGACGGTGGGACAGGTAAAGGGAGCGAGCAACTCGATTGTGGACGGCGTTACGGTTGTGCGTGAGCTGGCGGATGAGAACCGGCAGGGAGCGGATTCCGTCGTAAGCAGTATGGAGGAACTCACCCGGAACAACGATGTTCTCCACAATAAGACGATGTCCTCCATGGACCGGAGTACCGACATCAGCACGCAGGTGCAGAATGTGGCGGGACTGATCGATGAGATGGTGACGCTGATCCAGGAGTCGGTCGAGCATGCGGATGTGAGTGCGGAAGAACTTGCGGATGTCATGAATACGACGGATACCATGGCGGCGCTCTCCGGAGAGGTCGAGCAGGTGCTCGAGAACTTTAAGCAGGAGTTTGAAATGGTAAAGGAAGAGACGGGCACCATAGAGGGGATCACGTTCCAGACGAACCTTCTGGCACTGAACGCTTCGATTGAGGCGGCGAGAGCCGGGGAAGCCGGAAAGGCTTTGCCGTGGTGGCAGGTCAGATACAGGATCTGAGCATGGGAACCAAGACTTCTTCCGGACGTATCAGGGACGCACTGGATCATCTGGAGGAGACTTCGGAGAAGATGACGAAATCCATCACCAAGACGCTTGAGATGATCCGCATGACAAGAGAGAAGCTCACGCAGGTGCAGGAGAGTGTCACAAGCATTACCGATGATTCCAAAAAGCTGGGACAGAATATCGGGGTAATTGACGGCGCCATGAAGGAAGTGGAAGCTTCCAACAGCGACATGGTGGAGAACATGAAGCAGATCTGCGATACCATGGAGGTCATGACGGAGTGCATCAACCAGTCCGACGAAGCGTCCCGCACGATGCTCAGCAAATACGAGGAGTCTTCCGTCAATGTGGATAAGATTGAGAGTGTGGTAGGAAAGCTCATGGAAGAACTCGGTAGCGGCGGATTCATGGGAATTGGCGATGCACAGCCGGGAATGCGCGTGGTGTTAGTCGCTAAGAACGGAGCACAGGCAGCCGGGACGGAGTTCCACGGGGAAGTGTTTGAGAGCCAGAGCGACGGAGTTCTGGTAAAGATCAAGCCGGAAGCCGGAAAAACGATTGAGATAAAGAAAAAAGACATTACATATGAACTGCAGATCTGTGTCAACAATGCAATGTATACATGGGAGGATGTCAGTGTATCCGCCGCTTCCAATGCGGGTGCCGACAGCTACCGGATTGCTGTGTCGACAAACCCGAAGGTCATCAACCGCAGAAGTATCCGCGTATGCCGGTTGCCAATGCATGTACCGTGACGCTGAAAAAATCCGGCAAAGCTTACAACGGCAGGATGATCAATATCAGCGCAGGCGGTTTCGCATTCAGCGCACATCAGGAGGATTTCGCAAATGCGATCGGGCAGGATATTTTGTTGGAAATCCCGGACTTCCCGCTGGAGGAGGCACGGACGCTGGACGGACATATCATCCGCAGTACGGATAATGACGGTGAGTTCATTGTCGGATGCCGTATGCCGGAGGACAGCGAAGAGATCCAGGCTTATGTCAATAAAAATTACAGGGAATAGAGAGGAATTTGTGTGATGGAAACAGCAAAAATCAGCCAGTTATATGACTTAGGGGAGACGATTGCGGCGGAACTGTTTGCGGGACTGACCTATCCGTGGGAGGCTCTGCCGAAAATCAGCGACTTTATAAAGAAGCTGGGACCGACGCTTGACCCGGAGGTCTATGAGCAGCGCGGCGAGAATATCTGGGTGGCGAAGAGTGCGACGGTTGCACCGACTGCTTTCTTAAATGGACCTTTAATTATTGATGAGGATGCGGAAATCAGACACTGCGCTTTTATCAGGGGGAATGCCATCGTAGGAAAAGGCTCCGTGGTGGGCAATTCAACAGAATTGAAAAATGTTGTGATTTTTAATTCCGTGCAGGTTCCGCATTACAATTACGTGGGAGATTCGATTCTCGGTTACAAATCCCATATGGGTGCCGGCTCGATCACTTCCAATGTCAAGTCGGATAAGACGCTGGTGGTGGTAAAGGATCATGATGAGAAAATTGAAACAGGGTTAAAGAAATTCGGAGCAATGCTCGGCGACTATGTGGAAGTCGGCTGCAATTCCGTGCTGAATCCGGGAACCGTCATCGGAAGCCACACCAATGTTTATCCGCTTTCGAGCGTGCGTGGCGTGGTTCCGGCAAATTCGATTTACAAGAACCGCAGCGAGGTAGTGGAAAAGCGGTAGGACAACAGAAGAGGGACAGAGACAATGAAGAGAAGATGGGTGCAGGGAATGTTTCTTGCAGGAATGCTGGTTTTGACAGGATGCGGCGCAAAGAACAGTTCACCTGTGGAGAACGGTGAAGATTATACATGGAACGACATTACAGTGACGCTTCCGAAAGACTGGGCGGACCGCTGTACGATCAAAGAGGATGAGAATGGATTTGCCATCTATCAGACGGCTTCCTATGAGAAGATGGAAGGACTCGGCTACCTGTGTTCCTTTGAAAAAAGCGACGCATGGATGAATTACGGTGCGGGAGAGAAACTGATCGCCTACACGGAGGACGGAACGCTGTATTACCTGATGCAGCCTACGGATGTTGCGTGCGACACAGAGGATCAGACAATCGTGGAAGAGTACGGCTCCATGATGGAGGAGGTCACAGCCATCGCATCAAGTGTGAAGATCGATGCAGATGACGTTCATTACGATGCCGATCAGTATGTCGTTCCGGTTGGGGCAATACTGCCGGTGACGGAGGAGAATCTGTCGGATCTGTCAGAGCAGGAGCTCTATCTGGCGGCAAACGAGATTTATGCCAGACATGGAAAAACCTTTGATGATGCTTATCTGCAGGCGCATTTTGACGCGTGCAGCTGGTATACGCCCGCCGGGGAAGCGACTGCAGGCGATGCGGGATTAAGTGAGATTGAGCAGGCGAATCTGAAACTGATCAAGGCAATGCAGACGGCATATGAAGCGGAACATATATATCCGAAATCCTATTCGGCAGGCGAGACCGCAGAGATCGCTCTTTTGGACAATGGAGTTCTTAACGAAGTCAGCTACACGGTAACCGGTAAGGGGGAGCAGGCGGTCTGCACACTCACGATCGACGGAACGGCGTATGACCTTGCCGAGTACATTCAGATGAACGCGCCGGTCGCGGATGCGTTTTATGTGACAGACCTTGTGGAGAACATCGGAACACCGGAAGAGGATGATGGTCTGGAGATTGCCGTACTTGATGAAGGGACAGACGGCATCGGAACGACTCATTTTTTCAAATATGATGGAGACCTTTACTATCTGGCGAGGTCGGAGGATTCCCGTTCCGGGACCGGAATGCCGGATTTAGCGGTTTTAACGGACAGGGCGGTGTGATGGATCTCATCCGTTACGACAAGCCGGCAGACTGCATCCTGCAGGGGTATGCCTGGTACAACAGTTCGGAGAAGAAAATCGAGCATGCGGACGGCGGGCTTTATTCCTATTACGAGCCGTGCAAGCTGGAGCATAAGGGAGCACTGACCGTGTATTTTTCGATGGATGAGACATCTGCAGAAAAAACGATTGCGGCAGGGGAGGACGTCTATTGTATCCGGTCGGACGGAGACGGTTGGATGTATGTGCGCGTAAAAGACGGAACGGAAGGGTTTTTACCTGTGACGCAAATGTAAGAAAAGCAGCTGTTTTGACAAAAGTGCATAAAATTTGCAGTACCCACTTGTGAAAATCAAGAAAATGTGAGAGAATGAATGCAGTATGTTAAATGTGTAACAATGTTTAACAACTCAGTTCTATTTATGCGAAAGGAGTCTTAAAATGATTTACACTAAGGAAGTTGAAAACATGTGCCCAGTCGCAAAGGGCGCAAAACATGAACCAGCTCCGATTCCGGAAGAAGGCAAGTGGGTTCATTCCAAAAAAATTGAAGATATTTCAGGCTTTACACACGGTGTAGGCTGGTGTGCACCACAGCAGGGTGCCTGCAAGCTTTCCCTGAATGTGAAGAATGGTGTGATCGAAGAGGCATTAGTTGAGACCATCGGATGCTCCGGTATGACACATTCTGCAGCTATGGCAGCAGAGGTATTACAGGGTAAGACCATCCTTGAGGCACTCAATACAGACCTTGTCTGTGATGCAATCAATACAGCAATGAGAGAGTTATTCTTACAGATCGTTTACGGTCGTACACAGAGTGCTTTCTCTGATGATGGACTTGCAATCGGTGCCGGTCTTGAGGATTTAGGAAAAGGACTTCGTTCCCAGGTTGGTACCATGTAGCAACCAAGGAGAAGGGCGTTCGTTATCTGGAGATGGCTGAGGGCTATGTAACAGGTATCGCTCTTGACGAGAACAACGAGGTTATCGGATACCAGTTCGTTTCTCTTGGAAAAATGACTGACTTCATCAAAAAAGGCGATGATCCGAACACTGCTTGGGAGAAAGCAAAGGGACAGTACGGCCGCGTAGCAGATGCTGTTAAAATCATCGACCCGAGAGAAGAGTAGGAAAGGAGACGGACGAAAATGGCATTATTTGAAGGATATGAAAGAAGAATTGACCAGATCAACGCTGTATTAAACAGCTATGGTATCAGCTCCATCGAAGAGGCGGAGAAGATTACCAAAGATGCTGGTTTGAATGTATATGATCAGGTGAAGAAGATTCAGCCGATCTGTTTTGAGAACGCTTGCTGGGCTTACACAGTAGGTGCTGCAATCGCAATCAAGAAAGGATGCACAAAGGCTGCTGATGCTGCTGCAGCAATCGGCGAGGGTCTTCAGGCATTCTGTATCCCGGGTTCTGTTGCTGACCACAGAAAAGTAGGTCTTGGACATGGTAACCTTGGTAAGATGTTATTAGAGGAAGAGACCGAGTGCTTCTGCTTCCTGGCAGGTCACGAGTCTTTCGCAGCTGCTGAGGGTGCAATCGGTATCGCTGAGAAGGCAAACAAAGTACGCCAGAAACCTCTGCGTGTTATCTTAAACGGTCTTGGAAAAGACGCTGCACAGATCATCTCCCGTATCAATGGATTTACATTCGTTGAGACACAGTATGACTACAAGGCGGCAAAATTAAACGTTGTATACGAGAAGGCATACTCCAACGGACTTCGCGCTACTGTAAAGTGCTACGGTGCAGATGACGTTCAGGAAGGTGTTGCAATCATGCATCACGAGAACGTAGGTGTTTCCATCACCGGTAACTCTACGAACCCGACACGTTTCCAGCATCCGGTTGCAGGTACATACAAGAAAGAATGTATCGAGCAGGGTAAGAAATACTTTTCCGTTGCATCCGGCGGTGGTACAGGCCGTACCCTTCACCCGGACAACATGGCAGCAGGTCCTGCTTCCTACGGTATGACAGATACCATGGGACGTATGCACTCTGACGCACAGTTCGCAGGTTCCTCTTCCGTACCGGCTCACGTTGAGATGATGGGTCTGATCGGAATGGGTAACAACCCGATGGTTGGTGCTACAGTTGCTGTTGCAGTAAGTGTAGAGGAAGCTCACAAGGCTGGCAAGTTCTAAGTAGTATCGTATTTAATTGAAAAGCAGGGAATATACTTTAAGCGGTATGTTCCTTGCTTTTTATTCTATAAATTTCTTGATTTTCCAGTGAAGATCTTTCCCAAAGCTTTGAAAATATCCCTTGCCAAACCGCACACATTCGTGCTATGCTACTTTACAACAGTGCAGTATTGCATGGAGAGGAATGGAACGGTTATGCTAAAGATTATTGATGATTTTGTCTGGGGAGTTCCCCTGATCGTGCTGATCCTTGCGGTTGGTATATTTCTGACAATCCGTCTGCGGGGACTTCAGATCACGAAGCTGCCGCTTGCGGTCAGACACATTATTGCAAACGAAAAAGACGGCAGGGACGGAGAAGTGTCGAGTTTCGGCGCACTCTGCACGGCGCTGTCGGCAACGATCGGTACCGGTAATATCGTGGGAGTGGCGACGGCGGTCGTGGCAGGCGGGCCGGGCGCCTTGTTTTGGATGTGGATTGCGGCGCTGTTTGGCACGGCGACCAAGTATGCGGAATGTCTTTTGGCGATCAAGTACCGCGTGGTGGAAGCGGATGGACATGTGGTCGGCGGACCGTTTTACTATATTGAGAACGGTATGGGCAGAAAATTCCGCTGGCTGGGACAGATCTTCGCATTCTTCGGCGTGGGAGTCGGTCTGCTCGGCATCGGAACCTTTACGCAGATCAACGGAATTACCGGTGCGGTAAAGGGCTTTTTTGACCCGGAGACGGCATGTTCGGTGCAGCTGTTTGGCAACACCTATTCGTGGAGCGTTGTGATATCCGGGCTGATACTGACCGTGTGCGTGGCACTCGTTATTATCGGAGGGATTAAGCGGATTTCCTCCGTGGCACAGGTAGTTGTGCCGTTTATGGCGCTTGTGTATGTGGTGACTGTGCTGATCATTCTGCTGACGCATTTGGGAGAGATTCCGGCAGCACTTGCCACCATCGTACAAAGCGCGTTTGGACTCCGTGCAGCGGCAGGAGGAACACTTGGCGCAATCCTTGTTGCGATGCAGAAGGGAATCGCGAGAGGTATTTTCTCCAACGAAGCGGGGCTTGGAAGTGCGCCGATCGCTGCAGCTACCGCGAAGACCGATGAGCCGGTGGCGCAGGGACTGGTATCCATGATGGGAACGGTGATCGATACGCTGATTATCTGTACGATGACCGGATTGTCCATCATCATCACGGATACGTGGAACATCGGTCTGGACGGGGTGGATGTTACGACGAGAGCGTTTCAGATCGGGCTTCCGTTCCCGGAACGCGTCTCCTCGTTTTTGCTGATGCTGTGTCTGGTGTTTTTTGCATTTACAACGATCCTTGGCTGGAATTATTACAGCGAGAAATGTCTGGAATATCTGGTGGGCAACCGTCCCGGGGTGTTAAAATGCTATCGCTGGCTGTATATTCTGGCGGTATTGATCGGACCGTTTATGACCGTGTCGGCAGTCTGGACGATTGCGGATATTTTTAACGGACTGATGCGCTGCCGAATCTGATTGCACTGGTGGCGCTAAGCGGTGTGGTGGCTGCCGAGACGAAGCAGTATTTTGCAGAACAGAAGAATTTTTGATGGTTTTGCCAAAGGACAGAGTAAGTTGTTGGATACTCTGTCCTTTTTCTGCTATAATAGAGAAAAAAGGAGGGCGCAGATGGACGAAGCACACGTGTATATTGCAATTGATTTAAAGTCTTTCTATGCATCGGTAGAGTGCGTGGAACGTGGGCTGGATCCGCTTACGACCAACCTTGTGGTGGCAGACCCCGAGCGCACGGAAAAGACAATCTGTCTGGCGGTATCGCTTCCCTGAAAGCCTATGGCATTCCGGAAGAGCGAGGCTCTTTGAGGTCGTACAGAAAGTAAAAGAAGTGAATGCGGGGCATCCGAAAGAGCGGCTGACCTATCAGATCGCACCGCCGCGCATGGCGCTCTACATGGATTACAGCACCAGAATTTACAATCTCTATCTGCGTTATGTGGCGCCGGAGGATATTCATGTCTATTCTATCGACGAGGTGTTTATGGATGTCACGCATTATCTGGGGACATACCACATGACAGCGAGAGAACTTGCGGCGAAAATGATACAGGATGTCTTTGCTGAGACGGGCATCACGGCAACCGCCGGGATCGGAACCAATCTCTATCTGTGCAAAGTGGCGCTCGATATTGTGGCAAAACATGTAAAGCCGGATCGGAATGGTGTGCGCATTGCAAAACTGGACGAGATGAGTTACCGCAGACTGCTCTGGAATTACCGTCCACTGACGGATTTCTGGCGGGTGGGACGGGGCTACCAGAAGAAGCTGGAGGAGAACGGTCTGTATACGATGGGAGACATTGCGCGCTGCTCGCTGGGAGGAGCCAGAGAGTTCCACAACGAGGAATTGTTATACCGGCTGTTCGGCATCAATGCGGAGCTGCTCATCGACATGCATGGGGCTGGGAGCCGGTGACGATGGAACAGATTAAGGCGTACAGACCGCAGGTGAACAGCATAAGTTCGGGGCAGGTACTGCATTGCCCCTACGACGCAAAGGGTGCGCGGCTGGTGGTGCAGGAGATGGCGGATGCGCTGGCGCTGGATCTGGTGGAACGGCGTCTTGTGACGGATCAGCTTGTGCTTACCGTCGGCTATGACATTGAAAATATTACAAACCCGGCACTTTATGCAGACTATCGCGGAGAGATTGTGGCGGACCGCTACGGGAGAAAGATTCCCAAGCATGCGCACGGTACGGTCAACTTGAAAACCAGAACTTCCTCTTCCCGTAAGATCATGGAGGCGGTGATGGGGCTGTATGACGACATTGTGAATCCAAAGCTTCTCGTGCGGAGAATCACGCTTGTGGGCAACCGGCTGGTGGAAGAAGCCCGCGCCGAGGCGGAAGAACAATACGAACAACTGGAGCTTTTTACAGATACAGGCGGACAGGAAGAGGAGAAAAAGCAGGAAGAACTGCGGCTGAAAAAGGAGCGCAGCCTGCAGGAGGCAATGCTTTCCGTGAAGAAAAAGTACGGGAAAAACGCGATGCTTAAGGGCATGAATCTGCAGGAGGGCGCGACTGCGATGGAGCGGAACAGCCAGATTGGAGGGCATAAGGCATAATGGACTGGGATCATGCGGTAGAAGAACACAAATATGACGATATCCGGATGCTTGTGCATCACAGATCGCGCGTGCATCCGCCGATGTCCCTGTGGGACCGGGCGGCGCAGTTCTCTCCGTTTGCCGCGTTGAGCGGACACGAGGACGCGATCCGCGAGACGGCACGCCTCACGACGGAGCGCGCAGAGCTTTCCGAGAGCCGCAAGGAGGAGTTAAACGAGCAGCTCGTCTGGCTGCGGGAGCACCCGGATGCGAGAGAGCGGGTGACGGTGACCTATTTTCGCCCGGACGCGAAAAAGCGGGCGGTGCTATGTGACAGTCACCGGAGCGGTAAAAAAGATAGACGAATACGAAAAGACGCTTTGGATGGAAGATGGAACCGTCATAGCGATTGAGGAACTGTCTGCGGTTGAGATACCGGGGATGGATCGATATGAGGAAGAATAGAAGGAGCAGCATGAAGATGGAAACACAAAGATACCTGTATGAGACACATATGCATACATCGGAGGCAAGCGCATGCGCCGGCAGCACGGGTGCCCAGATGGCGCGCGCTACAAAGAGGCGGGTTACACCGGCATTATTGTAACGGATCACTTTTTTTACGGAAATACTTCGGTGGACCGTTCCCTGCCGTGGGAGGAGTGGGTACGGCGCTTCTGTCTCGGATATGAGCATGCAAAGGCAGAGGGGGAACGCATCGGGCTCTCGGTGTTTTTTGGATGGGAAGCATGTTATGAGGGGACGGAGTTTTTGGTATACGGACTGGATCAGGCATGGCTGCTTGCGCATCCGCAGATTAAGGATGCATCGATCGGGGAACAGTATGCACTGGTGCATGAGGGCGGCGGCATCATAAGCCATGCGCACCCGTTCCGGGAGGAGGACTATATTCCCGAGATCCGGCTGTTTCCGGAATATGTGGATGCGGTGGAGGGCGTAAACGCCATGCATTCCAGCAGGGCGAGCGACTGCCACAAGAACCCGCTGTTTAACGAGCGGGCGCTGGCCTATGGAAAAGAGCACAATCTGCCGTTTACTGCGGGATCAGACCAGCACACCACGCATATGATCGGCGGCGGTATGGTCTTTCCAAGAAAACTGAAAGATATCCATGACTTTACACGTGCGGTGCTTGATAAAGAGGCGGTGGAACTGTTGGACGGCTGCCAAAGCGAGTGATTACGAGCGGTTCTTTTCCCGGTATTCTTTGGGAGACATGCCTTTCTGCCGGTGAAAGGTTTTGGAAAAATAGAGACTGTTGTCAAACCCCAGCGAGTTTGCGATTGCGGTGATTGACAGGCTGGAGTGCTCCAGCAGATAGCACGCCTGCTTCATGCGGAAATCTGTCAGATATTCCTTGGGGGAGAGTCCCAGAACAGCCTCAAACGAGCGGAACAGATGACTGCGGCTCACGCCGACATAGCCGGCGATATCCTCCACGGTGATGGCGTAGGAATAATTCGAGGAGATGTACTCAATGCCTTTTTGTACATAGCTGTTCGCGGAATTCTGGCTTCCGCCGTGCGTGGCGCCGTGCATGAACAGGGCGAGCATGGTATAGAGACGTCCCGTCATCTCCACCGCGTGCTCGAATTCGTTGCCGCGCGCATCGTAGATGTGTAAAATCTGCCGGTGAATATCATTGCCGCGTGGGGTGCCCCGTATAAAAGGATTCTCCGGGGAGAAATCCGTGGCCTTCAGGATCATGGAGGCGTCGCTTCCAGTAAAACCGACCCAGGCATATTCCCAGGGTCCTGCTCATCCGCGCAGTAGACAACTTCGGTGTTCGGGTAGACCAAAAAGGTGTCTCCTCCGGACAGATGGTAAGTCTGACCGGCGACGCGGTAGGTGCCTTTTCCGGAAATGATATAGTGGATCAAATAGTGATCGCGGATACCGGGTCCCCACTGGTAGAGGGCGTCGCATTTCTGGAAGCCGACATTGTAGACGGAGAGGGAAACCAGTTCTTTTTCGGTCACTTTGTAGGAATTTTTGTAATGATGCGGCATAGAACACACTCCTTGTCTTTCGGACAGTAAAATCCTTATCGTATAAGTCCATTATAAAAACAGAAAAGCCGAAAAGCAACATTATTACATATATTTCACACATTTTTGGCTATACATTTTGCGGAGGATAGAGTAATATGTTTTTTGTAAGGCAGATGGAACAATGAATCATAACGGGGAAAGGTGGAATCATTATGACGATTTTAGTAACAGGCGGAGCCGGATATATCGGCAGCCATACATGCGTAGAATTACAGAATGCCGGATATGACGTGGTAGTGCTGGATAATTTAAGCAATGCCTCCGAGAAGTCCTTACAGCGTGTGGAAGCGCTGACAGGAAAGCCGGTAACCTTTTATAAAGGGGATATCTTAGACCGCGATATCCTGAACAAAATCTTTGCGGAGCACAAGATCGACTGCTGTATCCATTTTGCGGGATTAAAGGCAGTGGGCGAGTCCGTGGCAAAGCTTGGGAGTATTACAACAATAACATTGCAGGTACGCTGACACTGGTGGATGTGATGCGTCAGAACGGCTGCAAGAATATCATTTTCTCCTCCTCAGCGACAGTATACGGCGATCCGGCAGAGATCCCGATCACGGAGAACTGCCCGAAGGGTCAGTGCACCAATCCGTACGGATGGACAAAGTCCATGTTAGAGCAGATCCTGACCGACATCCAGAAGGCAGATCCGGAGTGGAATGTGATTCTGCTTCGTTACTTTAACCCGATCGCGCGCACAAGAGCGGCACGATGGGAGAGAATCCGAACGGTATCCCGAACAACCTTATGCCGTATGTAACACAGGTGGCTGTCGGAAAGTTAAAAGAACTCGGTGTATTCGGCAACGATTATGACACACCGGACGGTACCGGCGTGAGAGATTACATCCATGTGGTCGATCTTGCCATCGGACATGTGAAGGCACTCAAGAAGATTGAGGAGAAAGCGGGACTCTGCATCTACAATCTGGGTACCGGACACGGCTACAGCGTGCTTGACATCGTGAAGAATTTTGAGGCTGCAACAGGTGTGAAGATTCCTTATGTAATCAAGGCGAGAAGACCGGGCGATATTGCAACCTGCTACTGTGATCCGTCCAAGGCAAAGAACGAGCTTGGCTGGGAGGCACAGTATGGTATCCGCGAGATGTGTGAGGATTCCTGGAGATGGCAGAAGAACAATCCGAACGGATATGAAGATTAAGATGTGAAGCAGCGGACGGGGCTGCCACACGATATTGTATTTTAAATGGGATACGTTTTGCGATAAGAAAAGGAGACTATCGCGTTCCAGATGCAACCTGGGACAGCAATTCTAATCGTAAAATCCGGTATTTCTAACCATGCCGCGTCGAACATCCTGGATGATCTGTGTTTTTCCAAGTTTCGGACATTTCACAAGGTGTGTTCGTAATCCGCAGACAATTTTAGGACTTTTGTGTGTGCCCCTTGTTGGCACCAATGAACAAAACATAACCGCGCGAAGCCGATGTCTGAGCTGCCATCTGCCTTATTTTCAATAGCAGATGGCAGTGAGTTTCGGTTCACGCGGTTTTATATTGTCTGTGAAGCGGTGCCACTAGGGGCACCAGAAAGTCCGCTCATTGTCTGCGGATTTGCCGGACACACCTTGTGGAAAGTCCAAACATGGAAAGACACAGAATTCGATGTCCAACGCGGCATGGAAGAAATATTCGGATTTTCCTCCAAAGAATTGCCGCCCCTGGTTGCATTCTGGAACTTTATATTCTCCAATATTCTTATCATAAAACGTATCACATTAAGGTGCAAAGCATGACAACTCCGTTTTCTGGAAATAAAAAAAGAAAGCGTAAACGCTTTCTTCTTCGGGTTGGGCTGTTTATTTACTAACAGTAGCAGTTCCTAGGGGAATCGAACCCCTGTTTCGCCGTGGAGAGGCGACGTCTTAACCGCTTGACCAAGGACCATACGG
>ENA-OQDW01000116-OQDW01000116.1-human-gut-metagenome-genome-assembly--contig:-NODE-116-length-30877-cov-2.728650_pt1 | contig 30877 bp, 32 predicted proteins | sample MGYA00242784_ERZ504613 | MGnify/ENA primary metagenome ERZ504613 (study PRJEB26092, sample SAMD00036330) | human gut metagenome | host: Homo sapiens | study: EMG produced TPA metagenomics assembly of...
TCAGAAAGATGCGCACCGAAATCAAATAGGAAACGGCAATCGCAGCAGCGACCAGCGGCAGGAATATCGGCCAGGCCCGCGCAAGGGCCTCCAACGCGCCGGGGGCGGATTTTTTTAAAAACACATATCCGCCGAACACAACAAAAAACAGGACGAAAAAAACGGCAAGCAGCAAAAAACGCATTTTTCAGCGCCGAACCGATAGGTCATTGGATCATAACCGATACATACAGGCACGCGGCGATAAAGCATCCGCCGACTGTCGCGGCTACCTCTTTCAAGTCAATATTGCCCCGGAGCGCACCGGCTGCAATGCCGGCCGCAATTGACAACACAATCCCGATCAGGCTCAGCAGAAAAGCAAGCGCATATTTCTCCCGCACAGCTGTTTTCCGCGAAACCGGCATAGCGAGCATATAGGAATTCCACTTTGCCATATCGTCATAGGAAAACGTGCTCACGGCAAGCATCACAGATTCAATCATAACAATGCCCACGATAAACGCGGGGCCCGACGTCGCCCCGATGATCAAAAACAGAAGGAACATCAGCAAAAGCGATTTGCCATAAGAACGGAGCAGCAGAAAATCCTTGATCAATAAGCCTTTCATTATTTATGACCATTCCTTTCTTGCGCCATCTCACGGAAAGGCGCGGTTGGTTTTGGCGCGGCTAACACTTCGAGCGTTTTGAGGTTGCCGTTGCGCCAGAATGCGGAGGGCGCAAGGTTACATTTTGCTGCCCCGCCCTTCCCCTTTGATTGAAAAGAGCATGATATCCTCCAGCGTTGCCGGATCAAGCACACAACCGTCATAAGCGTGCGGCCGTGTCGAATCATACCTTACGAGCGCCTCTACGCCAACGCCGCTCTTCCGGAAGCCGAGCACGTCGCTTTGGTTGAGGAAAGCAAAACGATCCAACCCACAGCGCAGAACGCGGTGAGAAAGCAGCAGCTCGTCTTTTGAGTTGCTCATCAGAACCCGCCCTGATGGAGAAATGTGATATAATCCGCCACGCGCTCCAGGTCGCTGGTGATGTGGGTTGAGAGCAAAATGGAATTGCGCTCATCCTGGATAAACTCCTGAAATAGGTCGAGAATCTCGTTGCGCACGATGGGGTCAAGGCCGCTGGTCGCTTCGTCAAGCAGCAGCAGGCGCGGGTGGTGCGCCATAGCCGCCGCAATGGCGAGCTTCATCTTCATGCCGCGGGAATATTCCTTGATCCGTTTTTCAACAGGCAGCTGAAATCGCGCGCAGAGCGAATCATAGAGCCGATCATCCCAATTGGCATAAATCGGACGCATAATCGAAGGGATATCCTTTGCACGCAGCACATCGTGAAAAAAATTTTCATCGAACACTACGCCGATCTGCTCCTTAATTTTGTGCTCCTGCTTTGCCGGGTCCAAGCCGAACAGGGCGATCTCCCCGCCATCCTTTTTCAGCAGGTTCAAAAGCAACTTGAGCGTGGTGCTTTTGCCCGCGCCATTTTCTCCAATCAGGCCCATGATGCAGCCCTGCGGCAGGTTGAAGCTGACATTTTTTAGCTGAAAAGAGCCATAATCCTTGCACAAATTTGAAACGCGAATGCACTCGTTTATCATTGTGACCATTCCTTTCCGCGTGGAAGTATACCGCTGCGTTTATTCTCCATATTGCAGCCGGACGATCTCCAGAAGCTCCTCGAGCGTGATCCCGCTGCTGTGCGCGAGCTCGACCGCCTGCTGCAAATGAGCCTCTGCCTTTTTCAATTGCTCCTCCCGGATAAATTCCATATTCCTGCGCGCTACAAAGCTGCCTTTGCCGGGAAACGTTTCAATAAAGCCGTCGCGCTCCAGTTCTTCATACGCGCGCTTTGTCGTAATAACGCTGATGCGAAGCTCCTGCGCCAGCAGCCGCATGGAGGGGAGGCTGTCCCCTTGCGCGAGTTGGCCGCTGATAATCAGATTTTTAATCTGTGAAGCAATCTGGTCATAGATCGGCTTCCCACTCGCATTGCTGATGAGAATGTCCAAAGTATCGTCTCACCTCCAATATTGTATATATTGATTATATACAATATACTCGAAAAGTCAAGTCCTTTCCAAAAAAAGAAACCCCGCCTGGCGTCAGGCGGGGCCGCTATGCATGATTTCGTGGCGCGCTTAAAAGCTGCTCCGGTTGTTCGGGCTCATATTGGGGAAGGCATTCGGCGCATTATTCTGCATCATATTGCTGCCGGAGACCGGCCTTCCCTGGCTGTCGAACCGCATTGTTGGATTGCCACCATTGCGCGGCTCATAGAAGGTGATAAATTTTAACGAATATACGTCACATACAACGTAACGGCCTTCGTTGGGCTGATACAAGGTGACAAAATTTACGCCGGCGGAATAGAGCACGCCGTCACGCCGGACAATATTGTTGGTGCCGATGAGGAATTCGCAAGTGACCGGCTGGCCAATGTTTTCCTGTAGAATTGCCGCGAGCGAGTCGAGATAGTATTCGCGTCCAGTCTGCGGGTTTTCGATCTGCTCCTCCGTCAGCCCCGCCTGTGCGGCCGGGTTAAGATGGAGGCCGTTACCATTGGCAGGGGTTTGGGCAAACGTGTTGTTGTTACCGTCCATTCTAACACTCCTTTGACTGTTTTCAAGGTAATCGAGAGGTCAAGTTTGAAAATAGGCATCTGTAGGGTTATAAAAGCAGTGCTCATTGATCCTGGCGGTGAAAATGCCGACATTGCTTGGGAAATAGGTCTGACAATTTGGGGAATATGGGTTGAAAAACCAAAGCGCCTGGCCTACGTTATACAGCCGTTGGCCCGCGATCGCCCAATCCGCGATTTCATAATGGATAGCCTCCGGGCGCATATTGTAGATGTTTTGCAGATTTGGCCGTCCCCCCACAAATTCCTGCACACAGGTAACTGACCGGGCTGAAAAATAATATTCCGGATGCTGCCCTGACCGACGCGCAGATATTCCCCGCCCGGCGCGTTGACTCGGTTCATGATCACGCCGGCCACGCCGCGCATGCCCGCGTCGCCCTCGCCCCCTGCCTCACACTGGATCAGGCGGGCCAGAAGCTCGCGGTCTGAAAAAGCCATAGCATCCCTCCTCTGCACAAAAAATCTATATGCTTTTCAACCGTTGATTATGCAAAGCCTGCGATTCAGGAAGCCATGCGCTTGCCCTGTGTTGCACATTAAAATATTAATTGAATAAAGAATAAAATTTGACAAAAAATTATAAAATATTAAATCATATACATCATTATTGTAATATATATATTGACAAATTTAATATCAAGGAGGATAATCATAGAAAAAGGAGGGTTATGATGTACTGGTTCAACAAATACCAGAGTTATCTGAAAAGCCCGCAGGCCTACTATTATTTTTTGGAAAAAACAGATTTAAGCAGATTCCCCGCGCTTCAAATCGGCGCGATTGACAAACTGGAGGAGGCGGACGAAAGCGGGCTTTACCAATGGATGGAGGATTATCCGCTTTTGGCTAAGGCAATATCCTTTGCAGGACTGCGCACAGGCGCGGACGATTTCCACACGGCGCTGCGCGTGATGGATTGGCTCTCCGCGCATACCCATTATTGTGGATTACAGTTCCGTTTGATCCCCGACCGCACGCCGGCAATCCTCGCATATGGATATGACAAACCCTTCCGCAATGCGATCAACTGCCGCTTCAAAGCTATCGCCATGGCGGACTGCCTGCTGGCTCTACAGAAAAAAGCTTACCCAGTCGCCCTAATCGCGCAGAAAGAGAAGGGGAAGGATCAGCCTTGTCACCTGATGGTACAGATGTATGCACGGGAACTGGAAAAATGGGTCGTGTTCGATCCTTCCTGCCGCACCTATTTTCTGGATGAAACAGGCCGCCCGCTCGATATTTTTGAGCTACGGGAGCAATTTATGGAGGAAAAAACGCCCCGGTTCCCCGGTTATGATCTCAACGGGTCGGACGGCTTACAGGATATTTACATCCAATCGTTTGTCAAACCCGCATTGACCAATATTACCACTTGGAGCGACAACTCGATGGATCGAAGGAATGGTAAGTCTCTTCAGACCCGCAAGCCTTTTGACCGGATTCCGCCCGGATTCGGGCCGGTGATCAAAGCGCAGGCGGAGCGCTTCCAATCGCTCCATACAACTCGTTGAATTGAAGAAAGCCGCGCGCATGCTTCACAGCCATGGCGCGCGGCCTTTTTATTCGATTGTTTATTTTGCAACCTCATCAAAGGCAAGCGCACGATTCAGGAGGCGTACCTCTCCGCCAGCGAGCTTCTCCGCCTTCACCGGGCCGGCGGGAAGCGTTTCATTAATCTGTTCCGCACAATAGGCAGATGCATCCAGCGCGCCGTCCAGATACAGTTTCAGCATCCCGTTTTTCTCGCGGACGGCGGCAACGCTGCGTTGTTTGCGTCATTTACAGCCCGCGTGGAGGTGACGGACACGCCGCCGGCTGCAAAGCATAGCTTCCCATTTGCGTCAATAGAGGCTACAAACGCGCCTCCTGCGTCACGAGCAATGCGTCTGCCTCCCGTATGGCAATCGGGAAGGTCAAAGTGAAATCTCCTCTTCCTTCCACGCCGCGTTGCGCCAATTCTTTCCCTGAAGCCGCCTGCGTGTGAAAAATCACATCGTTCGGGTAAGCCGTCACCCGTGCCGTTTCATGCACCTGATTGCCCGCACAATCTATCAAACTCACGGCTATCTCCACAGCCTCATTGGGAACAAAGGCCTCTTGGCACGATGCGAGCACCGTGTGGTAATCCGCGCAGAGCGTAAGCTCCGCCTGTACGCCGTTTAACAGCACCTTCGCATCCCCAATGCTGACGCGCTTATCAAAACACAGGCTGACCACGCGATCAGAAATCGTTTTCGCCGTATGCAGTGCGGCAGGTTGGCGATCCGGCGCGCCGAAACGCAGAATTCGCACCTCGTGCGGGGCGAGAGTCAGCTTTACCCGACCGCCGTATTGATAGGTTTTTCCATCCGGCTTCGCCGCGTAGGGGAGCACTTGCAGGCAGACGAGATCTTTTACGCCCTCCTTAACGCCGATCAGCCGATCCAGCGTGATTTCATAATCCTGCGCAAAATTTGCCGGGTTGCGCAGGGAAACGATCCCCTCCCCGCCATCCCAGGCGGAGTAGCCGTAAACATCGCCGCCGGCAGGCGTTCTGCCGATGAGCTTCGCGTTGCGCAGAATGTGGAAATTCTCCTCCGCCCAACGGAGCAGCTCGGCACAAACCTGCCATTTCTCCTCATCCAGCATATTGTAGCTGAAATACAGCTCCCAGAAGGAGGTGCCGCGCGCCGCAAGCTGATAGAGGAATTTGCGAAACTCATCCGTGGTCGCCTGAATGGTTTTTTTGGTGCGCGGGGATTTTACCGTATTTCCATAGATTGGATCATGGTTATATAAATGCGCCAGCGGGAATTGCAGATCGCGTGTGCGAACGAAATCAAAATATCGGTCGTCGCGATAGGTCATCATCCGTCGACGTCTGAATCCTCTCTGGAGCCGCCCTTCGATGGGATTTGGAAGGAATGGTCTCCACTGTTCTGCATCCAGATGGAATTGACCCATTGCAAAAACCACGGGCTCGGGTTGACATAACAGGTGAAATTGATCCAAAGGCTCTTCCCCTGCTCCTCGCGCTGAGCGCGCATAGCGGCGAAGATATCCGTCCAATTTTCCCACAGCTCGGTCGTAAAATACATATCGTGCTCGCCGCCGATCATGTGGCCGTGCTTCTTTTTTGGGCAGGGTCGCAGGGCGAAACCATCCAGCTTCCAGTAATTGAGATCAAACCGCTGCATAAAATCAAGAAAGAGCTTTTTAACTCCCTGCTGATAAACAGGAGCCGCCACGCAGATATCATTCGACTTGGGGTTTCGGAAACCCGTACCGGCCTTTTGAATATGCTTGGCGAATCTCGGCGTGTCAAGCGTATAACCTCCACGTGGGCCGAGCCATAGGCCAAAGTTAGAAGCAAATTTCTTTGCCAGCGCGGCGGAGGGATATAGTTCCTGCGGGAATTTATCATTAAAGCACCAAAAGCCTTTCGTATAGTCGTTCCAGCCGTCATCCACCACATAGGCGTCCATTGGCGCTACACCGTGCTGCGTCAGCCCCTTCTCCATTTCGTAAAAGGAGCCGACGATATTTTCCGAGGTAATATCTAACATATGATCGTACCAGGAATTATACTGCTTGCGGAATTCTGTCTTCGTCGAGATTGTCTCGATATAGCGGAAAAAATCGCTTTGCAGCACCTCTTTGTCATCGCTGCGCGCCACACCGAGCACAGCGGGCCAGGAGAGAAATACGCCCTGTGTCTTTTTTAAGCGCGAAATGTCTTGCCGGAGTAGTAGCGGGTGCGCGCGGTCGCATCCTCAATGCGGGTATCGGCCGCTGGAAATTCGCAGCCGAGGAACAGGCTGCGAGATAAACCGGCTGGCCGAGTCCCATATGGAAGCCGGAGATATTGGCGGGCTTCATCTCCGGCCGGGACCAGGTTTTTTGCCCTTGCTGCACATGGAAAGACAGAAGGTCGAGCGAATCGAGCGTAAGCGAGTCCGCCTGCTGCTTCGGCACGGAAACCTCTATGTATTCGCGCAGAAAATGATCCTGCTCCTTCAAAACGGCAACCAGACGAGCCGTTACCGGCACGCCGAGCACGTTAGCCGGTTGAAAGGCGATGCACAACGCCTTCCCTCCGGATACAGTGGCATAGGAGATGGAATCGATCGTGAGGTCACCGGCAGATAGCGCGGCCCTTTTCCTTCTGGATAAAAAGCGCAGGATAAATTCCTGGGAGGCCTCCCCGGCAGATACTCCGCCGCAGCGCCGTCCACCCGCCGGTTCAGTATGCTGCGACCGACAGCTACCGCCTATCGTTTGATAGGTGCGTGAAAAATGCCCGTTTCCAATGATGACGCCTGATCCGACAGGCGCAGATAGACGCCGCCTTCCACGGATTCCTGCATAGGCGCAAAAGATTGAGAGGCTGTTGTAAACGGTTGAAAGCTCATAAAAATTATTTCATCCTTTCGCAGAAGCCAAAAATTGGTTTCTGAATGCATGCGGAAAGAAGCATTTCAGTAAAAACAACTTTTTTGCATGAAACGCTTTCCTAATTCTCGCATCCGTTAAATTGCGTTTGGTTAAGCCGCTCTTTATTGTAGCAAAGGCGCTGGCTGTTTGCAAGAAAAAAGGTCCGTTTGGCGCATTTTTGCTGCGCAAAACGGGCCAGGGCTAAGAGGTGCAAAATTGAGACGGTCAATCTGGTTTGATAGGCTGCCGGGCGCTGTTTTCCCCTATCAAAAAGCGGTTTTTACAACCGCCCTTTTTTTCACAGGAGTCGGCATGCATGCAGTGCAGCTGCCGTTTCCGATTGGCATCGAGCCGCTCTTCCATGACGACGTTATGCCCACTACCCAGCAGTACTGCTCCCGGGGCTTTGAACAATTGTATTCCATCCTCATCACCCACTTTATCCGTTTGATTCTCCTTTTTATTATATTCATCCGTTGGGCGGATAAACAATCAAGGCGGCAAAAAATATATGAATAGCCTGCGGTATATTTGTCCAATAATATTTCATAAATATAACAGGGAGCTGATGATTCGTGGATAGTAACTTCAAGCTCACCGTTTTAGAAAAGGTGCGAAAAACGCCAGCGGAACCGACGCCGGAGGAAAAACTGATTGATGATATCAGAGAGATCTGCCGGAGGATCGATACGGCATACGCCCGCTTTGAATACGAAGAGGACGCAGATCTGGTGGAGGCCGCTATCTATGAATTGGAAGCGCTCAAGGCCCGTTACCGGTACCTGCTGCGGATTGCAAAAGAGCGGGATCTCCACGCGCGGCGATCAAGCCCGTATGGGGCGCAAACGGAAGGATGGATACGATGGGATAGGCCTGACGGTTACTCTCTATGTGGCCGGAATTGCGGCGGCGCTCGTGATTCTAGGCGCAATGCTGCGCTCCGGCCATGCGCTTAAGGCGCTGTTAATGAGCGTTTTGCAGGGCGTTGCCGCGCTGTTTGCAGTCAACGTGCTGGGTACGCTGACAGGTGTAACGCTCGCTGTCAACTGGTGGACGCTCGGCATCAGTTCCCTCGGTGGCACGGCAGGAGTGGTGTTCCTGCTGGTTTTGAATGTAATTTTGTAACAGAACATAACAAAAGGAACGGTCATTACAGATAACGTAATGACCGTTCCGGAACATGTCAGAATAGCAAACTGCGGATGAAAATGTGCAGATGATGCCATGTCTTCTAAAGAATAATGGGATGATAGGTGAACTAACAACATTTTTACAATATAAAAGATGTTTTAATGAGGATTGTTTTTTAGTATATAAAAATAAAAACCACGTAGCTTCAAAACTCCTTGAAACTACGTGGTTTTTCCTGGTGGACGTTAACGGACTCGAACCGCTGACCCTTCGCACGTCAAGCGAATGCTCTACCAGCTGAGCTAAACGTCCATCTCTCAATCAACACAGGGCTGGACTGGCCTGTCCTCCTGAGCGCGAGATTTATTATATCGGATTGCCACAAGAAATGCAAGCCCTTTTTGAAAATTTTTCAATTCGTTTTTCACCATGGATTTTCCAAAAAGAATGAGGAGCAGCTGCTAAACATGCCACAGCTGCTCCCGCTGATATTCATCATCGTTTCCGCCATTTTGCGTTATGCTTTTTTGCCTTGATCGTTCTGCCGGATTTCCACACGGCGGATTTTGCCATTGACCGTTTTAGGCAGCTCATCGACAAATTCGACCACACGGGGATATTTATAAGGTGCGGTTTCCTTCTTTACATGATTCTGGAGCTCCTTTTTCAGCTCCTCGCTTGCCGCAAAGCCGGGGCGCAGCACGATCGTTGCTTTTACAACATTACCGCGCAGCGGATCCGGCACGCCGGTGACCGCGCATTCAAGCACCGCCGGGTGCTCCGCAAGCACGCTCTCGATCTCGAACGGCCCGATGCGGTAGCCGGAGGATTTGATCACGTCGTCTGTTCTACCGACATACCAATAGTAGCCGTCCTCATCCATCCAGGCGGTGTCGCCCGTATGATAGAGGCCGTCGTGCATGGCCTCCTTCGTGCGCTTCTCATCCCGGTAATAGCAGTCAAAAAGGCCAAGCGGCTTACCATGATCAAGCTTTACGACGATCTCTCCCGTCACGCCGGGCTGGACGGGTTGGCCATCCTCATCCACGATCATCACATCATACTGCGGGATCGGTTTGCCCATGGAGCCGGGCTTCGGCTCCATGCCCACGAGATTGGCAATCAGGAGCGTCGTTTCCGTTTGGCCAAAGCCTTCCATGAGCTTGATGCCAGTAGCCTCATACCACTTGTTAAACACATCCGGCTCAGCGCCTCGCCCCGCGATGGTGCAGTAGGTCAGCCTGCTTAAATCCCAGCTTTTCACATCCTCCTGCAAGAAAAAACGGAACATCGTGGGGGGACAGCACAGGGAGGTGACGCCATACTGCGATACCTTATCGAGAATATCTGACGCGACAAACTTTTCGAAATCATAAACGAATACGCAGCTCTCCATAAACATTTGCCCATAGAGCTTGCCCCAGACCGCCTTGCCCCAGCCGGTGTCCGCAATGGTGAAGTGGATGCCCTCCGGGTCGACGTTGTGCCAGTATTTCGCGGTGGCGAGATGGCCCAGGGCATAGGTGTAGGGGTGCAGCGCCATTTTTGGGTTGCCTGTTGTGCCGGAGGAAAAATAGAGAATCATAGGGTCGCTCGCAAGCGTTGGAACGCGCGCAAACGATTCCGGTGCTTTCTCCATCTCCGTCATAAAATCCTCCCAGCCGTCACGCTCGCCGTTGACCATGAGCTTGGTTTGCAGCGTCGGACATTCCGGCGCGGATTCGTCAAAATGCGCGGCCACGTCGCCCTGCCCGGTGCAAATGACCGCCTTGACTGAGGCGGAATTGACGCGGTAGACAATATCATGCTTGGTGAGCAAAAAAGTGGCGGGTATAATGACGGCGCCAAGTTTATGCAGCGCAAGGATAGTAAACCAGAATTGATAGTGGCGTTTGAGCACCACCATGACCATATCGCCCTTGCCGATGCCCTTGGCGCGCAGCATGTTGGCGGTTTTGTCACTGTAGCGTTTCAGGTCGCCGTAGGTGAAAACATGCTCCTCCCCGCAGGGATTGCACCAAATCATCGCCCGGCGGCCCGGCTCAGCTTCGGCGATCGCGTCCACCACGTCGTAGGCAAAATTGAAATTTTCCGGATACTTATATTGGTAGTCGACGACATTGCCCTTTTCATCGCGGGTTTCGTCCACATATCTCTCATTCACATGCAGCATTGAAAACTCCTCCATTCCAAAAATTGATTAGGATCGTTTATTTCTTTTCATCCTGCACCTTCAGGATGATTGCGAGGAACAAGCAGTCCTCGCCGCCGGTTGCGATCATGCCATGGCCATGGGAGGAGTCGTAAATCACGCTATCGCCCTCATGGAGGATTTCCGTATGGTTTTCAAACTGCGCCTTGAGCGAACCTTTGAGGATAAAGTCAAACTCCTGCCCCTCGTGGGTAGAGAGCTCGATGGGCTTCTCCTGCTCCTCCGCCTTGTAGGGTGCTGTGACGAGGAACGGCTCGCAAAATTTCCCCTTGAGATACGGGGCTAGGTGGTAATAATCAAAGCCGGAGCGGCGCTTGATTGGCAGCCCCTCGCCCTTTCGCACGACTGAATAAAAAAGCAGATGCGGGTTTTCACCCGTGAGGATTTCAATCATATCCACGCCAAATTTATCTGCGCATTTGAACAAAAAGGTGAAGGAGAAATCCGTTTCGCCATTTTCTGCCGCCTCATATTCCGCTTCGGTGCAGCCGATGGTCTCCGCCATCTCCTGTGTGGTAAAGCCCATAATCTCCCGCAGCGTGCGGATGCGCTCCGCGACCTCCGTCAGTTTCAGTTCCATGTTGACACTCACCCTTTCTGTAAAGTTGAATTATTTGTTAGCAAACAAAATCAAAAATCCCGCCCCAAGCAATCCTTGGGGCGGGATTTGATTTACAAAACCCGCGGTACCACCCAAATTCAGTATTTCCCCGGAAAAGCCGGAAAAACGCCCTTCAGGGCTCCAACAAGCCCCTGGCCTTAACGCGGCCCGACGAAGGCGCTTACTCGCCCGAAGGCTTTCAGACCTCTGCTCAAGAGTGATTCCCGTTACCGCTGCTACCCGTTTTCACCACCCACGGGCTCTCTGAAAGCAGAAAAAATAACAGACGTCTCTGTCCATGCATTTCGAATTGGAAGACCATATAACGATGTTGGATGCATTATAACGCCGGGAGGGGCGGTTGTCAAGCGATATAAAAAAATTTATACACTTTTCAGATATCGCCAACATTGCAATGTGAAACAGAGTTATAAAGGACTTTTTCGATCCGTGACGCTCCCACATAATCTAAATAGGGAAAAGGAATCAAAATAAATGTGATCGGTATTCCGGGATCAGATATCGGAGGAAGCTGAACGGAAATCTTTTTCGACAAGGCGAGGAAATCTAACAAAAAGCATCAGGTTACTCTGATTCGAAAAGTTCTTCCAAGAGAATTCTGATTCCAAACCTACAATTTTTTCTCCAATGTTCTCCAGAGTAAGCGAAAACAAGTGATCCTCTATCAGTTTATGATTTTGCAGAGCAAAAAAAGGAACGGGTTCAAAATTTTCTAATAATCCTACTTCCATCGTGAGAGCGGTATTTGAGCTATACTGTGTTTCCAATACAATTTTTCCCTTCTCAGCCGTCTAACATTTCTGCATTAAATTTTGTGAAAAGAGATAAATTGTTTTTTGAAGGAGTTCCGCATGAAGACAACAAAAACACCGCCTGTAAACAGTCAAAACTTGAAATTGCTATCGTTCAGTGGAAAGCGGATGTCAAACATCATAAAATATTAACTGATTCATTTTTTGCCTTTTCCATATTTATTAAAATAATATAATGAATACAGTCTAGGAAATAGAAAGATAGCGACAAATACCAAAATATCAATCGTTCCAACAATAACAGGATAAGCAAGTAAAAGAACAGAAAGACAAATTGCGATACCACAAAGAACCCAAACCACACTGGCGCATTTTATGGTTGCTTCTTTATTTGACTGATCGGATGCCGTCCAAGGCGTTACATAAGCAATTAACATTTTTTCCTCCATTTTCGGAATCAACACGCCAATCACTGCTATCAAAATGCCAAAAATGATACTGATAATAAATCCCCATTTGAAGTTCATTTCTCCTATCATAAATAAAATTACACTCTGCACAATGACCGGAATAATGGCAACACCCCAAGTCCCAATTGCAAATAACAGATTCCCGCCACTCTCATGACCAGTACGATTTTGTCTGGACAGCTGAAAAAATATGATGATGACCAATAATATTCCTGGGATTCCCCATGCCGCAAAATTTTTTGAGACAAAGCTATCCGCAATTCCTTGTGAATTCCAATGTACAGCGACTTGGTCGGGATATTTGGAGTAAAACAATGCCGATAAGACAAATGGAGAAACCAATAGGCACAGATAAAGAATTTTACGAAAATTTTTCATAACTAAGACCTCCTAAAAATGAGTATCTATTCTGCCATAATACGATTTCCCTGAATTTGATAGACTTTGTCCACTTGATGAAGGACAAATGGGTCATGCGTAAAAATAACGACCAACGCCTTTTCTTGAAGGCGATATTCATTAATAGAGCGTAAAATAATATTTTTCGTTTCTTGATCCAGCTGTGCTGTCGGCTCATCAAGCCATAAAATGGATGGATGACGCAGCAATAATCTTGCTAGAGATATTCTTTGTAATTGTCCTTCTGAGAGTTGAATTCCGTTCAATCCAATTCTTGTATTTAATGATTCCGGCAACGAATATATAAAATCATATCAATCAACCTAATTTATATGTTATTTTTTTATATTATATCCTATATAGAATAATTTTTCTACATAAATTTACAAATTTAGATTACTATATTTAAATAATGAATCTTATATAATTAATTTATCCTATATTATTTAGTCATACAAAGCCGGAAAAGCGGCAGAAGATACTCCGCCGCTTTTCACGTTCAGCCAAACTTTTTCATCCCTATTTGATTGTTTGAATCCCGCTCGCCCGAATCGAAACACCACCCGACTTTCCGTTAATTTCTCATTGCTTTTTCTCCTTCTGAAATCCGATCTCCGTCTGTGCGGGATCATTGAGCAATTTCCCCGTGTAATCAAACCTTGACCCGTGGCACGGGCAATCCCATGACAATTCCGCCGGGTTCCATTCAAGCCTGCACCCGAGATGCGGGCAGCGCACGGTGACACAATACGCGCCGCCGTCCGGCGTTTTATATACGCCCACCTTCTCCCCTTCTACCTTGACGACCGCAGCTGTGCCGTTCGGGATTGCAAAAAGAGTCTCCCGTGGGATTTCAAGCTTTTCCTTTGCAATGCTGTAAACCGTCTGCGCGCCGTCGATCAGCAGCTTTGGCGTGCTGACGAAAGGATGGAACCGTTGTGGGGAAAAAACGGGCGCGTCCCCGTTCTCCCGCCCGCAGATAAAGTCCGTCAGAATTTCCGCGGCAGCCATGGAGGAGGTCATCCCCCATTTCTGAAAGCCGGTTGCTACATAAACCCCCGGCCATTTTTCACTGAGCAGGCCAATATAAGGGATTTGATCATGCGGCATGCAGTCCTGCGCCGCCCAACGGTATACGGCCTTGCAGGCTGGATAAAACACCTTTGCACTCTGCATCAGCTGCTCAAAATTGCCGCCCTCTCTATTTTTGCCCGTGCGTGTTCCCGCCCCGCCAAAGAGTAAGATGCCCTCCGCGTCGCGGAAGGAGAGGCTGTTTTTCTCCTCGCCAATATACATCCCGCCGACAGGCGCGGCGTTTTCAAGCGCCAGCACGTAGGAGCGCTCCTGATGCATGCGAAAGAAGAAAAAACCGGGTACGTTGACGATTGGGAAATGCGTTGCGAGCACCACCGCCTTTGCGTGGATCACACCACCGGGAGTGAGCACCTCTCCCGGGCCGATTGCCGTGGCCATGGTGTGCTCGTAAATTTCCATATCTTGAACAAGTGCAGCGAGAAATTGGAGCGGATGGAACTGCGCCTGCTTTGCAAACCGCACGGCATTGGTCACCGGAAACGGCAGGTCCGTTTTGACCACCAGCGAGGCGGGAATGCCCAGAGACTGCGCGGCAGCAGCCTCCCGCTGCGTTTTTGTCCCGCCCGACGTGCTGTAAACATAGGCGTCCATTTCCTGCATGGCACACTGAGCGCCAATCTCCGCTGCCATCTCCCAGAAGCGGTCAATTGCCCGTTGGTTTGCATGGGCATATTGCCGCGCGCGCTCATGGCCAAAACGGCGGATGAGTTTATCATAAATAAGACCGTGCTGCGAAGTGATCTTCGCCGTTGTGCCCGCTGTTACGCCGGATGCGATGCTTTCCCGCTCGATCACCGCCGTATCCAACCCGGCCTGCCGGAGACGTGCCGCTGTCAAAAGGCCTGCCATTCCACCGCCAACCACAACGGCATCCTTTTTTAAATCTCCCACAAGGTTGGAAAATGAGGCATTTCACTTGTCGCTTGCCAAATCGAATCCATTCCTATCAGCCTGCCTTTTTTCAATCGTTAGCAGGATATAGTATGCTCTGACGGAGAGAAATCATCCAAAAAAGCCCCATATGCCGCAGAATTCCCGCAGCACATGGGGTTTACTCTCAATTTTTTATGGATTTTTCAACGTAATGGAATGCAGGCCATAATACCGCGCCTTTGAGGTGTTGGCCCAATGCTGCGGATTTGGCTCCACATCGGCCAGGCCATAGTATGGGGAATACATATTCTTTTTCACTCGGACGTCTCTGAGCGCCACATCAAAGCGCCCCGCGGCCTTCTCCTGCTCAATATAGGCCTCTCGCTCCTGAATCTGCCGGTATGCTTGCGCATTATCCAAATACGTTTCGCCATACATCACGGCCGCGCCCACCATGCAGCTCACAAAAACAAGCGTTTGGATCACCCGCGGCGCTGTTTGATCCAGGCGAATTCCGGCGTACAGCGTCCCTGTAGCGACAATTGCGCATGCAACCGATCCAAATGTCGCCCGGGCTGGAAAATACGGCACAAACAGCATAGCATAAACCCCTGCCAGCGCGCCAAGCAGATAGATCCCGCTGAGCAGCATCCTCTGGCGCTTTTCCCGCTTGCTCCGGGCCAAAGAAATGCAGCAGGGCAAGGCACACAGCATAAAGGGCAAACACGGGGAGCAGGTAATAAAAAAGCTTGCGGTTGCAAACGGTAATGCCATTCCAAAGCCTCTGGAACGCCGTGACAGGCACGCCAAGGTTATTTTCGAGGCGCACATGGTTGCCCGGCGCGGCAATCATCACAGCAAAGCCCACGGCGGCGCCCGCCAGCATGCCAACCGCCCACCGGGGGATTCGCCCCTTGTTGGCCCGGTTATAAAGCAAAAACAGCCCCACGATCACGAGAAAAGCCGCGCCGGAGTTTTCATTGGTCCAGCCGGCGATCACCCCAGCCGGGATAGAAAGCAGCAGCCACCACCAGCTGCCGGCCGCCGGCCGGGCCGCCTGCACATGCACCTCAACGGCAGCAATGCGGCCAACCGCAGGATCGAGCCCCACATATAATTTGCGCTCCCGTCTACCCACAGCATGGTCTGCCCATATACCGGGATAAAAAACCACACCATGAGATGCACGCCGAAATATAACGCCGGGCTATGCCGCCCCGTGCCCTTGCAGTGCCAGTAGATCAGCCCTGTGAAGAGAAGATACCCCACCGTATTGACCACATTGAACACAGGCTTCCCCCACAATAGGAACAGCTGCGTCAAGGAATGTAAAATCAGCCGCCCATTCATTGTGTGATAATGGGCGCGCATGGATTCAATGATATCAAAGATATGCTCCACCCGTTGATTTGCCGTGCCAAAGATAAAGCGATAGTTATAATCATCGGCAATCAGCGCCGTTTGCAAGTTAAATGCATAAAAAAAGGCCGCGCAGACAGCGGCAATCACAACAAAAATAGTAATCCGAAGCCAGCGCCTCGCCTCATATGTAAACCGCATGCGATGCATAAAGCCCTGCGGCTCACACCGCTGCGCAGCGGCTGCGGCTGGTATCCGCTCCTTTACCTGCATAAATGCCGGCACACTCCTTCCCTCTCCAATACGGGATGTTCCTATTTTACCCAAGCGGCCTACAAAAGTCAACGTTTTCTACGGAACGTGAAAAACGCCCACGCGGCCTCTAAAACTGCCTACGAAACATGGTATCCTCCTGCGTCAGGCTTTCCACGCTTTCGTAGCCCAGGCGGTGCAGGAGTTCCATCACATAGGGATTATCAACCGGCGTGCGCACAGGCGCTGCCTCGCCATAATGCGCCACGTGGAGCGCGCCCTCCCCCCGCGGAATCAGCCGTTTGGGGCCGCCTACGCAGCCGCCCACACAGCCCATGCCTTCCAAAAAATTGCCTTGAATATCCCCCTGCATCAATTCATTGAGCATCTGTTTGCAGGCGGGCACGCCATCCGCCTGACGGGCTCTCAGTGGAATATGCCTGCCGGGGCGCAGCCGTTCGAGCGTGGTCTTGACCGCTTCACTCACGCCGCCAGTGTGTGCATAGATACGCCCTGCGCGGGAGGAATGATCGCGTAAATCCTCTTTCATATTTTCCGGATCAACGCCGGCAAAATCAAACACATCCTGTATCTCCTGGAAGGTGAGCACAAAATCAACCGCGTCTGCGATATCGGCCTCCCGCGCCTCCGCCTTTTTTGCAACACATGGGCCGATAAAAACCGTGACGGCGCCGGGGACAAGCTGCTTCACCGCGCGTCCACAGGCGATCATTGGGGAGACGGATGCCGGGATATGCGGCGTGAGGCTCCCATATACCTTGCGGATCATGGCAATCCAGATCGGGCAGCAGCAGCTCGTCAGGAGGAAATCCTCCTCCGAACGCACCAACTCGTCAAAATCAAGCGCCTCCTTCAGCGTGAGGATATCAGCAAACAGCGCCACCTCCACCATGCCCGCGAAGCCCAGCGCCTTAAATGCAGAACGCAGCCTGCCCGGCGTGACCCGCTCGCTGAACTGGCTGACGAAGGCAGGAGCAATGAGCGCGTAGACCGGCGCATCCTGCTTGGCAACAACGTCCAGCACGGGCAGAATATCCTTGCTCTGCGTGAGCTTCTGCGCTTTGCAGGCGTCTACGCACAGGCTGCACCCTGTGCAGGCCTGCTGGTCGATTTCAATATTGCCATTTTCATCTCGGCGGATGGCATGAAACGGGCAAGCGCCCTGGCAGGCGGATTCCCCCTCCCCGCAGTCACAGGGGGCGAGCCGCCAGATCGGGGCGTAGCGCTTTGGGTTAAGCAGCAGTCAAGCTGGTGCGGGTCAAAATCAAGCTTTTCCACCTCGCGCAGCGCCGCCTCATGCCCGCCCGCAAGCGCGCCGCGCGCAAGCTTTTCATAAAGGGCATAGAAGGTTTCCATAACAATCATTCATCCTTTCACGGAGGCCTTCCCCTATCCGGTTTCTCCTGCCGAACAGGATAAGCGCCGCAGGAAAACACCATTTTCCACACGATTCTCCACTTTTCAAAACCGGCATGCAGCCTTTTGCGCTTAGTATGCGCCGCTTGCCTCATACGATTCGATTTTCTAGGAAAAACAGCAAAAGCGGAAAGATCACTGCCCCGACCCAGGCGATTACAACATCGTCCACCGGATAATCCGGCGCGCCCCGCCCCGTTCGCTTCTCCCGGCGTACGGCGGCCAGGCTTTTCACAAATGAGAATAAAAAAATGAAAAATGCCGGGAGCAGCAGGTAAACCGCATAGATGAACGGAACGCCAATATAACCGTACCAGGATGGCAACCTGCTCACGCCAAAGCCAAAAAAAGCGGCGATACAGAGCCAATAAACCCACCGCGCGCTCAGACGCAGATTGTAAAACATCTTTCGTTCCTCCTCCTTTCAGCTCGGCAAAGAAAACCAAAAATATACGCCGCCGCTCTTGTTATATACGCCATAACGCGCTCTGTGCTGATCTAGAACCGCTTTTACAATGGCAAGGCCCATGCCGCTGCCCCCGTTTTCACGGGTACGGGATTCTTCCGCTCGATAAAACGCGTCCCACAGATATGGCAGATCCCGTTCGGCAACCGGCGGTCCCTCATTGAATACCTCAACCACAACGCGGCGCTTTTCTGAAAATGCCCGCAGCTTGACCGCTTTGCCGGGCGGCGCGTATTTCACCGCGTTGGAAATCAGGTTCCGCAAAACCAGGGCCATCCCCTTTTCATCCGCCGTCACATAGAGGAATTCTGGAACCTCCAGATAAAGAGTGAGCTGCTTTTTTTCGATGCCGGGCTGGAAATCCGCAAGCTGCTCGCGGATGAGCGCGTCAATGGCAAAGCAAACGGGGCGCACCGGCAGATGCCGCGTGTCAATCCGGGAAAAGGAGAGGATCTGCAGCACCATCGCATCCATGCGCTCCGTCTCGCCGACGATCCCGGCGAGATAAGCCGGGTGCTTTTCCGGGGCAATCCCCTCCTGCATCAGCTCGCTGTAGCCCCGGATAACGCCCAGCGGCGTTTTCATCTCGTGGGCAAGCGCGTTCGTAAAATCCCGCTGGCGCTGGGAGGCGCGGCTCTGCGTTAGATAAACGGCCTGGAACTTGCGCGTGAGCAGCGCAATAAAAATGCAGAGATAAAAGAAAAACAGCACCGCGAGATAGACGCCGTAATCACTCAGCGCGTCATACAGCGGGTAATTCACCAGATTGACGGAAAGGTAAAGGGCGGGTCCTCCGTTCTCCGCCGGACGGACGCAGCTAAGCAGGCTGTATGCGTTTTTCACCGCATTATTGCTCCAGCTAAAGCCGTTCACCGCAAAATCCGTAAGCTTGCCCGTGCGATACTTCTGATCCTCTGACCGCGCCATCCGGGCAGCTTCCCGAAAGGCGCGCATGATGTGCCGCTGTTTACCGCCCGATTCGTTTTGCACCGCATAGGAATCCTGATTCCCCACAAATTCAAACCGCAGATCACCATTTAAAACGATTTGTTCTGCCTGCTCCAGCTGGTCCGGAAGAGAAAAGGCGATGGTTTTCGTATCCGCAACGTTTTCTTTCTTCAGCGTTTTCCAATTCATTTTATTCTGATACATTTTCCATACAATCTGGGTTGGATAAACCACATTGCCCTTCCGATAACCCGTAACGGAAACAAGACGGCCTTGATGCAATGCCTGCGTCAAGGCAGCGCGTTCTTTCTCCGCCGCATCGTCGAGCGCCACATAAAGCTGGGCGTCCACCGTTGGAAAATTTGAATCCATAGACCAAAGGCTTAGGTAGTTTCCGCTTACCGCCCGGATGTGATCCACATCCTCCTCATATAGGATCAAGCTTAGAAATGTCCCTTCCTGCGCAAACTGCCGCACATATTCCTGCAACAGCTCAAGATCGTTCGGGCTATAGGCCTCCGCGTCATGCTGCTGGTAATATGTGGTTTGCGCCAGCCGATTAGCTATCAATACGCTGATTGACAGCGGGTCGGTTCCATACTCGTTGCTTCCCGCTTTGCCTACCACCAGCATCGTGCCGGACGTAAAAAACAGCAGCAGCAGCACCAGCGCCGACCTGCGCGTTTCTCGCCAAAACTGCCGGTCCATATGCATCCCTCCTTCGCAAAACAGCAGATGAGGCTTACCCCTCCGGTTCCTCCGGCTCGAAGCGGTAGCCCGTTTTGATCACCGTGCGGATCTCTCCGGCTCGTCGGCCGAGTGCCTTACGCAGTTTTTTGATATGAGTGTCCACGGTGCGGATATCGCCGTCATAGGCATAGCCCCATACCCTGCGCAGCAATTGCTCGCGCGAAAGCACCATTCCCCTGTGCTCCATCAAACACACCAGTAGCTCGTATTCCTTCGGTGTAAGGGAAATCGGGGTTTCATCCACCGATACCTCTCGGCGCAGGTCGTCCACCTGAATCCCGCCCATTTCCAGCATGCGCGCGGTCAGGCCCCTCCCTTGGCCCGCTTGATAAGCGCCAGCGCCTTCGCGTGGAGCACGGGGAGCGAAAACGGCTTCGTGACATAATCATCCCCGCCGAACCCGTAGCCGAGCAGCTCGTTTTCCTCTCCGCTGCGCGCGGTCAGGAAAATGACTGGCACGGGATTCTCCCGCCGCAATGCACGGCAGACGGTCAGGCCGTCGAGCTTTGGCATCATAATATCGAGAAACACGATATCAAACGCCTGCTCCTCCAGCTTAGCCAGCGCCTCCTCCCCATCCCGGCAGGTGGTCACATCAAAATCCTTCGCCGTAAAGTAATCCCACAGCATCATTCTCAGCTGTGGCTCATCCTCTGCGGCCAGCAAACGGTAGCGCATCGTCTGCTCCTCCTTCTATTCCTGATGAGGATATTGTAATTCCCCTATATGTATTCTTTGTGTCTTTCCATCGGGTAATATGAAACGCGCCCAATTTAGCACTCGTTATAATCGAGTGCTAATGTTTACACTTCCGTCATAAATGATATCTATTTTTTTCATAAATACCGGGTATGCTAAAATCATTGATCCGGGGAAAACCGGATGGAAGCAGAACATAAACAAAGCAACCTAAAATACGGATAGAATCTGAAAGAAATGGAGCGATCGGCTATGTTTGAATTAATTCCCCTGACCCGCAGCGAGCGGAATATGCTTAAAGAGTTTGACCGTGATTTTTACCGGATGGAAAAAGATTTTCGCCGGGAGGAAAAAGAAATTGCCTCCATGCGCACCGATATCGTTGAAAAAGAAGATTGCTTTCTTTTGCAGGCGGAGCTGCCCGGCTTTTGCAAGGAAGAAATTTCTATCGACATCGAGGACGGCTGCCTAACCATCCGCGCCGTGCATAACGACGCGGAAGAAAAAACGAAACACCCATTCATCCGCAGGGAACGCCACTCCGGCGCGTATGAGCGCAGCTTCGACCTCACCGGCATCGAAGAGGATGCAATCACCGCCTCTTACCGCCACGGTATTTTGGGGCTGACGCTGCCGAAGCGCGGCGCCAAAAAGCCCGAGAGCCGGCGCATTGACATCGGCTAAAACAAGCGGAGCTGCGAAGGGAAGGACCTGGCTGCTCCGCTTTTTTAAAACGCCGCTGAAAAAGGCAAAACCGCTTGAACAGATCAATTCAGGCTGTCCGCAGAGAAGGGAAGGTTATGACAATGAACGCACAAAAATTTACACAGAAATCTTTGGAGGCCATCGGGCTAGCCCAAGATACTGCCATTGAGTATCAAAATATGCAGGTGGAGCAGCAGCACCTGCTCTACGCCCTGCTAACCCAGGAGCAGGGGCTCATCCATGAGCTGCTCGTCAAGATGAAGGTGGATACGCAGGCCATGCTGTCGGATCTCACCTTCCAGCTCGCCAACATCCCCAAGGTAACGGGCACGGGCCGGGAGGCTGACAAAATTTATGTGGCGCAGGATGTGATCAGGCGTTGAACTCGGCTGAAAAAATTGCCGCCAATATGAAGGATGAATTCGTCTCTGTTGAGCACCTCTTTCTCTCCCTGCTCGACAACGCCAACGATAAATTGAAGCAGCTTTTCAAAGACTATCATATCACAAAGGACACCTTTTTGAAAATTCTGATGGGGGTGCGCGGCGCCACACGTGTAACGACCAACACGCCGGAAGATACCTATGACGCGCTGAAAAAATACGGCGACGACCTTGTCGAGCGCGCGCGCAGCAAAAAGCTTGACCCGGTCATTGGCCGGGATGAAGAAATTCGCAACGTCATCCGCATCCTCTCCCGTAAAACAAAGAACAACCCCGTGCTCATCGGCGAGCCAGGCGTGGGCAAAACGGCGATCGCAGAAGGCTTGCCCAGCGAATTGTGCGCGGCGACGTACCGCACAGCTTGCAGGATAAGACGATCTTCTCCCTCGATATGGGCGCTCTGATCGCAGGCGCGAAATACCGCGGCGAATTTGAGGAGCGGTTGAAAGCAGTGCTCAACGAAGTAAAAAAGAGCGATGGCAAAATCATCCTCTTCATTGACGAACTGCATACGATCGTGGGGGCAGGCAAAACGGAAGGCTCCATGGACGCGGGCAACCTTTTAAAGCCCATGCTTGCACGAGGCGAGCTGCACTGCATCGGCGCAACGACGCTCAACGAATACCATCAGTATATTGAGAAAGATCCTGCGCTGGAGCGCCGCTTCCAGCCCGTAATGGTCGACGAGCCGACGGTGGAGGATACCATCGCCATCCTGCGCGGCCTGAAGGAACGCTTTGAGGTGTTCCACGGCGTCAAAATTCAGGATCAGGCGCTCATCGCCGCCGCAACGCTTTCCAATCGCTATATCACGGATCGATTCCTACCCGATAAAGCCATCGATCTCGTTGACGAAGCCTGCGCTATGATCCGCACGGAGATCGACTCCATGCCCATGGAGCTCGATGTGATTCAGCGCAAGATCATTCAACTTGAAATTGAAGAGGCAGCGCTGAAAAAGGAGAAGGATGCACTTTCACTTGAGCATCTCTCTGAAATTCGTAAAGAGCTTGCGGAGATGCGCGAGCATTTCAACTCGCTCAAGGCGAAATGGATAATGAAAAAGCCTCCATCGGCAAGGTACAGAAGCTGCGCGAGCAGCTCGAACAGCTCAACGCCGATATTGAGCGGGCAGAGCAGGCCTATGATCTCAACAAGGCCGCGGAGCTCAAATACGGCAAGCTGCCGGACCTGCAAAGGAAGCTGGAGGAAGAGGAAAAACACACGCAGGAGAAAGAGCAGAGAAACAGCTTGCTGCGCGATAAGGTGACCGAAGAAGAGATTGCCCGCATCGTCGAGCGCTGGACGGGCATCCCCGTCTCCCGCCTGATGGAGGGCGAGCGCGAGAAGCTGCTGCACTTGGAGGATATCCTCCACGAGCGCGTGATTGGCCAGAATGAAGCCGTCACCAAAGTGACGGAAGCCATCATCCGCTCCCGCGCCGGCATTCAGGACCCCAACCGGCCGATCGGCTCCTTTTTGTTCCTTGGCCCGACGGGCGTGGGCAAAACAGAGCTTGCAAAGGCGCTGGCGGAATGCCTGTTTGACGACGAGCATAACATTGTGCGCATTGATATGACGGAGTATATGGAGAAGTTTTCCGTCTCCCGCTTGATCGGAGCGCCGCCCGGATATGTGGGCTATGAGGAAGGCGGCCAGCTTACCGAGGCCGTCCGCCGCAAGCCCTACAGCGTGCTCCTATTTGATGAGATCGAGAAGGCGCATCCGGATGTGTTCAACATTCTCTTGCAGGTGCTCGACGACGGGCGCATCACGGACTCCCAGGGCCGCACAGTGGATTTCAAGAATACGATTATCATCCTCACCTCCAATCTCGCTCCTCCGCCCTGCTCGACGGCATCGAGCCGGATGGCGCGATCAGCGCCGCGGCCAAAGCGGAGGTAAACGACCTGCTGCGCCGTTCCTTCCGGCCGGAGTTCCTCAACCGGCTCGACGAGATCGTTTTCTACAAGCCGCTAACGAAGGACGACATCCGAAAGATCGTCGATTTGCAGATCAAAGACCTCAACCGCAGGCTCAGCGACCGGCAGATCTCCTGCGAGGTGACAGACGCTGCGAAGGATTTCATTGTGGAGAATGGCTACGATCCGGTTTACGGCGCAAGGCCGCTCAAGCGCTTCATTCAAAAGCATGTGGAAACCCTAATTGCCCGCAGGATGATCTCCGACGATCTCATGCCGAACACTGTGCTTGTGGTTGACAGCGATGCAGACAGCCTGGTCGTTACCAAAAAAGCATAATTCCAGCATTTGATCAAAAACACCGCCCAGTGCATTCGCATTGGGCGGTGTTTTTCAGGCTGTTGAAAAAGGTATATCCATTCATCAAAATACACAAAGATGATTCAACAAAAATGTTTCTATTATAAAAATAATATTTATATGATCTATTTAGCCTCATTTATTTTTTCAGGGCTTTCATTTTGCGTTTTCTCCTTTCCATGTTCAGAATACTAGTGTTTTAACGATATGTTACAGTCATCCTCTCCTTTCCCCAAAATAAATTTTTTACATGGAATCAAAACCATGAATTATATTTTTATCACCATTATTTACATGTATATTCTATTTAAATCTAACGATTCTGTCAATTGTATCAATACACAAAAAATGGAGATCGATTTTTACGAATCCTCGGGTTTGCAGTCGATTTTGCAGTAGAATCATTATTCAAAAAAACAAACCGTCAAAATCGATTGGAGAATCGTTATTATACACGAAAAGTGTCAATAAAAAATTTAAAAATAATTAATTAAGACCTTGACTTGTGAAATCCTTCTGCTATAATAAAGACAAGCAAATAACAACTTCCATGCAATTGCAACAACTGCATGAGAGAGAAGGAGGTGCCCTTTTCATGGCAGCTTGGATTACGAAGGCGTTTCTACATATCGCAAAGCTGATCGCGAAGATTTTCATTTGACGGATCAAAACAACAAAAAAGATTGTTGCAAGCCGGTTGGTACCGATTTGCAACAATCTTTTTTTGTGCCGAAATGTACATGGACAAAAGCGGCCTTCTCTTCTATACTGAATGGTAATAAAATATGAAAAAACAGAGAGAGGAAGCCTTTTTATGGAAAAAATTATGGTGCAAGGGCGCTGTTTCATAGATGATTTCGGCCGCGAACGTATTTTTAATGGGGTTAATCTGGTGCATAAAAACGATGATGATCCGGATACAGGGCGCAAGCCGGTGCGCAGCTATATTCCCACCTGGGCCCCTTACGAAATCGAAACACTGGCACGACGCGGTGTCAATATCGTACGACTCGGCCTGATTTGGGCCGCAGTGGAGCCACAGCCCGGCGTATATGATGACAATTATCTCCGCAAAATCAGAGAATATGCAGATCTATGTGCGCGCAATGGGATTTATATCTATTTGGATATGCATCAGGATCTTTATAGCGATCTGTATGGAGACGGCGCGCCCGGCTGGGCGACGCTGGCGGAGGGGGCAGAGTTTGAAGAGAAGATTTTTGTTTGGGCGGAGGGATATTTCACTGGGGAAGCCGTTCACAAAGCCTATGATAACTTCTGGGCCAATGCCAAGCGCCGGATGGAATCGGCTTAATGGATCATTTCACCGCTATGTGGCAGCACGTTGCCGCCTTTTTTGCCGATTGCCCGAATCTGTTTGGATTTGATCTGCTCAACGAGCCGTTTCCGGGGTCTCCAGGCGGAACGGTATTCTGGACGATCATCAATAAAATGTGCGAGGTGCTGGGCAAAAAAATGGGCAAAACCGTTCAGGTTTTGGACCTTGCCGGGGCGTTGGGGGATCCGGCGCAACTGACGAAACTGTTGGAAGTGGCAGAGGATAAGGCCCTGTTTCGAGAAGTTGTTATGAGCGGCGCGGAACTGATCCGACAATTTGATACGCAGGTGTATGCGCCTTTTTCCAAAAGGTAGCAGCTGCGATCCGCGAGGTCACGCCGCGTGGAATCATGCTGATGGAAAATTGCTATTATTCCAACTTGGGCATCCCATGTGCAACGCCGCGTTTAACCGATGCGGAAGGCAGGGAGGAGCCTCTATTCGCCTTTACGCCGCATGGCTATGACCTGACGGTGGACACAGACGCTTATCAGACAGCCAGTAACAACCGGGTCGATGTGATTTTTGAAGAGCACATGCGCACACAGGAACGACTGGACTGCCCGGTGCTGGTGGGCGAATGGGGCGCAGGCGACGGCAAGTTAGAAGAAATTCCACACCTAGCGCATCTGCTGGATCTATTCGACCGTAATCTATGGAGCCAAACATATTGGGCTTATGCAACGGAGAAGCTCGACCGCCCGCTTATGGATTTGCTTTCGCGCCCCTATCCGCAAGCGGTCACAGGCCGCATCCGGTCTTTTTGCTATGATCGGGAGAAGCGCCTGTTCACACTGGAGTATGAGCAGGATAGAGCATATTCCGCTCCGACTGTCATCTACCTGCCGCGCCCATTCCAAAGCGTGGAGGCGGATGGCAGCTATCACGTAGAAGCACGATTAGATGGGAAAGCGGCGGAATTGCTGCTGGAAACGGGAATTGGCCCCCACAGGGTGACCATTCAGTCTAACGCGGTATGTTCCGGCGTGCAGCTTCCAGGAAAAAAGAAAACGCTGTGAAACGGCTTAACCGTTTCACAGCAAAAAAAACACCGCCCAACGCGAATGCACTGGGCGGTGTTTTTGCAGCTTGTCGAAAAAGCCAAATGGAAGAAAAACGTGCACAAAAAGTCTCGTTGTGAATCGCCAGCGTAACGAGCATCTAAATGCAGCGCAGAACGCTAGCGGAAGGCCAAGGCAGCATTTGTAGCATCTGACGGCGTGGCTCGTGAGAGGATTTTGCCCGGAGGGCAAAAACGAACCTTTCCATGTGTTTGAAACGCCGTGAGGCGTTGAGTTTGGGAAGGTTCGCCGAACGGGTTCTAACGTGCATCAACGCTTCCTGCTGCCGATGTGCCGTGCACAAGCGACCGTCGCGACGGTCGCTTCGGCCCCTTTTGCTTCCTTTTCCGGCCGAACGGAAAAGGGAGGGCCTGCGCGGCCTGAGCGCATGCTTAACTTTTTGTTTTTATGAAAGCAATTTACAACTGACAGCATTAAAAGTATTCATTGAAAAATCTTACATTTAAATCTATATAAAAACTGAATTAACAAAACATTACAATTTAAATTGTGGATTTTGCTATGTGGAATGTGACGTGAGGAATGCTTTACACCGACTATTTTCACTACGATTTCGTCCATACGCCATTCATCAGAGGTAAGAAAGCAGCCGAATATGTAGCCTGCGGATATCAGTATCGACTGAGAGCGGTTTGCACAGCCTACGCAGAGACGAAGTCTGAAACGTTGACCAGTGACAAAAGGGTTGTAAGCTATTGAGTAATTTTCCATTAAGCTATTACTCAATACCATGAGCGGTCATTATGACAGAAAGGTGGGATGATCTAGGTGATTCCGAAAGGCTATTGAATGTTCCTTGTTAAGGCAACTATAAGATTCACGACAGTCTAAACAAATACCCTCACTATTTTATCAACAGAAAGGATTTAGTCATGAAAAAATCGTTTTTACAAACAATCGCTATAGTCATGGCGATCGTTACAATGCTATCAACAGCACTTTCTCTTTCGGCAGGTGCCGCTACCACCAAATTTCTTGATACAGACAATAAATATGTCTATATCACAAATTTCTCTGACCAAGACAAAAGGCTTATAGAAAAGAAAACAGCCAAAGATTATACAAACAGCAGATTTGCTAGCGACAATAGTATCGCTGTTGTTGATTTCCTTGAGTTAAGAGAAAACGATAGCATACTTGCTGTAGCGAATGAGCTCGTAGATAATGGCAAATATCTTTATGTTCGAGCAAGCGGGCACTTGGCAAATCAGACTCTATTAAACGAAATGTTCGATTCAAAAGATACAGGAAATGTTATGTACGATGAAGCATCGTTGTTAAACAGAGATTCAACGACAGGATTTTTAGTTTATAAGGATAGTTTGGGTGACTTGCAAACCCCTCGTTTCTATTCGATTATTGCACAAAGTGAACATGAAGAAACGATTGGAGAGCTAAAGCAATCGAAAGTTATAGATAACAAGGAAACAATACGGCCAGAAGAAACGTTTGAAGATGAATTATCTACTTTAGAGCACGCCTTTACCTACTACACACAAGATGTAGCAAAATCATTTCAACAAGATGTTCCAGAAGTAAAAACCCAAACATTTGAAGGCGGAAAAAATCATTACCAAAAAGTTGTAGATACCGTTAGTTTAAAAGATGCGGCTGGAGTTACTCTTGGCACAGAAACCCGCAGATTATATGCCTATCGTTTGCACCCAAAAGCAACAAATAGCACTGGAAAGCCTACCCCAGCCTCTCCTGCGTCTCCCAACGAAACAAGATGGGCATGGAAAGCTGTTTCAACCGTTTCTCCCAAATGGAATGAGCAAAAAACTTTCATACTGAATTCCAATTTATGGTTAAGAACATTTCCGACAGGAAGTGGTAACGCAACTTATAAGCAAATTATAACGGATTATGCACCTACAGTTGCTCTCTCTGGAAAATCAAGCGCAACGCTGGATCTAAGTACTGGGGGAGCATCTATAAAATTTACAGCAAACTTTAATCATGTCAATATTGAGGTTCTTGATTACGCCGCAGGTCTTAAAACAACATATAACTTAGCGCGTATTAGATATACTGTTCCTTGTACTCTCTATCCTGCGTTGTGGTCCGAAGCGAAAAATACTTTAGATTTTCCAATGGGTGTTGCTACAAGTAATACGGGCAATAAAAATGCTTGTATTCAACTAGACTCACAAATTAAATTAGGAAAATATAAAAATCTCACAAACTATACTTGGTATGAATGGCCTGTGAAATATTTTGCTTGGGCTGTGCCGGTAAGATAGATTGAGGAAAGGTAGCGTTTGAGCGGATGTTTCCAGAAGTGTCCGCTCAAACGCTCTAGGTATTTGTGGAATTCAATACTGAACCAGCAAGATAAGGAGAATAAGATGAAAAAAAATATTTGTGGTTATTTTTGCTAATCATACCGATATTCCTTGGTGCATGGCTTTTCATTCCACATGGTAGCGAGGGAGAAATATCTGATCATGATCAATTTGATGCTGGTTATGAATTGCTTCAAAGCAGGATGGTTTGGCCGAAGTATCAGTTAAATTTCCAACATTTGAACAAATTGAAATTACTCAAATATACCATGATGGCAAGCGCCTTTTTATTACGATCAAAAGCAACAACAACGAGTTGAATAAGAATGTCGTTGAAAAAAAGAAATATACTTGTCTGCTGGAAAAGATGAGATAAGCCCGATGTCTTAGAATGCAATGAAAATAAAATCGTTTTCATCATTAACAATTTTATGTCAGTCAATGAAAAAGAACGGTATCATTTGGAATTGAGGCATTTAAATGCGTCCATTGTTTCTGAAGAATTTGAAATCAAATTGAGCGAACCAGTCGAATTAACACCCGAAAAAACATATGAAGAACTGAATATTTCTTCTGCAAAACTAGCTGGTAATACACTACAAATATCTGGAACAATCACGCAAAAGTCGATGTCAACTCGCTTCAAATCGAACAAGGTCGAGACTGGATTAGTAATGCTTTTACCCTGGAAAAAGATAGACTGAGCGAAGGAAAAACGACATTCACGGCGGCCTTTTCTATCAAAGATAATAGTAAGTTAAAATTTAATTTAATTGTAAATAACAAAGAGGGAACGATTGTTTCTATTATACCGTTTTCTCTGAAAGGAGGTTAATCTATGAAATCAGCAACTCGGCTACTGGTTGTTGTGTTCATTTTATCTGTTTTTTTGGTAGGATGCAGAAATGATTTCAATCAAAACTGGGCACATTCGGTAGTTGGTTATAAAATCAGTAAAAATACTAATAAAATTACAATTGGAGTTATTGATGCTGAAACAATAGTTGACGGTGAGAAAGGGGTTCTGAAGCTTAAGCATATAGATTTGATATGTGACATGATTCAGGAACTTGTGCCTCAGGCCAAAATAATCAAATATGTTTAGATGACAATACAGCAGAATCATTAGCTAAAGGAATTAATGAACTTGTTAGCCGAGGTGTTGATATAATCAATGTAAGCATGGGCATTTCAAGCGATAATAAAGAGCTTTCAACTTCTATCGAAAACGCTACGAGCAAACAAATATTTGTTGTCTGTGCCGCTGGAAATAACTTTGGGGATTTACTTTACCCAGCACGTTATGAAAAGACAATTAGTTGTTTAGCACGTTCCATCAACGGGGAAGATTTATATAAAGATTTTGCGAAGATTACAAAAATGAGTTTTTCTGCGCCAGGGATTCATGTTCCGTTTAGCGATGATTACTTTTCTGGAACATCCATAGCCTGTGCATATGTCACATCACAATTTGCCTATGCAATTGTCGAAAAAGGTAGCCTTGACTATGAAGAGTTATTTGTAAAAATGCAAAATAGTGCTGTAGATAGCTCGGAAAAAAGTTACGGAGTAATTCAAATGAGTATGCTTTAAAATGGATAGCAGCCACCCTGCAAGAGTCGTTTTCTTTAGTTCTCAATGTGGACATATGCTTTTTTATTCCGTTCATTGATAGTGGGAGGAGATACCTGGCTGCCCTACAACGCCTCGGTAATGTTCTCCACCCGCCGGACAGAGACACCGGCTAGGAACATCTCAATGAGAGCCTTTTCCACGCGCTTTCCCTGCGGCGATACTGCCCCATGATCTCCGTTTCAAAAGAAATCCCCTTGAGTTAGACGCCTTGAGCATGACATCTCCAGAAGTGGTGAGGTTACGTCTGTAGTGGCCGGTTCGTTCGTTTTACCGGCAGTCTATTGTAGACTGTATCCATACGGACTGACCCCAACATCGAGTGGCCGCCGAGCGCACCCGCATCGGTTGAGCAAAAAACCCGCAAACCATTTTACCGGTTTGCGGGCTTTCTGTTTCGTTTGAATGATTCCATTAGAAAATCAACCTGAAAAGCGGCCTCAGCACATGCTGATAAAGCTCTCGGAAGAAACGATACATTTGAAGCACTTTTGACACCTCCTCATTTTACAAACAGCCTGGCCCATAGGCTGCATTGCTTCTTATTTCCATTTTAACGCAAGCCAAGCAAAAGTCAAGATAAACC
>ENA-OQDW01000117-OQDW01000117.1-human-gut-metagenome-genome-assembly--contig:-NODE-117-length-30846-cov-3.111592_pt1 | contig 30846 bp, 41 predicted proteins | sample MGYA00242784_ERZ504613 | MGnify/ENA primary metagenome ERZ504613 (study PRJEB26092, sample SAMD00036330) | human gut metagenome | host: Homo sapiens | study: EMG produced TPA metagenomics assembly of...
GCTCCCGGCCCATCCGGGAAGCAGAATGTCGGGGCGAAAGCAACCCGATTTCCTCATGCTCCTCCATATAATGCACATTCGGTCAGCACATCGTCTTTTAAAAAATATCCGGATTGATGATCGCGTGATATTTGGAATGCAGCTTGGGAAGAACCAAATTGTGACCACCGCCAAAACCGTGGTTTTGCCCTTCTTCTATGATCTCCAAATTGGGAAACCGCTCGGCGGGAAAATGCTGGCGCAGCAGCGCAACCGTATCATCCGTGGAACCATTGTCCACAATAAAAAGGCGGCTTGTTACCCCCTTTGTGCACTGGAAAAAAGTTTCCACCGCTTTCCGGACGCATTTTCGATTATTATGCGTTACAATACAGCCAGACACTGTATATTCTTCCATATGTTGTGATCGTTCCTTTCACGCGGACAAACGGATCGTTTTCCCCTCCATGCAAACAAACGAAAAACGATCTAAGCCCGTTTCAGTTTTCCAGCTTGTTCTCGCCGTGGCGTGAAAGCAGATAAAAACGCCGCAGCAACTGGTTGACCAGCGACAAACGCCAGCGCAACTTCGTGGAAACCGAAGTTTTACCACCGGATACATTTCTGCCATGGCGGCGGTAAAAGAGCAACGGCTCTTCTAAAAAAACAACGCGGCCCAACCTGGTTGCAATCAGACCGATCCATTGATCGTGCATAGGGATGCCCTCCGGGAGCGGTAGAATCGCCCCGCAAAGCTCTCTGCGAAAAGCCATACAGCAGCCCATAAAGGAATTGCGAATCAAATTGGCCCCAAAACCGGGCTTTGATCCGTGAACAGCAAAAAAGGAGGGCTCCAAAGGATGCATGTCCGCATCCGTGACACAAGCGTCATGCAACACAAGCAAAGCGCCTGCCTCCAACGCAGCCTTCACCTTGTTGGCTTTGCCCGGCATCCAAACATCATCCTGATCGCTGAGAAAAATGGCGTCTCCCCCGCACAGGGAGATCGCATGCCCAAAATTGGCAATCAACCCGCGGCCCGGCCCCTGCACATAATGCACGCGCTGGTCTTGTTCGGCAAAGCGGCGGACAATCTCCTCCGTTTTGCCGCCGGGACAATCGTCTGATACGATTATTTCGTCCTCTGGCTCAAGCTGAGACAAAATGGAGGACAGCTGCGCATCGAGATAAGCTTCTCCGTGATACACTGCCATCGCAACTGATATACGCATGAACTATCATCCTTTTCTGCGCGGCGGAAGCCTTCCGCGCCCAACCCGCCCGACAGAAACAGCCGTATTTCAAAAGGAAAAACCACTGTGTTGCGGAAACCGGCGCCTCCGTCAGATGACACAGTGGCGCACACGCGGCCCACTCCGGACAGATTTACGCCTTATTATAATATTTTTATCCTGATTTTACAAGTATTTTATCCTGATAAAGCAGATCGGGCGAAAAATCCGTACAATTAAGCCAAAAGGCATGCAAATCTGACCGCCTTTTCGCTCCCTTTTACAAGGTTTTTCTAACAGAACCGGTAGCAGCCAAAAAGGCGTGCTGCAAGCAGTGAGCTTTTGCAGCACGCTTCCAATTTTTAACGGCTGATTCGAATTTCCACAATCCGCCTATGCCATCAAACGCCACTGAGCATTTCAAGCGCCTTTTGCAGCTGCGCATCCTGATCGTGCGGCAAAATTTCCAACTGCTCCAGCTGCTCTTGCGTCAGCGCTACCTCCACATCAGGCGCCACGCCGACGCCGTCGAAGCTCTCGCTCTTATAGGGCAGGATCGAAGCGGTAGTCAGCACAATCGCTCCCCCATCGGAGAGGTTGAATACCTGCTGCCGCTTTCCATTGCCTTTGGTGATTTCCCCAATCAGCTGAGCCTTATCAAAATCCCTCAAATCGCAGGCAAAAAGCTCAGCTGGGCCTTGGGTGTTCCGATTGACCAGCACGCAAATCTGCCCTGCATAATCCTTTGCATCGGAGGTAAAGGTCTCCACTGTGTCGCCCTTTTTATTGACAGCCAGGGCAATGGCCTTGTTGCCTTCTGTGGCCAGAGGCACAAACAGATCAATCACCTTGGCGGCATATTCCATCATGCCTTCAGAGGTATTGCGCACATCAACGACGATGCTCTTGATATTCTCCTTTGCCAAAGCATCCAGCGCCTCCTGGCACTGCGTTGCCGTATTTTCATAAAAGCTGGTGATGCGGATATAGCCTGTTGTGCCGATGATCTCATGGTAGACAGATTTCACACTGTATCCGCGCATCACATTGACTGTTTTTTTCTCACCGCCGCGCTGATAGGTGATATCAATGCTGGTGAGCTTATCGCCCTCCAGGTTTTTGACCATTGTGTCATAATTATCCTTCGTAACCTCCGTATCGCCGATGGCGATGATCTGGTCGCCCTTTCGGAGGCCCGCATTTTGAGCAGGCGAACCTGCGTTAACTTCTGCTACGGAGATGAATCCCGTATCCGGATTGAGCGCGGCGCTGATACCGATGCCGGACATCTTGCCGTGGATCCGGTTATAATAGGTAACATATTCATTCGCCGTCATGTAATAGCTGTAGTCATCCCCTAATCCCTGTATATACCCGCCGGAAAGTTTGGCATTGAGCAGCTGGTCGTCAATTTTGCCGAAATAATTCTTCCGCACAATATCATCCAGCTCGGAAAGCCCGGAATACATCTCCTCCCGCTTGAAGATCCTCAATCAGATTATCATAGGTGTGCATTGCGATCTCCATTGTAATTGCAATGGAAGCGGTGATAGCCACAACAATGAGCGCAATGGTCACGCCGAGTGGTACTTTCTTATTCATAGGCTACCTCTCTTTTGTCACTTATAATCCTTCGGGTCAAGATAATTCAGCGGATTATACCGTTGATCTCCCTCGTAAACCTCAAAATGCAGGTGTGGGCCGGTTACGTTGCCTGTATCGCCCACCTTAGCGATCACCTGGCCGCGCTTTACCCGATCCCCCTGGGAAACCAAGAGCTTACTGCAATGCGCATAGCGCGTAAGCATGCCGTTGCCATGATCAATCAGGAGGAATTTACCCCAGGATTTATCCGTCTGGGCGAGCAGGACAGTGCCGCTCTCCGCAGCCACGATATCGTGGCCGTAAACTCCGCTGCCACTGATATCAATTCCGTAATGGTATTTATAACCTGCCAGGTCACGCGGGCCGAAATAAGAGGTGATGTAGTGGTAGCCGGGCAGCGGCCAAAGCAGATATTGGCTCGTGGTATTCTGGCTGCCTGACGAAGACCCGCCTGAGGAAGAAGATCCGCCCGAGGAAGAGCCGCCGTTGCTGCCGCCGGAAGACGACGCATGTTCGCGTATGTAAGCGGCAATCTGTGCATCAATGGCATCCCGGTCGGCCTGAAGCTTTTTCATTTGCGTTTGATAGGCGGCGCTGTTTTTATCGAGCTGCCGGATGTAGGCGTTCGTCTTCTGAACGTTCTCGTTCACCTCATCCTCTTTTGCGCTCAGCTGCTGAGCAGAGGCTGTCACATCCCTTTGCCGAGCAACTAGTGTTTTCTGCTGCTCCTGTAAGGAGGCCTTGTCCGCCTCCATGCTCCGAATCAGCTTGTTGAAGGAAGCTACCTCTTCCGACAGGCGGTCGCAAGCTCCGTATCGTGCTTTGCCACCCCGCGCAGCAGTTCGGTGCGCGTCAGAAAAGTTTCAAAATCCCCCGCCTCTAACAAAAACTCCAGCTGGGTTCCGCCGCCGGACATATATAGGGCGCGCATTCGTTTTTTCAGCAATTCAAAGGTTTCTTCCACCTGCTTTTGCTGATCATCAGCCTTTTGCTGCGTTTGGGTAATTTTCGTATTCAAGCTTTCAATTTGACGGTTCAGGCTGCTGATATCGCTGTTGAGCAGCGCAATGCGCTCCTGTAGGACCTCAGCCTGCTTCTGTAGCGCCTCAACCTGCTCATTGAGCGCATCAATATATGCCTGCTGATCCGCCATATCGGAAGCAATCGCACTCAGCTTTTTCTTATTGGCTGCAATCTGCTGGTCAAGCTGGTTGTATTGATCCTGCAAATCTTCAATCGTTGAAGCCCTTGCATAGGGCATCCGCCCTGGGCCGAGCAAAAAAATCCCCAAGGCCAAGCAAATACACAACAACGAGCGCAGCCCCTTTTTCCCTTTATCCAAGGCTTCCACCTCCATTTTTTAAATAGCGCTTCATTGAAATCGCACAGCCCACCATGCCGGTGAGTAAGCCCAGCGCAATAAAGCCGAGCAAAATCCAGCCCGCATAGGCGGAAAACGGCGCCGCACCTATTCCGAAAGCAACGAGCACACTGCTGAACGCCTTGATCGCCAGCGCATAAATTCCCCACACGGCCCCAAGAGACAGCACTCCGGATAAAACGCCGATTGCCATCCTTCCACCATAAACGGCCAGCGGATAAAGCCATCGGTTGCACCGACGTCCTTCATAATACTGATCTCCAGCCGGCGGCTGAAAATCGTCAGCCGGACAGTGTTGGACACGATAAACAAGGATACCAACAGCAGCATGCCAATGATAATCCCGGCAATGGCTGTAACAGACTGGCGCATCTCCATCACCTTTCCGGCAAGCTCACTGTTTTCCTGAATGGAAAGCACGCCGGGTAAATTTTTTAGGCTTGCAACGGTTTCTTCAAAGCGCGAGAGATCGTCCACCGTTACTTTATAGGCGTCCGGCAGCGGATTCTCGCCCAAGCTTCCAGCAGAGCAGCGTCTTCGCCAAGCTTTCCATCTGCTTCTCCCATGCGGAATCCTTGGAGATAAACACACATCCCTTGACGTTGGGCAGCGCTTGATCTCTACGCCCAACTGATCGGCCTCCTCTTTTCCAACGGTATCCTCCAGAAAGACCATCATCACATTCTGCTGCTCAATATGGCCCAGAATGCCATTGATATTGATAAAGATCATCGACGCACAGCCGATGATAATCATGCACGACATTAATACGGCGATGGAGGCAACGCTCATCAGCCGGTTCGACCAAAGGCTGCGAAATCCCTCTTTGGTTAAATATGCAAAACTACCTCTTTTTTTCATAGGGCACCTCCCGCCTGAACCGCATCGGAAAGCGGCTCAATGGGCTGCGGTACGTCTGGCTCCTGAGGCGCTTGTGCCGCCGTATCGCCAACGATGCAGCCGTTACCCAAGGTAATCACGCGGCGGTCAAAAGCGCGCACAAGCTCGTGCTCATGGGTTACCATGACAATGGTCGTCCCCATTTCATTGAGGCAGGTTAAGAGCTTTACCACCTCATAGGACATGGTGGGATCGATATTGCCCGTAGGCTCGTCCGCAATAATCAGGTTGGCATTGTTGGTTAGCGCCCGCGCAAGGGCGACGCGCTGCTGCTCTCCACCGGAGAGTTCCTCCGGGTAGCAGGAGGCCTTTGTCATCAGGCCCACCAGCCGAAGCACAAACGGCACGCGCTGCCGGATCTCCGCCGGGCGGGCGCCGATGACGCGCATGGCGAAAGCCACGTTATCATAAACCGTCATCTTGGGGATCAGGCGAAAATCCTGAAAAACCACGCCCATGGTGCGGCGCAGCAGCGGAATCTCCTTCTTTTTCATTGCGGCCAGATCAAACTTCCCCACGCGGATTGTGCCGCTGGTCGGCGTTTCCTCATGCATGATGAGCTTGAGGAAGGTGCTCTTGCCAGCGCCGGAAGCGCCGACGATAAACACAAATTCGCCTTTTTGAATTTGCAGGCTTACGTCTTTGAGTGCATGGTGCCGTTTTCGTACGTTTTAGAAACGTTGTGGAACTCAATCACTGCACACAGTCCTTTCTTCACATAGGACGCCTTTTGATCAAACGCGCCGCAAAACATCGCAGCGTGAAAAAGCGCGGCCCTGCGCCCCATGGGCGTAGGCTGCGGGATGTGGCACAAAACCCGCAGGCTCTTTTTCGGGGCGCAGCTGCGCCCATTCCCCTCCATAGGGATGCACATGCCTGCTGAGAACAGCATCCGGCATATGCAAAAAACAAAAGGCACACCCTAAAGAACCAACCCCCGGCAGGGCCATCCGCCGGGGGTTGACAGCCGGTACCGGAATTAATACTTTACCGGGTTGGAATCCAAATATTTTTTCACCATCAGAGCCACTTTAAAGACGATCGCATCATCAAACTCGCGCAGGTCAAGGCCTGTGAGTTTCTTAATCTTTTCCAGGCGGTAGACCAATGTGTTGCGATGCACGAACAGCTTGCGGGATGTTTCGGAAACATTGAGGTTGTTCTCAAAGAAGCGCTGGATGGTAAACAGCGTTTCCTGATCGAGATTCTCAATCGAACCGCGCTTGAACACCTCGCGCAGGAACATATCGCACAGCGTTGTCGGCAGCTGATAGATCAGGCGGGCAATACCAAGGTTGTCGTAGCTGACGATGGTTTTTTCCGTGTCGAACACTTTGCCGACCTCCAGGGCAACTTGCGCCTCCTTGAAAGACCGCGCAAGCTCCTTGATGCCGCTGACCGTTGTGCCGATGCCAACCAGGGCGTGCGTATAAAATTCTGTGCCCAAAGAATCGGCGATAGAACGGGCGAGCTTTTCAAGATCCTTCGGCTCAATATTCGCGCGCACCTCTTTAACAAGCGCGATATCCGTTTCGTTGATATTGATCACGAAATCCTTGGTCTTATCCGGGAACAGGTTTTGAATAACGTCGTAAATGGATACGTCGTTGTGTTCCAGAATGCGGATGAGCAGCACGACGCGGGTGGCGTCGTTGTTAAAACGAAGCTCCCTCGACTTGAGGTAGATATCTCCCGGCAGGATATTGTCGAGGATCACGTTTTTGATGAAGTTGCTGCGATCGTACTTTTCATCATAATACTGCTTTATGCTGCTCAATGCAACGGCAATTATATCCACATAACGGCGGGCAATGTCATCCGTGCCTTCGACAAACACGGCGTATTCCGGATGCATATGGGTGCCAAATGCGCGATAGGTAAAGGAATCGATCGTGGTCACCTCGCCGCCAGTAAAAACATCAGAGAGGGAGGACTCCTGAACCTCACCGATCCGGCCGAGCTCGCTACAGGAAATAATGGTGCCCGTTTCATCCACCACGCCCACCGTGCGGTCAATGGCATCCTTCATCTGATGGATGACGCCTTGGAACAATCTGTTTGACATAAAATAGCCCCCAATGCTTCATTAATTTGGCTCTTCAATTTTTTATACATTATGCCCATGACTACGCTATACATTTTACACAATCCGCTGGGTCTTTGCAAGTTTTTTGACGAGAAAAGTTATGGAATTTCTTAAAAAAGGTATACCAAACCCATATATTCCCTTTTTTCTATTGACATGTCACAACATTCAAAAGGCATTCTTGGCTGTTTTTACAAAAGAATAAGTTTGTATAAATTCACGATAACTTTCCACCAAATCAAATTTGCTCTCTCTAATTTTACCTAAGGGTTCTATAAATCCATAGATAGCATCTAACAGCAACAAGGCCCGATTTTAACCAATCAATCTGCTGTACGCAGAGGAACGATCGGTCGACCGGGTAAAGGCATCGATTCAACGGGACCGTGCTGTATTTTGTGGCCGCTGATTCAAACAGGCAATAGGTATAGTCGCCGTCGGAATCAATCTCCTCGAGCATTGGAGGCAGGGTCAAAATGCGCGCGGCCTCGCCTAAAGCGATTTCGCCACTGTCCGCCGGTGCATCATAGGCAGGGTAATACACATGGAGGCGCGCATCATTTTTGCGGCCATAAGAGCAGCTGGCGAGCAGCGCCGTCTTGCCGCCCTCCTGCACAAAGGATACGCCTTGCGTCTGTGCCGGGAGCTCCATAAAGCGCACAGCCGTTGTCGCAGCGATGTCCCCGTTGATCTCCGCCTGATAGCCGTAGAGAATTCCGCTCTCCTTCTCCGCAAAGGTGCCCACCCAAAGCAGGCCGTCATAATAGGTGACGAGCGAGGCAGTTTTCAGCAGCTTGTCCGTCGAGATCTCATATTCCACCCGCACGCTATCCGCACCGGAGGCGACAGCCCGCTGCAAGGTTTCATAAGAAAAGCCTTTTAGCGTTTTATCGCTGCTCTGGGCAATCCAGATCAAGGAACCGTCAAAGGCGATACCGCCGGCATGGTTGCGGTTCGGCAGGACGAGCGTGGCCAAGTATTCTCCCCTGTTGCCTCCCGCATGGGAGAGCACATACACCACAGAGTTATGCGCTTCCTTTGCATCATAGGCTGTAATCAACAAATAGTCCCCCGCAATGCATAAGCCCTGCGGAACCATGTCCGTGCACACGGTTCCGTCAATATTTGTGTGCTTCAGCCGGGCACCGCGGGCAGATAGGAGGGCTCATAACACGCTGCAAAATCCGCATACTTCCCCACGGCCTTTTCAAATCCAGCCTCGTAACGGTAGCCCGTGCTCGTAGGCGTGCCGTCGGGAGGCGGGGCAAGCAAGGAGAAGAGCGTGCAGAGCGCCACGCAAAGCAGCGTAATCAACGCAATGATCTTTTTCATCAACAATCCCGTTCCTTTCTCGATCCTTTTTAACCGCCGGGCGAACCACGCCGGCCAGCCCTTGGCGGATTTTTTCCAAATTGCTATCGTTCCATGATCAATGTGGGGATTGCGGCCAAGTCCTTTTCCACGAACGCACCGGTTTTACGCAGCCTTTCCTCTGATTGCTGCCCGTTTGGGAGCAATACGCAATGCGTGCCAAGCACCTGCGCAAGCTCATAATCGTGCACCATATCGCCTACGGAAAGCGTCCGCTCCGGTAGAGTGTGAAGCCGGTCAAGCAGGCTGCGCGCCCGCTCGATTTTACCTGCCGAGATATAATCCCCCGCTCCGCTAACTGCTTCAAAATAATCCGCTATGCCGAAACGGCGGAGATAGCCGTTGAGCGTTGCCTCATGGAAAGAGGAGACGATGATCTGCCGCACACCCATTTGACGCAGGCGCTCCAGCGTTTCCCGCGCGCCCCGCATCAGGCCGGCAGAACAGATATAACGGTCATACCCTTTCATAAAGCCGTCTGCCAGCTCGTCAAAGGGCGTCTGCTCAAAATCGAAGAGCTTGCAGTAATAGTTAATCACCGGAATATCAATCATTTCACGGTATTCCTCCCGGCTGGTCAGGGGCTTCCCATGGCGAGCCAAAAGATCGTTCATACTGGCTACCGCCACATCCACATCGTCGAGCAGCGTGCCGTTCCAATCCCACAGTATCGTATCAATTGGCAATGCGTTTCCTCCCGTCTGATTAAATTTTATACAGTTAAAAACCGACAGGGATGCCCATACGCCTCGAGCAGTCGGCACAGATCCTGAAAGCGTAGGAAAACGGTGGCGTGATTATCGTTCGGATGAAAGCGGCCCGCTCCAATCCCTTCAAATCCCGGTCAAAAAGGACCTTCACGGCGCGTCCGCTTTCATGAATCAAACCAAGCGGCGTAACGGCGCCCTTTTTCAGCCCTAAACATTGCTCCAGCCGCTCCTCGGAGGCAAAGCACAGCCGTGAGCTCGGCAGCTGACGGGCAATTGCCTTCAAATCCGCCCGTTTATCGCTGCGAATTACAAGGAGAAAAAGATGGCGGCCGCTGTGATCCTGCAAAAATAAATTTTTGGGGATCTCTCCATATTTCTGGATTCCCATTGCGGCAATTTCATCGATTGTCCCCGCAGCGGGATGACGGATCAGTTCATAGGGAATGTTGAGCTGGTCGAGCGCCCGGAGCGCTTGCTGCTGTGCTTCCCGATTTGCTTCCATCCCGATTCCTCCTGCCCGACCCATGGACGCTCCCTATTTACCTATGCGCCGTTTCATACGGCTGAATTATAGCACGATTTCGCCTTGGAGCCAACCTCAGTTGTGCAAAATAAATGAAAAATCCGCAAAAAGTATCCCTTTTGCGGATTTCAGTTCATAATGGTAGCTTTCCAAAAGAAATTCCGGCCTCCCGGCGAATTTGCTCCATCACGCGGCAGACACTGCTAGTCAGCTCCACCGCCCGCGCGGCGTCTAGCCAAAAGCGCCCCGGCTCTTGCGTAAAACGGCAAAATGCTTCCGTTTCCCCCCGCATGGCCTCCGCCTTGTTAAGCAATCCGCAGAGTGTTCGCCGCGTCCCATCCGGCAGGTGCAGCTCCATCCCTGCCAGCATTGAAATGGACTGGATGGTGATGCTGCCTGATCGCCCAGGATTTCGGAGCCTGCATAGCCCTGCCCGATTTTTGACCACGAGAGCAGCACCTCCCGCTCCGGGTAAGAAAGGCACGCGCTGCCGAACCCATCCGCTCCGGTGCTGAGGAAGCCCGCCGACGCGCGCACGCGCTCCGGCTCGCCAAAGAGATCGATAGCCGGATACACACAGTAAACCCCCAAATCCATCAGGCTGCCTGCCGCCATAGCAGGGTTAAAAATATTGGGCACTTCACCCTTTAATAGGGCCGGATATCGGGAGGAGAGCTGCGAAAAATCAAAGCGCGCGGCGGAAATCCGCCCAATCTGCCCATTGCCTTGTGCAGGATTTCCCGTGCAGGCAGGTAGCGCATCATAATCGCCTCCATATAGACGAGGCCTTTTTCCGCTGCAAATGCGCACAATTCATCAAACTGTTCCGGCGCTGTCACAATAGGCTTTTCACACAACACATGTTTTCCGCCGGCAAGCATCCGCTTGCTTTGCAATAGTGAAAGGCATTCGGGCTGGCGATATACGCCGCGTCCACGGCCGTGCTCTCTGCCAACGCGTCAAGGGACGTATAGACAATGGGAATCTTCCATTCGCGCGCGAAAGCCTCCCCTGTTTCCAAGCTGCGGGAATAGACGGCGGCTATGTCAATGCCCCCTGCCAGGCGCGCGCCTTCCACGAAATGCCCGGCAATGGCGCTGGTGCCGATGATACCGATTCGCATGGAAAAATATACTCCTTTATGGCAAACCGAGCCCTGCGATGAATTGCGCAGGGCCTGGCTTTGCATGATACATTTATTGATTATTCTTATTCGGCGTATTTCCACTTTACACCCTGCGGCGTATCCTCCAAAATGATATTGCGCGCCTTCAGTTCATCGCGGATGCGATCCGCCTCCGCCCAATTTTTCGCCTTGCGCGCCGCATTGCGCTGCTCGATGAGCGCTTCAATCTCATCATCCAGGCTCTTCTCTTCCGCGCGGTTGTAGACGAGGCCCAGGATGCCGCACAGCGTGTCAAACAACTCAGAAGCCTGCTCGCACAGCCTGCGTGAGTGCACGCCCGCCGCCACATGCGTGTTGATATCACGCACAAGCTCATAAACGGCTGCGAGCGCGTCCGCCGTGTTCAGGTCGTCATCCATCGCCTCTTCGAATTGCTTTCTGCGCTCTGCCAGCTTTGCGAGCACTGCATCATCCTCTGCGCCGGGCTCTTCCACCGCGTTTTTCAGCGCAAAATCGAGCTATCGCGGCAGCTGTAAAGCCGCGCCAAAGAGGCCTTGCATTGCTCGATGATATCGATGCTGTAGTTGATCGGGCTGCGGTATTGCGAGGAGATCATCAGGTAGCGGATGGGCTCGTAGCCATATTCCCGCGCCACGTCGCGCACCGTAAAAAAGTTGCCGAGGGATTTCGACATCTTGCGGTTATCCACATTGATGAAGCCGTTGTGCATCCAGTAGTGCGCAAAGGGCGCGCCGTTGCAGCATTCGCTCTGCGCAATCTCATTCTCATGGTGCGGGAAGATCAAATCCTGCCCGCCGCAGTGGATGTCGATCGTTTCGCCGAGATAACGGCGAACCATGGCGGAGCACTCGATATGCCAGCCCGGCCGGCCCTTGCCCCACGGGGAATCCCAACTCGGCTCACCCGGCTTCGCGGCCTTCCAAGGGCAAAATCCATGGGCTCCTTTTTCACTTCGCCGATATTGATGCGTGCGCCCGCCTCCAGCTCCTCCAGCGGCTGGTGGGAAAGCTTGCCGTATTCTTTGAATTTCGCGGGGCTGAAATACACGTCGCCCTGCGCTTCATATGCATAGCCCTTTTCGACCAGAGCAGAAATAATAGCGATGATCTCGTCGATATTCTCCGTCGCCTTCGGGTGAACGGTTGCCTCACGAATATTCATCCCCTTGGCGTCCACCCAAAATTCCTTGATATATTTTTCCGACACCTCGGAGAAGGTGAGCCCCTCCTCATTGGCACGGCGGATGATCTTATCGTCGATATCCGTAAAATTCTGCACGAAGCGCACATTGTAGCCACGGTATTCAAGGTAGCGGCGCAGCACGTCGAACACGCATAGCGGGCGGCGTTGCCGATGTGGATATAGTTATAAACCGTGGGGCCGCATGCATAAATTTTGACCTCGCCCGGCGTGATGGGTTGCAGCTCTTCCTTCTGCCGGGTCAGTGTGTTATAAACCTTCATGAAAAATCGCTCCTTCTTTTTTCTAATGGTCATTTTATCGGATTCCATCCTCTTTTACAAGAGAAAACGGTCAGGTTTCTTCCCGTTTCCCGCGCTCCTTCTCCAATTCCGCGTTTTCACGCTCCAGCTGCTCGATGCGCAGCATCATGCAGCAAAGCTCCTGCGCCACCGGGTCGGGCACGTGCACCTGGTCGAGGTTATCGACGCGCACGCCGTTGCGCTTGACTACCCTGGCAGGCACGCCCACCGCCGTGGAATCCGGCGGGATCTCCTCGAGCACCACCGCGCCCGCGGCGATGTTGCTGTTTTCCCCCACCTTGAAGGGGCCTAGCACCTTCGCTCCCGCGCCGATCATCACATTGTTGCCGATGGTCGGGTGGCGCTTGCCCGTATCCTTGCCTGTGCCGCCTAGGGTGACGCCCTGGTAGATAGTCACGTCATCCCCAATCTCCGCCGTTTCACCGATGACCACGCCCGTGCCATGGTCGATAAAAAATCGGCGGCCGATTTTTGCGGCCGGGTGGATTTCAATCCCCGTTTTATGCGCGGCGCGCTGGGAAATCCAGCGTGCCAGAAAAAACAGCCGGTGGCGATAGCACCAGTTGGCCCGGCGGTGCATCCGGATGGCCTTCAGGCCGGGGTATAAAAGCAAAACCTCCAACACGCTGCGTGCCGCGGGATCGCGCTCGCGCACGCAGGCGATATCCTCTTTGAGCTGACGAAACATTATAATCTCCTCCCCTGCGGCGGAATCCGCTAAAAACAAAAAACCGCCCGCGCGGCCCAAACGGGCACTCAGCGCAGGCGGATTTCTTTCCGCGGTTCCACTGCGATTTTTTCTCAGCGGGTCAGAGCAGACTAGCCCGAACCCTTTGGCGGTAACGGCGCCTTCCGCACGGGGATACTTTTCGGGGCGCCGCCCCAATTTCCCCCCGCGTGCTGGCGGGTGCATTTCACTAGGGCGCGTGCAAAGGGCGCTCGCAGCGAATGCGCCCTCTCTCTGGTGCGGCTTTCCCCGGCTACTTCTCCCGGTAAACGCATTTCAAAATCAATGGATTGCTATCATTATATACCGGCGGGTCAAAAAATTCTACTTCTATTTTGCAACGAAAATGGGAACAAATTGCCCGCCCGTCTGTTTATTTTGTAAAAGTGATAATTTTCGTGCTTCGCATCAGGTAAATCACACCGGATACGACGGTCAGCACAGCCGTAATCCACAAAAGGATGTTAGAAATCAGCGCCAATGGGAACGATGCGGGCAGCGAGCCCATCTCCTGCACCGCCGCCAGCAGCATAATCACGATCGTAAAGGTCATCTGACTGACGGTTTTGAGCTTGCCCCAGATATTCGCCGGGATCACCACGCCCTCCGCGGAGGCAATCAAGCGCACACTCGTCACGGCAAATTCGCGGGTGAGCACGATCATAACGATCCAAATATTGCACAGGCCAACCTGCATAAAGCCTAGCAGAGCGGCGGTGGTAAGCATTTTATCCGCCACAGGGTCAAGCAGCTTTCCGAATACGGTGATCTGATCATTTTTCCGCGCGAGCTTGCCATCGACCGCATCCGTAATTGCGGCCGCGCTGAATACGAGCACTGCCCACCAATAGTGGTATGGAATGCTCTGCGCCAGAAAAACAGCCAGAAAAACAGGCGCTAAAATCATGCGCAGAACAGTTAATTTATTTGGGGTGTTCATGCGGTATGTACTCCCTTCCGGTTTAAACCACTTCGCCGATCAGGTCGTAATCGGAAACGTCGAAAACTTCCACATCGACAAAGTCGCCATCCTCGAGCGCATAGCCGCAGGTAAAACGCACCGTGCCGTCAATCTCAGGCGCATCCATCCAGGTGCGGCCCGTGTAACTGTCGGTATAAGCGTCATAATCCTCTACGACGGCCCGGTAGATTTGCCCAATGCGCGCGCGGTTATTCGCTTCTACTATACCATACTGATCCTGTAGAATCAACTCTGCGGTGTTTTTTCACCTCTTCCTCCACCTGATCCGGGAATGTGGCGGCAGGCGTCCCTTCCTCCTGCGAATAGGCGAAGCAGCCGAGCCGATCAAAGCGAATGTCCTGCACAAACTCTGCAAGCTCCGTGAAAGCTGCTTCATCCTCGCCGGGAAAGCCGGTCATCACGGTGGTGCGCAGAACGATATCCGGAATTTTCGCGCGGATGTTCTCAATCAGCGCCGTCAGGCTCGCACGCGAGCCTGTGCGGTTCATGCGGCCCAGCACCCGCTCATCGCAGTGCTGTAACGGTATATCGAGATAGTGGAGCACCTTGGCTGGCGCGCTATCGTATCCAGCAGCTCGTCCGTAATGCGGTCCGGGTAGCAATAGAGCAAGCGGAGCCACTCAACGCCCTCAATTTCGCACAGCCGGTCCAGCAGCGCAGGCAGCATGAACGCGCCGTAGAGATCTTCCCCATAGCGCGTGGTATCCTGCGCGACCAGAATCAGCTCCTTCACGCCAGAAGCCGCCAGCTCGCGTGCCTCTTCCACGACGCTGTCCATCTCCCTGCTGCGGAACGCTCCACGGATGCCGGGAATGGCGCAGTAGGCGCAGCAGTTTGAGCAGCCGTCGGCAATTTTCAGATAGGCCCAGTGGGGCGGCGTGGTCAATATGCGCCTGCCTCCAACGGCATATTTTCGCGCGGCGGGAAGGAAGGCATTGCAGCCCCGGCCATGGCCGCTTCACATATTTTTACAATATCGTCATTCGCGCCGATACCGATAAGCGCATCAATCTCCGGTATTTCATCGAGTACCTCCTGCTGATATCGCTGCGCGAGGCAGCCTGTCACCACAAGGCGCTGGATCGTACCATCCCTTTTCAACTCCGCCATTTCAAGAATGCTGTCGATCGCCTCGCGCTTCGCATCCTCAATAAAGCCGCAGGTGTTCACAATTACGAGATCCGCGTCATAGGGATCATCCGCGAGCAAATAGCCCGCATCCTCAAGCTTTGCGAGCATGATTTCCGCATCCACCTGGTTTTTGGGGCAGCCGAGGGATACCATTCCGATTTTATCGGCCATTTTACGGTCAGTCCTTTCGGAAAAAATAGATGTTTCACAGTTCCTACGCCCCCTATCATATCAGAAATTCAAAAAATTGAAAAGGCTTCGTTTAAAAAAGCCGTTCGCTCCAAGGCATTCGATTAGGGCTCCGTATACAGAGAGAACATACAATAAGCCAAGGCTCCTGCGAAAAGTGCGCTGTACCACAATGGTATCGCCCGCTCATTCAAATTTTTTCAATCGAACAGTATCATTCATCCTCTAAGCAAAACAAACTTGGCCCCTCCTCCAGTGGAATCTCCACCGGAGGAGGGGCTCGCTTCTCTCTCCAATATCAAACGGCTCACATTACAGAATGATGCAGATCAATCCGCTACAGCCCTCGTTGATCACCTTTTCAATCGTTTCCTGTAGCTTGATACGTGCATCTGCCGGCATGCGGTAGAGCTTATTGTGCAGCCCTTCGTTCACCAGCTGATGCAGGGACGTACCGAAGATATTTGACTCCCAGATCTTCTCCGGGCTATCCTCAAACTCCTTGAGCAGGTACATCACCAGCTCTTCCGACTGGGATTCCGACCCAACGATCGGCGCGACCTCGGTGGTGATATTTGCCCGCATCATGTGGATGGATGGAGCGGAGGCACGCAGCCGCACGCCATAGCGCCCGCCCTGCTTCATGATCTCCGGCTCCTCAAGCGACAATTCATCGAGCGTCGCATCACGATGCCATAGCCTGTAGCCTCCACTTCGTCGAGCGCGTTTTTCACGCGGTCATAGGCCTTTTTCACCTGTGCGAGCTCCATCATGCAGTTCATCAGGCCCTGTTCGCTGTCGATTTCCAGCCCTGTCGCTTCTGCAAGGATTTTATAAAACAGCTCCTGATCCATCAGCACGTTCACACGCGCGCTGCCCTCAGCCAGGTTCATGTGGGAAATCTGCGCGGCTTCAATATATTCGCATTCGGTCAGCTTCGTAACCAAGCCGTTTACATCCCGCACATGCGATACCGCGGACGCAGCCTCCTGCACAGCGCCATAGGCCGCCTTGCGCAGCCAGTGCTCCGGATCAAGCGAGGTCATCCAGCGCGGCATGTCTAAGGAGATCTCCTTAACGGGGAACTCAAAGAGCACCTGCGAGAGAATCTGGCGGATCTCTTCTTCCTCCAGCTCTAGGCAATTGACGGGCAGCACCGGCACGCCGTATTTCTCCGTCATCTGGGAGGCAAGCGCACGGGCGTTATTCGTCTGCGGATACATGCAGTTAAGCAGCACGATGAAGGGCTTGTTGAGCTCTTTGAGCTCTTTGACAACACGCTCCTCCGCCTCTTCATACTCAGCGCGCGGAATATCGCTGATGCTGCCATCCGTTGTGATGACCAGGCCGATGGTCGAATGCTCGGAAATGACCTTGCGCGTGCCGATTTCAGCCGCCATGTTGAAGGGGATTCATTCTCATACCACGGCGTTTTCACCATGCGCGGCTGGTCGCCCTCGATATAGCCCAGCGAGCTCGGCACAATATAACCCACGCAGTCGATCATGCGCACCTTAAAATGCGCCTGATCCGGCAGCGCGATCTCCACCGCATCCTCCGGGATGAATTTTGGCTCGGTCGTCATGATCGTCCGGCCAGCCGCGGATTGCGGGAGTTCGTCCGTCGCCCGCTCGCGCTGATAGTCGCCCGTGATGTTGGGTAGCACCAGCGTATCCATAAACCGCTTGATAAAGGTTGATTTGCCTGTGCGCACAGGCCCCACCACGCCGATATAGATATCCCCCTGCGTGCGCTCGGCGATATCCTGATAAATATTACGATCTTCCATTCGCTTATCCTCCTTACTGTCCGCTTTCTTTTATATACCCGGGATGAGCAGCATGCATTTCTCCGGAACCTGTTCGCTTTCCAAATGGTTTTCACGCATGATAGCTTCCATCGTGGTGTTATAGCGGCGTGCGATATTCCATACAGACTCACCCGCATCTGAAAAATAGATTGTCAAAGCAGCGGAGGTGGAGCGCTTGATCTGCTCCTCATTGGGCCGGATTTCCGTAATCAGCCGCAAGCTGGTGGAGCAGAAAACGGAAGAGGTGATGTTCAGCTCGATGCGGACCTCCATCTGATCGCTTGCGTTGAGCACATAATCCAGTGCAGTCACCTGCACGGTGGGGTCGCAGCGAATCTTCTGCGCATCGGATTTCAGAGCCCGCTGATATTCAAAATCTACAGGCCGCTCAAGGTAATTCGGCTGTGCGTCGTGGTCGAGCACCAGCATGCAGACCGTCACCGTGCCGGAAACCGTGAGCATCCCGTCGGCAAAGGAGGAATTTGCCGTTACATCCGAGCACCAAAGGTCGAGCACCTTTGTCACGCTTGTGCCGGACAGGCTGACCGTGTTTTTGCACAGCGATGTTTCGTTGAAAATTTCAATCAGCTGATCGAGATCAACGCCCTTTTGCTCCACCGTCAGCTCATATTGCGTGGAATACGCGTCCGTCACAACGGGCACCTCCACCTCCCGGTAAGCGCGCACGCATGCGCATACGCGCACATTCATATCGAGCAGCCGCAGCTCCCCGGAGGAATCGGATTTCGGCGTGACCTCCAGCCCCATGACCTCCAGCCGGATATCGCTGCCGCAATCCTCATCGATGCCGTCCACCTCGACGATCTGGCTGATAGGCATCGTATGTTCGATCGTTTCCAGCTCATTCTCGTTGGTATCCGCGCAGTAAAGAGTTTTCACGGCCAGTTCGCCTTAATCAGGCATTTGTTCTGGATCACTTTGATATCCTGTGCGAGCGCGATCGCGTTGCAGCGAATGATCTGCCCAACAGGCGCTTTACTCTCCCCGATCTCCAGCACCTCGGTTAAGGGGAACATCCGCTCCACCAGGCCAACGGCGCTGCTGGCCGCCTGCGTTTTCTTTTGCAGCTGCACACCGCAGCCATCCACGCCGGAAATCAGGTTTTCCTCCCGCCGGACGGTCACGGAAATATTGACGGAAACCGTTCCATGAATATCCGCCCGCCGCTGGCTGACCGCGCGGCAGTTTACATATTCCGCTTTCAGGCGGACGCTGACGCACGGGGCTGTCGGGCAGATTTTTTACCTCGACATATTTGGAAAACGGCAGGTTCTGTTCAAAGCAGCGAACCCGTGCATCCTCCCCCACATAAATAAGGCGAACGAGCACTGTTCCATCCACTGTAATCCGTTCGCCGGACACCTGCGAACCGGTCACGCGCGGTGTGACCGTACATTTTAAAATCCGCAGTATGTCGGGGCAATAATCCGGCAGGGTAAGGTCACTGTCAACGGACTGTTCTACACTGCTTCATATATCAACTCGTTGACACAAACGGCTTGCCTGAGCACCTCAAAATCCATAAGGTCTACCTCTCCTTCTCGGAAACAGCCGTGTGCCGGCCTTTCCTTGGTATTCGTTTCTATCCATCTATATTCACATCATGTCCCGTGTATGTATGGCGCCAAAAAAATCTCTGTGGCGATGTGGCAATGCATCCCTCCCTACGTCCCCTTTGCCTGTTTTCGTTTCTCGGAGTTGCTTCTAGCCCGTTCGGAGAAAAAATTTCAAAAAAGTGATTGACAAAATCCGCAACTCTCGCTATAATAATGACTGTCGCGCGAGAGTGGCGGAATCGGCAGACGCGCACGTTTGAGGGGCGTGTGGTAATCCCGTACGGGTTCAAGTCCCGTCTCTCGCACCATCCAAAGGGCGATGGAGTTTTCACAAAAGCTTCATCGCTTTTATATGCAGCTGTGGCGGAATTGGCAGACGCGCTAGATTCAGGTTCTAGTGAAAGCAATTTCATAAGGGTTCAAGTCCCTTCAGCTGCACCAGGCAAAACCCCCGTAACTATGTCGTTTGGCATGGTTACGGGGGTTTTTATGTTTTATTTCCGCGCCTGTTTTTGTGCTTTGCTCCCTTTTGCTCCCCTTGTCATTTCAGAACGATGCTTCCGCGCCTTCTCAAATGTGATCACAACGGCCTCTTTCTTCTGGCGCCTGCGTCACATGCGTATAGCGCTGATCAGTGCTGATCTAATAATACATCTAAGCAGCGTACCGCATAGACCTCTCACCTGTTTCACTCTTCGCCGGCTGCCGGAGAAAGCACCCGGAACATGAAATGCCATATCCTGACTTTTGGAAAGAGGTCTGAGAAAATGAATCGCGAGTCAACCACTGCGAGCAAAATCAACCAGAAGCACACCCAATTGACGCTAAAAAAGCGGGCCGCCCAACACAGGCGGCCCGCCTCTGCCGCGGTAACGGTCCCGGCAGGATAGCACATAAGAAAAATTTCTTACTACACTCCTCGTTACGTCCCGCTATCCGTGCTTATTATAACTCATAAAATGGTAATTTGCAATATTTCTTTCGATCAAAGAGAAAAATAAACACAAAGTGTTATTTCAAACCTTCTATTCCACAGATAGCTCGCCTAACCCCTGATTGCCACCCTCTCCACGTGCTTGCGCATCTTGCTCAACCGCCCTGCAAAGATCTCTTTGTACGGCCAGCGTTGCAAGCGTATCCCCCAGTTGTGTGAACACCGCTGCGGTCAATGCCAGCTCTGAATCAGATAACTTGCCGGCCATCAAAGACGCCAAAGCAGAGATAGAAGCGGTCAATTCGCATCCATTCATTTGAATCACCGTTATCATACTATGCATGGAGCTGGCAATCGTTCAAACCCTGTCTATCGTCCAACAATTGTAGGCAAAGCAATGCAATCATTACATAATCTTAAAATTCGGGTAAATATCCCAATATAAATATTTTTATATTGTGCTTTCTGTTATTTCGTGTATAATATGTATCATATCGTAATTTTTTAAAAGATTCAGCAGGCATTGAGGTGCGGGGAATCCCCTATCCGGCCCTGCACCCTGCCAATCGATCAAACGAGGTGATGGTGTGGAGCCCTGCGGAGCATGGGAAATCTGGAAGATTCGGCATCACATTGTCGATACGGTACTGATCGTTAACCTGACGCCGTTGGAAGGTATTCCCTATTCCAATGGCCGGCCTGATGAGCGCGTTTCTGTTTTTTTGGAGGAGAGCGATTTGTTGGAACGAGCGGGGATACTGCGCAATGAAGAATTGGCAGGCGTTACCCGAAGCTATCTGCGCATTCGTGGTCATACGCCATCCGCAACATAGAAGTGGCTGTTCAACCCTCTGCTATCCGATTTCCCGTATAACCGTGCCGTTCGGATCGATAAAAACAACCTTGCCAACCGCCGCATCCTGAAACTCTGTGAGGATAACGCCGGAGATCTGCGTCATCTCAGCCTGTGTGATCTCCTTACTCTTTTCAGCATAAGTATCCTCCAGCGCCATAAAGAGCACCTGAGCCACCTTGGCGTCGTCAACAATCCGGCTATCGATATCCGCCTTGATTTTGCTCACCTTTTCCCCGGTAATATCCGCAAGCAGCTGGTAAACCGGCAGGCCGTAGCCTGCGATCCGGGCATAATTTTGCGCGTCATCCTGTGTAGTCAGGTTATAAAATAATTTTCCAATTTCTGCAACGTCGGCACTGCGAAAGCCCAGTTCTTCCGCCGCGCCGCAGAGGCCAGGGAAAAAAGCGTCCATCTGCTCTGTGTCGAAAAAGCCGGATAACATCACAGATGCAGAAGCATATTTTGTAGATTCTTCTTTTAATGTGATCTCCGCCCGCACTACACCATCCTGCCGGAACACATCCGCCTTGCCGATATGATGATACCAGCCCTTACTGGAATGCTTGCTAAGCAGCTTGGCCAAAGAAGCGGAAAGCGTTTCATCCGGCGCCTCCCATGTCACCTCAGCGGAGCTGTTAGGAACAGGGCCGCCGCTGGATTCATCGGGAGGAAGGCCATCCCTCCCGCAGGAAACAAGCGATAAAAGGAGCAGGGCGGCAACCGCCGCATAGAACAATCGTTTTTTCATTTCCATTCTCCCGCTTTGATCGTTTCGAAAAATTCATGTTTTATTATACGGGTTTCCAAAAGCTTTGTAAATATAAAACTGCAAAACCGGAGAAGGCGCCCTGCACAGCGGGAAATTGAAAAAAACAGGCCGCTGCAAAACATATAGTTTGCAGCGGCCTGTTTATAGATACGTTTTAATTAAAAAACAATTTTCAGAATGATGTGGAGAATCACCTTTGCCACGCGCACAAATACTTCCTTAAAAATGTGCTCGATCCAATCAATAACCGGCCCTTTTTCCTCCCGCAGGGCATTTTGGGCGGCGGTCAGCGCCTTTTGGGCGAAGTCTACCTTCTGCTGGTCGCCCGCCAGAATGCTGTCATCCGCGAGCACCTTTTCCGCATTGGCGAGCGCAATCCGGAAGGCCGCTACAGAAGCCTCCGTATATTTGGAGGTCTCCACTGCCTTGGCAGCGTCTACCGCGGCGGCAAGTGCCGTCTTATCCGCCAGGAGCCCATCCGGGCTGACGCGCTGAAGCATAGCGGGCAGAAGCTGGGCATAAGCGGCAAGCGTATCCTTTGCGCGGGAGCCCCACTCCTGCTCAATAAAGGTCAGGTCGTCGCGGCCCGGCACGTGCATGACCTCGCCGGATTCCGTTTCATAAGCGCCGGTGCTGCCCCACTCCGGGTGATCGGGGTCATCCGGCAGCTCCCAGTTAGCCGCCTCAAAATACACATAGGGCAGGCCGATATTTTTAAAGGAAGCATGGTCGCTCCAGTCGCCCGTCGTGGGCGTCTGAAGGGCGTTGAGCTCCGTGTCGTTGAGACGGATACCGAGCCCAAGCTCATCGGCAAGCGCTTTCGTCTGATACACACCCCAGGCCTGATCGACTTCTCCGGTTTGCTCATTCACTATGCCGCCATAAACATAGCGGTAAGTGCCGGCCAGGATTGAATCCAGATTGATCATCAGAACGGTATTTGCAATTTCTTCCGCGCTCATGCTATCCGCATACGCCTTGGAGCCGCGAAGCCCCGCTTCCTCCGCGCCAAAGAAAATGAATTTGATGGTATAAGGCGTGCTGACGCTGAACATACGCTTAGCTGTTTCCAGCGTGACAGAGGTACCGGAGCCGTTGTCGTCCACGCCAGCGGTATTAACGCTGTCATAATGCGCGCCTACGATGATCTGCTTCTCAGATCGGCCGGGCTTGGTCACGATCACATTCCGGCTGTCAACCGTCGTGCCGCGGCTAGTGTAGCTGAAGGCCTGCTGTGCCACCTCATAGCCGAAGCTTTCCAGCTCGCCCGCAATATATGCGGCGGCTTTTGCCTCCTGCTCCGTACCCGCACGCGCGCGCGCAGGTTCTCGTCGAGATATTTGACATAGCTGTAGGCGTCCGCGCCGTAGGCAGCCGTATCGTCCGCAGCAGCAGCGGTAACGCCGCAGGAGAACACGGAGCACAACATCACAAACGCCATCAGAGCCGCAAGGAATGATTTCTTTTTCATGGTTCCTGTCATCCTTTCCCTCAATTCATACTTTCAGCGGTTCAACCGTGCAAAGCGCTGAAATATGATATTCAGTTTATCGCGTTTCACCAGCCGCGTCAAGGGAAAATGAGGAAATCGCACGTACAATCTGAAGAGCCGCAAGAATGAATTTTTATAAAACATGATGAATATATATGCCGATTTATCCAGAATAAATGAATTTTATTCGGTTTTATATACAATCAAAAAACGGAAATACCACATAATGTATCTATAGGCTTTTCATCCAAAAAAGAAAAAATATAGGCTTCTTCCATTGTGGCCCGCAAGTGATTTTTGGGGGGCTGCTGCGGTCGAAAAACACGATCCTGTTCCAACAGCCCCTTGCCCACAGCCTACTGCGCCGCGATTCCGCTCACCTCATAACCCGCGTCATAGACCGCGTGGATAAACGTTTCATCAGGCACGTCCTTTGCGAGTGAGACCACGGCTGAACCGTCCGCCAAACTCACCTCGGCTGACGAAACGCCGTCGAGCGATTCCAGCATTTTTTTAACGCGCGCAACACAGTGCTCGCAGCTCATGCCCTTGATCTGAAGCTTTTTTGTCATGATCAATCCTCCTGTATCATTCTCTTTGTTTGGCAGAAATTACATAGGTCTCCGCCCCGGTATCCGTTTGGCTGCGGTACACGTCGTAAAATAATTTTTTATATTTGATCTGCCTGCTTCCCGTTTCAATGCTGAGATTGAGCTGCGGCGGGAGCTGTAGTATTTTACATACGCAAAATCCCGCGCCTCCAGCAGGCCGAATATCAAAATCAGCAAAAGCAGCGCTGCCATCAATCCCTTCTTCGGCCGTCCGCGGAAGTTTAGAAAAGCCGCTGCCGCAAGCAGCAGCGCGCCCCCAAAGGCCGCATAGGCAAAAAAAAGCGACGTATCAAACCCTAAAAAAATCAAGGCCCCCGCCAGTAAGACAGCGCCGCTAACATACAGCGTGTTCCGTCGGAATCGCCAGATTTGTTCATTCGTTTCCTCGATGGCCCGCAGGACGAAAGCATCCGATTTTGCCAGCTCCTGCCCCGGCGTGATCGCTTCGCCTGAGAGCAGCTCGTTTACAGAAACCCCAAGCGCCTCACTCAACGGCCTGAGCAGGGAAATATCCGGCAGGCCCTTGCCGGTTTCCCAACGCGATACGGCTTTATCCGTTACGCCAAGCCGTGTGGCCAGTTCCCTCTGCGTCCATCCCTTTTCGCGGCGAAGCGCCGCAATAAAGCATCCAATTTTTTGATGATCCATTTTACAATCGCCTCCTTGCAGACAGCATACCGCAAGCTAGCGCAAAAATCACCCTATGCATCGTAGAACCGGCCGTTTTCCAGCATATATTCCCGCTGGATGGCGCCTTACTGACCAGAACGCCACCGCCTCAGCCGCAGGGAATTGAGCACCACGCACACCGAACTCAGCGACATCGCGCCCGCCGCAAGCATCGGGTTCATGAGCGGCCCGCCAAATAAATATAGTACGCCCGCCGCCACAGGGATGCCTAGCGTATTGTAGGCAAACGCCCAGAAGAGATTCTCCTGAATGATGCGCAGCGTCCGGCGGGAAAGCGCGATGGCCTGCGCCACCAGGGAAAGATCATCCCGCATCAGCACGATGTCGGCCGATTCGATTGCCACATCCGTGCCGGAGCCGATGGCAATCCCGATTTCTGCCATGGTCAAAGCGGGCGCGTCATTGATGCCGTCGCCTACCATGGCCACCGTTTTCCCCTTCTTTTGGAGCTGTTCTATCACATCCGCCTTCTCAGAGGGCAAAACATTTGCGAACACTTCGCTGATGCCAACCTGCTTTGCAATCGCCTGCGCAGTGGCCTCATGATCACCCGTGAGCATCACAACCTGCACGCCCATATCCCGGAGCTGCCCGACGGCATCTATGCTGTTTTTCTTCACGGTATCCGCTACAGCGATCACACCCGCCACACGCCCACCGCACGCTGCCAACATCGGCGTTTTCCCCTCCTGCGCAAAAAGCTTTGCCTGGGCAAGGCAGGGTTTACGTCGATCCCGCTTTCCGCCATGAGCGCTTCATTGCCAAGGAGGATCGCTTCCCCTTCTACAACTGCGGAGATGCCACGCCCCGGCAGCGCTTCAAACTGCTGCGCATCCAAGAGCGTGATCCCCTGCTCTGCCGCATATGCAACGATCGCATCGCCCAGCGGATGCTCGCTGCCCTTCTCCGCCGAGGCGGCTATGCGCAGAAGTTTCTCCCTTTCAAAACCGGGCGCCGGGATCAGATCGATCACTTTCGGCTTGCCATTGGTAATTGTCCCAGTTTTGTCAAATACTACTGTTGTGAGCTTATGCGCGGTTTCCAGCGCAACACCGCTTTTGATAAGAATGCCGTTTTCCGCGCCTTTCCCGGTGCCCGCCATAATGGCAGTCGGTGTGGCAAGGCCAAGCGCACAGGGGCAGGCAATCACCAACACCGCCACAAAAACCGTCAGTGCAAAAGCAACGCCTTTGCCAGCGATCAGCCAGGCGGCAGCCGCAACAATCGCGATAACAACAACGGCTGGAACAAACCATCCGGAGATTACATCCGCCAGCCGCGCGATGGGCGCTTTGGAATTCTGCGCCTGCTCAATCATGCGCACAATTTGGGAGAGCGCCGTATCCCCGCTTTTTTGATCCGTCCGTATACGGATAGATCCATTTTTGTTCACTGTGCCGCTGTAGACAAAATCACCCTCCTGTTTTTCCACAGGGATGCTCTCTCCTGTGAGCATGCTCTCATCCACAGATGTGTAGCCATTCATCACTGTGCCATCCACAGGGATATGCATGCCGGGCTTCACGATCACCGTATCGCCAAGCTCCACTTCTTCCGCTGCCACGGTAACCTCTACGCCGTCGCGCACTAAGATCGCCGTTTTGGGGGCAAGTTCCATCAAGCGGTAAATCGCCTCAGAGGTTTTCGACTTGCTGCGGGATTCAAGCATCCGGCCAAGCAGGATGAAGGTGATAATAATCCCAGCGGATTCAAAATACAACTCGTGGACAGCGCCTATTTTCCCCCTCCAAACCATGACGACTGAATAAACACTATAGAGAAATGCCGCGGCAGAGCCGATCGCCACTAGCGTATCCATATTCGGGCTTCCATGCAGAACCGCCTTGATTCCTTTGCTGTAAAAGCTGCGGCCCGCATAGAGGATCGGCAGCGTCAAAATCAGCTGACACAGCGCAAAAGCAAAAGCATGGTGCATCGGATTAAGAAAGGGGGGCAGAGGCAGGCCCACCATATGGCCCATGGCGATATAGAGCAAGGGTGCTGCAAAAACGATCGCCAGAATAAAGCGGCGGCGGATGCTGTCCGTCCGTTTGGCAGTGCGTTTCTTTTCCGCCTCCACATCTCGTTTTGTCTCCACCTGCAAGGGGGTATAGCCCGCCTTCGCTATGGCGAGCTTAATATCGGCGATCCGCACCTTTGCCGGGTTAAACGAAACGGCAGCCCGATTGGTTGCTATGCTCACGCTCGCCTGCTCCACACCGTCAAGCCGTCCAATCGCCTGTTCGACCGCCCGTGAACAGGCCGCGCAGGTCATGCCGTCCACGGGCAGGATAATAGATCGGGCTGTCTGATTGGCTTTCTCTGAATCGCTCATATACAAAACCATCCTTTAAGGAACTCTATCCATGATAGAAAGGAAGTCCGCTAACATAGGAATTCCTTTGCCAAACGAAAACCCTTCCATATGATTTAGTTTAAGCGAAATTCCGTAAAAAATCCCACGATCTCTTTGTAAGAAACGGAATATAGATACGAGTTGCCTGATGCAATAGGCGAGATGCGTTTCGCTTTGCTCTTCTTCCAAAAAAATGCCCGCTCCGACATCAGCCGGAACGGGCGCTCATTTTAATGTTTATCCAACAATTTAGCCAAGCTCCGCGAAATACTTGATCGTGCGGACCATCTGGCTCGTGTAGGAGTTCTCGTTGTCATACCAGGAAACAACCTGCACCTGATACAGGCCGTCGCCCAGCTCGGACACCATCGTCTGCGTGGAGTCGAAGAGGGAACCGTAACGGATGCCGATGATATCAGAGGAAACGATCTCATCCTCATTGTAGCCAAAGCTCTCGGAAGCGGCAGCCTTCATCGCGGCGTTGATGCCTTCCTTGGTGACGTTCTCGCCCTTGACAACAGCGGTGAGAATCGTCGTGGAGCCGGTCGGAACCGGAACGCGCTGCGCGGAGCCGATGAGCTTGCCGTTGAGCTCCGGGATAACCAGGCCAATTGCCTTGGCGGCGCCGGTGGAGTTCGGCACAATGTTAGCGGCGCCGGCACGAGCCTGCGCAGATCGCCCTTGCGATGCGGGCCATCGAGGATCATCTGATCGCCAGTGTAGGCGTGAATGGTGGACATGATACCGCTCTGGATCGGGGCATAATCATTGAGGGCCTTCGCCATGGGCGCAAGGCAGTTTGTGGTGCAGGAAGCGGCGGAGATAATTTGATCTTCAGCCGTCAGGGTGTTTTCATTAACGCTGAAAACGATCGTTTTCAAGTCGTTGCCCGCGGGAGCGGAGATGACAACCTTCTTCGCGCCTGCCTGAAGGTGGGCGGAAGCCTTATCCTTGGAGGTGAAGAAGCCTGTGCACTCAAGCACGACGTCTACGCCCAGCTCGCCCCAGGGGAGCTCAGCGGGGTTGGCATTCTTGTAAATCGTGATGACCTTGCCGTCCACCGTGATGGAATCCTCGCCCGCCTCAACAGTGTGACCGTCATAACGGCCCTGGGCGGTATCATACTTGAGAAGATGAGCAAGCATCTTCGGGCTGGTCAGGTCGTTGATCGCAACGACGTCATAGCCCTCGGCGCCGAACATCTGACGGAACGCAAGGCGGCCAATGCGGCCAAAACCATTGATTGCTACTTTTACTGACATTCTAACTACCTCCATATGATTATTACATGGACATGCGTATATATATTAACCCTTTCCGCAGAAATATGCAAGGATTTCGCTGTAAAATGAACACTGCGGGTAAGTTTTGTTAATGCTCAACAAAATCTCAAATTGCCAAAAGAAAAAGGGTATGATATGGACGAACTTCCCGGCCAAACGAAACCAAACAAGGAGCTATCATACGTGCTTTCTTTTCTTCAAAATAGATTTGACAGGCTGGCAGCGATCCCAGTCTGCCCGGAAAATGAATCGCAGCTGCGCGAAGAAATCCACCTGCTGCTCACGCTCTCCCATCTGTGCGCCGCAAGCGCAGATCAAACGCAAAAGCAGAATCTGGCGCATTTGACGCAGGGCTGCCACAACATCCTGCGTAAGCTTGAAAACCTGATGCTTTGCCACGCGCATGTTTTCCCTTTTGAATCCTGTGCGTTCGTTTCCTTCCTCGATGATATCTGTTGCGCATGCGATCTCTTGCTCAGCGGTTGCGGCAAACGTGTTTTATTCGATGCAGATTTGCATCTGCAAGCCTTTTCATACGATCCGGGGCACAGCGGCCTTTTGCCAAATGGCTACGACAAATGTGCTTTATTCCATATCGGAACGCCGGAAGCGCTTGTTGCGTGCGCTCCCGGGCCTGTGCGTACCGCGCTGTTGAACCTGATTGCAAACGCCGCCCTCCATTCGCAATCCACCACTATTCTTGTTCGCCTTTCCTGCACGCCCAGCCATATGCTCGTTACCGTGCGCAGCGCCGGAGAAACCTCTCTTTACGCGCTTCAACGGGGAACGGATACGGCCGGTTCAGGCCTGTGCGCCGTGCGCCGGTGCGCGGAGCTGCATAAAGGCACGCTCTTCTTCCAAAGTGATGAATACGGTACGGCGGCGGCGTTTGCCCTGCCGCGGGATTTGGAAGCTCCGGAGGAAGCGTATCCCCTCCCCCAACCGGATTTTGTGGAATATATCTGTGACAGGATGAGCCCGGTGTACACGGGGTTGTGCGGGCTGTGCCCATGCCCGGTGTGAAAGAAAATAAACTCAGCCGTCAACCGCTTTTAAATGGCCGTCTTCCATCAAGTAGCGAGAATTACTATATGCGGCAACCTCGTTATCATGCGTCACAACAACGATACTGATTCCGTGTTGATTTAAGCGCCGCAAAAGCTCCATGATCTGTCGTGATGTTTCGCTGTCCAAAGCACCGGTAGGTTCATCGGCTAAAATAATTTTGGGATGGTTGATCAATGCGCGGGCAATTGCCACCCGTTGCTTTTGCCCACCGGAAAGTTGATTGACATTCTTATTCATCTGGTTTTCTAAATCGACCAATCGAAGGGCCTCAACCGCTCTGCCCTGCAATTCCCTATAAGGGGTTCGATTAAAATATAAAGGCAATGTTACATTGAACAAAACGCTTTGGCTTGATATGAGAGAAAAATCCTGCATAACAAACCCTATTTTTTCATTTCGCAGCCTTGCCTTTTGCGGCTCAGTGAAACTCTTTACAGATTTTCCCTCTATCATATAATCCCCGCAATCGTAGTCATCCAGGCAGCCCATAATATGAAGCAGCGTTGATTTTCCAGACCCTGATTTTCCCTGAATCGAAATAAAATCCCCTTCCTCCACGTGGAAACTCACTTGACACAATGCCTGAAATTTTTGGCCTCCAACCGGATAGGTCTTGCTAATATTTTGAAGCTGGAGCATCATTCCACCCTCCTATAGATTTCAATCGGTGAATTCTTTCTTAATACGCTATATATCATTCCTTGCGATATGAGGATCAGGATTCCAATATAAATCATAGCGCTTATAATACTGTAAGCGTCGAACCAGACTTCCCCGAAATCCAAAATTCTTCTGGCATTCAAAAAGCTATAACCGCTTACCATCAAGATCGTTGCAATCAGGGCTGTCAGCCCAATGAGAGCGATCCCCGCCGATGTGTAAAACAATATATTTCTCCGGCTACACCCACATAAAGAATACACTGCATACTGATTAATTTTTTGAAAGGTGAGCAAAACGGACACGCTCAACAGCATAACCGTAGAGATCACCATCAAAAAGATGGGAAAGGGTAGGATTTCTTTTGCCTGCTGATGGATTTGCGCTCTAGTGGTTTCTACAATTTGAGCCATCGGTGCAGTTGAACCATATTCCGCTATTTCCTGGCGGAAAGCTTCTTTTTCCGCCTGCGTTACATCATCCTGATATCGAATAATGAAATAAGGGTCCGAAACGATGCTGTTATTTTGTTTCAATTGATCCATCAGGCTCTCTGTCACAGGCACTATAAACTGATCTCCCTGTGAAAAAAAATAGGAGGCATTTAACATATCCGCAGTCCCTGAGCTATTGAAAGCAGGCGTATAGGCATATGGTCCGAGAGAACCGCAAACCCTGACGCCAAGTTGAAAGGGCTGTTTTCCATCGATTGTCAACAAAATTTCCTCTCCTACTTTTGCCTTTGATTCCTGTGAACCCCCAATGACTGCTGGAAGCGATTGTGTACCTTCCACAGAATCCGGCATCCACTTTCCGCGCGTGACACGCAGTGGAAAGGCTGCCTGCATCGGTGCATCATACAACATGACCACATGGCGTACCTTTTTATATTCCGTTACCGCAAACTGTGCTTTTAGGACTTCGGCGACAATGCTATAAGAATCCATTTTTTCAATCAATTGCTGTGTATACGCTTCATCCAAAGAACCCGGCCCGGAAAGTTCCTGCATGAAATAGTCTGCATTTTCAAGCCCCGCATGTGCCAATAAGTCAAGGTATAGGTGCTCAGACGATACTGGCCCAATGAAACTGTCATTACCAGAAGAGAAATCGTCATAATAACCAACACCAAAATAGAAGGAACTACGTTTTGGCGATAGGTTTCTAAGATCAACCTGATTTTTTTCACGCTTTGCTTCCCCCTATTCACTTTGGTTTTTCGATGTGATTAAAGAGTCTTTTCGATATTTCCATCAAAAACGGGATAGACGCCAG
>ENA-OQDW01000118-OQDW01000118.1-human-gut-metagenome-genome-assembly--contig:-NODE-118-length-30782-cov-10.225673_pt1 | contig 30782 bp, 31 predicted proteins | sample MGYA00242784_ERZ504613 | MGnify/ENA primary metagenome ERZ504613 (study PRJEB26092, sample SAMD00036330) | human gut metagenome | host: Homo sapiens | study: EMG produced TPA metagenomics assembly of...
GCAAATATGGATGAGATTGTCTACTTTTGCAAATGAAAAGGAACGAAATTTGATAGATATGTGTACTTTTAAAAATATAAATAATTAATAATCATTTTTTGTGTCCACTTTGGGGAACTGCTACATTTCTTTCCCTTTTAAAAGGAAATTTTGTATCTTTGCAACCGAAAGTCCCTTGGAAAAGTGGCAGAACAGAACAAAAAGTCCCTTGAAAAACGTGCATGAATTCAAGAAAAGTCCCTTGAAAAACGTGCACAGCATAAAGGGCAATACATCATAAATCATTAGTAAACAGATGTTTAAACGAAAAATCGAGAAATATCTCAAAGAATGGAAAAGTGATGAGCACAAAATGCCTCTCATCATCAAAGGATGTCGCCAATGCGGAAAGACATTCTCTGTACTCGATTTTGCCCATAAGAATTATGAGCATGTTGTGTATATTGACTTTTTCCAGCACCCAGAATACAAGTCGGTATTTGATGGTGGCCTGGACATCGATCTTCTCTGCATGACACTTTCTACCTTAATACCTGATGCCAATTTCGTATCGGGCAAAACCTGTATCATCTTTGACGAGATACAGGAATGCCACGTGCTCGCACAGCCTTGAAATTCTTCAAGACTGATGGCAGATACGATGTCATCGGTACAGGTTCCCTGCTAGGAGTCAGCGGTTACCATACCAATACTTCGTCAGAGGCTCCAATTCCTGTTGGTTACGAGACTATCATAGACATGTATCCAATGGATTTTGAGGAATGGCTCTGGGCAAATGGCATTAAGAAAATGACCATCGACTACCTGCATCGCTGCCTGGAAGAAAAGACTCCAGTACAAGAAGCCATCCACGAAAGAATGCGCCAACTGCTGCTACAATATTGCATTGTTGGCGGAATGCCAAGAGCCGTGAGCGTATTTATGGAAACTCATAATATGCAAAACGTGCTACGGATGCAGCAAGCCATCATCGAAGAATACAAAGTAGATATGCTGAAATATGCTCCACAAGCAGACAAGTCGAGAATCAGAGAATGCTTCGAGTCAATTCCACGTCAACTGAGTAAGGAAAACAAGAAATTCGCATACGCCACAGTACGATCCAACGGAAGAGGACGTGACTATCAGGGCAGTTTGCAATGGATAGAAGATGCTGGCATTATCCGCCGTTGCTACAACCTGTCAACGCCCGAACTCCCACTTGATGGCAACTCCATTCCCGACCAGTTTAAAGTTTACATGGCAGATACAGGGCTTTTCATCAGTATGCTCGAACCAGGAACGGCAGCTGACATTCTACAAGGCAATCTCTATGGATACAAGGGAGCCATTTTTGAAAATCTGGTAGCCGACATTTTTGGCAAGATGAATCGCAAACTCTATTATTTCCGCAAGGACTCGGGTTTGGAAATCGACTTTGTTACAAGATACGAAGGCAAATGCACGCTGGTAGAAGTAAAGGCGAGCAACGGAAACATTAAAAGTGCCAAGACCATCCTTCGAACCCCGAAAAGTATCACGTATCTCAAGCCATCAAACTGGGAGATGTAAATGTGGGAACAGCCCCACAAACACTCATTCTTCCCCTCTACATGGCTTTTCTGCTGAAAAACAAATAATCTTCGTTAAAATATCGGAATCCTAAGAATAATCCCGACAGAAATGATTAATTTTGCAAACAAAAACAGAATACTGTAGATAAATGCAGAAGATAACGCATAAGAGAATCAGAATTTCCTGGCTGCTGCTATTGGTTTACCTGCCGATGCTGCTGGTCATTACGTTTCACCATCATGGTGAAGCGCAGGGAACTCATGCAGATTTCTATTGTGCAGATTGCGCCCATCATGTTCATCACGACGGGCATCTGATAGCCCTGCAGAATACCATGCACGACTGTGTGCTCTGCCAATTGCAAAGCACTCCTTATCTGGCTCCATCCCTCGTGGTTTGGGTTGCCATCGCCGTGCTCCATCTCTCCCCTCGCCGTGCCTTCTGCTCTCCTTGCTTGTACAGGGCGAAGGGAGTAAAATCTACCCGTGCTCCACCTTATTCTCTGTTTTTATAAATAATTGAATGATAACAGAATAAGGTAACAAATAACATAATGAGAACAATATTGAATTCAATATTGCTGATGAGCCTATGCTCGTCGGCAACAGCCCCTGCTATGGCTATAAACGGAGCAGATAATAACAAGGAAAAGTCAAGCTTTCATGGTATGGAAACCAGCGATTCCATCAAGCACCAGCCTCTCACGGAATCGAGCGTGAAACTGAACGATGTGGTGGTTACGGGATTGACTGGCAGCCAGAAACTCAAGCAGTCGCCAGCACCCATCTCTTTCGTTTCTGCCCGCCAGCTCGAAATGCAGCCTTCTACCAACATCATCGATGCCATCGCTCATCAGCCAGGCGTTTCGCAGATTACCACGGGAAGCGGAATCTCCAAGCCCGTGATACGTGGATTGGGATTTAACCGTGTGGTCGTAGTGAATGATGGAGTCAGACAGGAAGGACAGCAATGGGGCGATGAACACGGAATAGAAATCGACCCCGCTTCGGTTCATTCCGTAGAGATTCTGAAAGGTCCGGCAAGTCTCATGTATGGATCGGATGCGATGGCAGGCGTCCTCATCTTCCACTCCGCTCCTACCCTTGCCAAGGGCGACATGAGAGCAAATTTCTCAACGGGTTATCAAACCAACAACGGACTTTTTGATTATTCGCTCAACTTTGCCGGCAACCAGAGCGGATTTGTATGGAACACCCGCTACAGCGGAAAGATGGCGCATGCCTACAAGAATAAATACGATGGTTATGTATTCGGTTCATCACTCAGAGAGCAGGCATTCTCGCAACTTCTCGGTTGGAACTACCGCCAGGGGCATTCACATCTTACACTCGATTATTATCATCTCACTCCGGGCATCGTAGAGGGAGAAAGAGATGAGAAAACGGGCGAACTGGAAATTCCGGAAGGCTACGATGTCAAGAGTTACGGCAAGCCGATGCCTTATCAGCAGATTCATCATTACAAGGCTGTACTTGATAATTCCTGGTTCCTGGGCGACGGCAATCTAAAGTTCCTCCTGGGTTATCAGCAGAACCGCCGTCAGGAGTTTGAGGAGGAAGAGAATCCGAAGGAATGCGGACTCGATTTCATGCTCCATACCATGAATTACGACCTGCATTATCTCTCGCCGGAAATGAATGGATGGAAGTTCTCTACGGGCATCAACGGCATGTGGCAGCAGTCGATCAATAAAGGTTCTGAATTTCTGATTCCAGCCTATCATCTCTTCGATTATGGTGTATTTGCCACGGTGAGCAAGGAGATAGGCAAACTGAACCTGAGCGGCGGAATCAGATACGATCATCGCCATCTGCACAGCGAGGCTTTAAGAGAAGAAGATGATACAAATTCGCATAGTTCTGATTGGAATGGATTTGTTTTGAATGGTTCTGAATCAAATGGTTCTGAATTGAATGATTCTTTCCGCTTCCAGGCCTTTAAGCGCAGCTTTGAAGGAGTAACCGGAAGCATCGGATTGGCTTATGAAATCCTGCCCGATTTCAATCTGAAGCTGAACCTGGCAAGAGGATTCCGTGCTCCAAACATCAGCGAATTAGCATCTAACGGTATGCACGAGGGAACCCAGCGATACGAATTGGGAAATACCGGACTGAAGCCTGAGAACAGCTGGCAATTCGACCTTGGTTTGGACTATTCTTCGCCTATTATTTCGGCAGAGCTCTCGCTGTTTGCCAATCGCATCAACCATTACATCTATAGCGAGAAGTTGGCAGATGAGAACAATCAGCCTGTCCTCATCGACGACACGCCAGCCTATCAGTTTACATCGGGCGACGCCCGCATTCTGGGTGGTGAGGCGAGCATCGACATCCACCCTGTGGAGCATCTGCATATCGGCAACACCTTCTCGTATGTCAACTCGGTTCAGTTGCATCAGCCATCCGAATCAAAGTATCTGCCATTCACCCCAGCCCCTCGCTGGGTTTCGGATGTAAGGTATGAGTTTGTCTGCGACGGCAAGACTTTCGACCATCTCTTCGTAAAACTACAGATGGATTGCAATCTCCGCCAGAACCATTATTTCGCAGCCAACGATACGGAGACCGCTACGCCATCCTACACCTTATTAAATATGTATGCCGGTACCGACGTGAAGCTCCATGGCAAGCGCCTTCTCTCGCTCTATCTTTCGGGCGAGAACCTTACCAACCGTGCTTACCAGAACCACCTGAGCCGTTTGAAGTATCTTGACGTAAACCAGGTTACAGGCAGAAGAGGCGTTTACAATATGGGCCGCAACTTCAGCATAAAGATAGTGGTTCCGATAGAGCTGTAACTCCCCTTTTGGAATAAGTAATTCCCCTTTTAGGATAAGCAATTCCTCATCAGGAATCAGAATTTTGAATAAACAAGTGCCGATAAGGATGCCAAAAGCTGCCGGAAAAGCAACTTTTGGCGTCATTATCGGCATTTTTTCGTCTAATTATTAGACAAACATTACCACTTTTCTATGATATTTCGTAACTTTGCACCATGATTAAGAAACAAGGAACGATATTGATTGTTGATGACAATCGCAACATTCTTACTACGGTAAGGATGCTGCTGGAACCCATATTCGATGGCATCATCACCATTGCCAACCCTAACTCCATCCCAGCCAAGCTGAGAGAGGAGCATCCCGACGTGGTGCTGCTCGACATGAACTTCTCCAGCGGAATCAATTCGGGAAACGAGGGACTGTACTGGCTCAGGGAAATCAAGAGCCTCAGCCCGAAAACCGAAGTGGTACTCTTTACCGCCTACGCCGACATCCAACTTGCCGTAACAGGCATCAAGGAAGGTGCCGCCGACTTCATCGTGAAGCCTTTTGAAAACGAGAAGATGATCGTACGCTGGTAGAGGCTAGGGATAAGAACAAGGCTGTGGATAACGTTATCAACAGGGGAGGTGGAAAACCTGGTGGAAAAGATGCGCAAAGCGCTATGTATTGGGGAGATAGCGAAGTTATGAACAATTTGAGAAGTATTGTGGAAAAGGTTGCTGCAACCGATGCAAACATCCTCATTACGGGCGAAAACGGAACGGGTAAAGAGGTGTTAGCCAACGAGATACATCGTTTATCCACAAGATGTGGAAAGAAAATGCTGCCTGTGGATATGGGAGCCATTACGGAAACCCTTTTCGAAAGCGAACTCTTCGGTCATGTAAAGGGTGCTTTTACTGATGCCAAGGTGGATAAACCGGGCAAGTTTGAGCTTGCCGACGGCAGCACCATCTTCCTGGATGAGATAGGAAACCTATCCTATGGTCTTCAGGCAAAACTCCTTACCGCCCTGCAACGCAGAAGCATCGTAAGAGTGGGCGGAAGTAAGCAGATTCCCATCAACGTGCGACTGGTTTGCGCCACCAACCGCAACCTGCAGCAGATGGTAAACGATGGCGAATTCAGAGAGGATCTGCTCTATCGCATCAACACCATCCATCTGGAATTGCCTGCCCTGAGACAGAGAAAATCAGACATCGTTCCGCTGGCAGAAAGATTCCTCCATCAATATGGCGATTTATATAATAAGTTGAATCTCCGTTTTTCGGAAGAGGCTGAGAAAAAACTTACCAGTTTGCCATGGTACGGAAACATCCGTGAACTCCAGCACGCCATCGAGAAAGCCGTGATTCTGTCTGATGGCGGAATGATTTCTGCCGAAGATATTGACGGCGGAAACCAGCAGAGAAAAGAGAAGCCCCTGGAAGAGGTTCAGACGCTCGACGAGATGGAAAGCCGAATGATAGAGAAAACCATCAGGGAATGTGAAGGAAATCTGTCGGTAGTAGCCGCAAGACTGGGCATTTCCCGCCAGACGCTTTATAATAAGATTAAGCGATATGGATTATAAACTAATTATAATTATCGTGCTTTTGCTCGTGGCTGTAGTGGGTTACATTCGCCTTTACCGCCACTATCGCCGTAACATCAAGAAGGTAACCTTCCTTTTTGATGCGATAGATAATGGGGATTTCTCCTTCAATTTTCCTACGGAGAAGAGATTTAAGGAAGATAAGATTCTGCATCAATCCCTCAACCGCATCAAGCTTTTCCTGCAGCATACGAGAGAGGAGCAGATGGATCGGGAGAAATATTACGAACAGATCCTGAATGCGGTGGATACGGGCATCCTGATGGTAGATGGTCACGACAACATCCTGCAGCACAACCAGGCAGCCCTCCGGTTGCTCGATACGGATGTGCTTACCCACATGAACCAGGTAAAAGGAAAGCTGAAGGATGAACACTTGGCAAAGCATGAGACGCAAGCCATGCTGAAAGACAAGCACGTGCGCATCATCGCCCTGAGCGACGTGAGCCACGAGCTGAGCAATCAGGAGGTGGATTCTTGGATCAAACTGATTCGTGTGCTGACCCATGAAATCATGAATACCATCACGCCGGTTACTTCGTTGAGCGAAACTCTACTTACCCGAGTTACAGAGGATAAAGACCTGAAGCAAGGCCTGGAAACCATCCACAAAACAGGAACCGAGCTGTTGGCTTTCGTCAACAACTATCGCCGTTTCACCCATGTTCCCCAGCCTCAGCCTGCCCTCTTCTATGTGGAGCCATTCCTGGAAAGAATGGCGTTGCTCTGCAACCACGAAGTAGAGATAGAAGTTTCTCCCAAGGATTTGTTGGTTTATGCCGATGAGAGCCTCCTCTCTCACGTAGTAACGAATCTTCTGAAGAATGCCGTAGAAGCTTTCAAGGAAAAGGAAAGAGAAGACAAGCAGGAATGCCGCTCCGCAGATTTGCAATCCGCGGCAAGCAAGAAGGCATTTATCCGTCTCCAAGCCTATGCCAACGTCCAGGAATCCATCATCATCGACGTGAGCAACAACGCCGGTCTCATCCCCGAAGATGTAGCCTCCCACATTTTCATCCCGTTCTTCACCACGAAGCCGGAAGGAAGCGGAATCGGTCTCTCCCTCTCCCGCCAAATCATGCGAGTAAGTGGCGGCAGCCTTTCGCTCCATCAGGACAAGGCACAGGGAATCACCACCTTCCGCATCATCATTCCATAAAAAAGTATAATTTTGGGGAGGAAAGTTTGGCACTTTCGCTTTTTTACAATATCTTTGCCATTATAAAAGATTAAGCTTATGTCAACCGACGATAAGACCATATTAAAGATAAAAGATATAGCTAAATCTACTATTCCTTCAGGAAGCAAGGCTATATTGTATGGATCAAGAGCGAGAGGTGATGCTCACAACGATTCAGACTGGGACATTCTTATCCTTTTAGATAAAGACAAACTGGAACAAACAGACTATGACAAAGTAAGTTACCCGTTTGTCTTGTTAGGTTGCGACCTCGGCACAGAAATCAATCCAATTCTTTACACAAAGAAAGAATGGGAATCGTATAACTTCACCCTTTTTACGAGAATGTAAATCGAGACGGCATTAGTTTAATATAAAAGTTATGGATCAAGTAAACAAAGACACATTAATCAGTCTGCAAGTAGAAAAAGCCAAGCGATTTTTAACTCAAGCAGATGAAATGGTTGAACTAAAGCATTGGGATTTAGCAGCCAATCGCTATTATTATGCCTGCTTCCATGCCGTACAAGCTCTATTCATAGCAAAAGGTGTTAATGCCCACACTCATGCCGGCATTAACACCCAATTCAGTTTACACTTCGTAAAGACTGGTATCGTAGATATCGCTTATGGCAGTTTCCTCGCCCGTATGTTCCAGTTAAGGCAAAAAGCCGATTACAACTGCGCCTACGAAATTTCCGAAAATGACATCCTGGAAATTATTGGCTTATCACACGATTTTATAAAAACCATATTAAACTTAGTCAAATAATTACTGATTACCCTCCTCCACAATCTGTCCATCAAACAGGCGATGGTACGATGGGCTATCTTGGCATCATGCTCATTATGCGTTACCATGACGATGGTGGTACCCTCGTGGTTCAGCTCGGTAAGCAGATGCATTACCTCGGCTCCATTCTTGGAATCGAGGTTACCCGTAGGCTCATCGGCAAGGATGAGTTTCGGACCAAAGACCACGGCACGGGCAATGGCAACTCGCTGCTGCTGACCACCCGAAAGCTGGTGAGGGAAATGCTTGGCACGATGCTGATGGCCATTCGCTTCATAATCGCCTGCACCTTTGCCTTGCGCTCCGCCTTCGGAATGTTGAGGTAAGTAAGAGGAAGCTCGATGTTCTCCTCTACATTCAATTCATCTATCAGGTTGAAGCTCTGGAACACAAAACCGATTTCTCCCTTTCTCACATCCGTGCGCTCCTTTTCCTTCAGGTTTGCCACCTCGTGATTACCCAGGAAATATTTTCCAGAAGTTGGGTTGTCGAGCAAACCGAGAATGTTGAGCAAGGTGGATTTGCCACAACCGGATGGTCCCATAATGGCGACAAACTCGCCGTCTTCTACTGTGAAAGATACGTTATTTAAAGCAATCGTCTCCACATCTTCTGTGCGGAATGACTTGCAAAGATTCTCTATTTTAAGCATTTTCTTATCTTTTTATTTTTTTACCTTTTTTACTTTTATTTTTATTCATCCTTGAGATACTTCACAGGATTACTATTCGCCACCTTGTAGCAGTTGATGATGACGGAAAGCCCGATGATGACGAGCAAGATGATGGTAACGCCGATAAACAACAAAGGCGTCATCGTAATCTTCTCGTTAAACGACATGAGCCATTGTCTGGCTATCAGCCAAGCCCCCAAGTCGCCCACGATGATGCAAGGCAAAGCTATCTTCATAATGTCCTTCAGGAAGATGCGAAGAATATCCTTCACCTTCGCTCCGTTCACCTTTCTTATCGCTATTTCCTTGCGGCGGCGGTTCACCTCATCACTCGTATAACCCACCAATCCGAAGAGGGCGATAACCATCGTTACGATGCCGGCAACCAAGATCCCGTTGCGGAAATTGAGCTGGGAAGCGTACTGGTTAGCCAATTCTGAAGCATAACTCTTCACGATGACCTTATTGTTCGGATACATCGCCTGCACCTTCGATTGCAACTCTGACAACGATTCATCCCTTAGTTCTTTAAACTTAACCAACATATAATAAGCCGTCTTGGCTGAATAGAAATACAAGTCAGGAAATTCATTCATTCCATCACCCTCGGTTTCCACAGCACCCCAGCGAATATTCCTGCACACGCCACAAATGGTAAAGATATTATTATCATGTCCCGTACAGGTAATTTGCTTGCCAACTACGCCATCCTTCCAATGCCACGTTTTGATGAGTTTCTCAGCACCTCGTTCATCAATAATAACCTGTCGGCAACTGTCATTTCTTTCCGTAAAGAAAGAACCCTGAACGATAGGAATATTCAGCATCTTGAAGAAATTGTCGTCCACTCCCGACATCTCCATGATATTAAAGGTATTCTTCTCGTCGCCAGGTACTCCAACCATATTTCCACTACGATCATACCCATCGAGCGGAACATTAAAAGTCGAACTGCAATCCTTGACATTCGGCATCCGTCTGATTTCTGCCAGACATTGGTTGCGCTGGTCTCTATTGCTGGCATCTATCGAAACAATCGCTACATGATCGTAATCATACCCAGGATTGAGCCCCAACATCAGCTGGTATTGACCATTCACGATGTAAAGCAAACTGAACAGCAAACCCGAAATAACGAACTGGACACCCAACAAACCAAGTTTCCAACGGTTGCGATTCTCATTATAGCCACGGAAAGCGATGGCTACAGGAATCCTGTTGTAAAGCCAACCTGGCAGCAAGCCGCCAACCAGCAGTACCAGAATACAAATAGCCACCAATATCCAACTGCCACGATTAAGCACCAACGTGCTTACCGGAGCAGAGAGGAAGTTTTCGATGGTTCCCTTGCAAAGGAATACAAGACCTGCAGCAAGAACAACCGACAGTCCCACATGCACCAAAGCCTCAGAGAAAATGATGGCATGAATGTTCTTCGATTCGGCACCATAGCACTTACGGACAGCCATTTCGCGAGAACGACCCACCAGGTTTCCCACGATGATAAGCAGATAGTTCATTACAGAAGTAAAGAGGAGGACAAAAGCGATAATTCCCATAATCCATCCCATCTTCTTGACATAAGGGTCTTGGGTGTAAACATCGCTCAATACCGTGAAATCATAGTTCAGTTCTATTCCCATATTCTTCATCTCCTTCAAAGGAAAATGATCCTCTCGCATCTTATTCACGTAAGGCTTGAGTTCTTTTGCCTCATGCCCCTTTGCCAACCGGATGTAGGATCTATAGGAATCATTTCCCACCCATTGGCCTCTGCATCGTAGGAATATACGTATGGCACACTACACCTCGACAGAATCATCTGCGTACCATGAAAGGATGAACCCCAAGGAAACGCTTCGAAAACACCATAGATGGTAAAAGTGGTTCCCGGATATTTAGAAAGCGTGAAATGCTTACCTACAACATTACCACCTATCTTTGCTGCCGTTTCTGAATCGATGAGACAGGATAAGGGTTGGGATAGAATCTGTTTAGCCTTGCCTATCAATATCTTCTGTGGAAAGACATCGAAGAAACAACTGTCTGCCATCCTGATATTGGCAGAAACGATGTTCTGGTCTTCCATCTTGCATTGGGCATCATCATAAAAATAGAGAGTACTGGTAGCAGCTTCCACCATAGGCGCATATTGCTTTACACCTTGGGCGGTGGCTCCTGAAGTATTGGTAAACTCCATGGTTTCGCCATGGTTAGTACCCACTTCCGAAATCATATACGTCCTCTCCCAACTAGGGAAATACGTATCGTAGGTCTGCTCGAAATAAATCTCGGCAATAATTACCGAACTGATTGCCAATCCGAGCGCCAGACACAAAATCTTCACGAAGTTGTGCTGGCCCCTTCGAGGCAGATTCTTGAATGCGTTAATAATATGATTCATATCAAATATCCTGTTTCTAGGGCGTTAGCCCAATTTATCACTAATCACTACTAACTAATCACTACTAATTAAAAACTAATACATCATTATCCTTATATGCTTCATAGCCGCTAACGATAACCTGCTCGCCTGGCTCCAAGCCCTCAATTACCTCATAATACTGAGGATTCTGGCGACCGATGGTAATCTTGCGGCGATAAGCCTTCTTGCCACTCTTGTCTAATACAAAGATCCATTGACCACCCGTTACACTATAAAACGTGCCTTTAGGGATAATTATTGCCTGCTTCGACTGACCGAGCTGCAAATCTACATAATAAGTCTGACCGGTTCGAATATTGCCAGGGCGAACACCTTTGAAGATGAAGTCGATACGGAACCTGCCGTCTCTTACCTCGGGATAAACCTTGCGAACCTGCAGGAGATAATGCTTGCCGTTCTGGTCGAAAGTGGCAGTAAGTCCCGGTTTTACCCGGTCGATGTAATGCTCATCCACCTGCGCCTGCACCTTGAAATCGCTGAGGTCGTTGATGACTCCAATCTTCTGTCCAGCCTGGATGCTCTGTCCCAGTTCCACATCGAGCAAGCCGATTTCGCCCGAAATGGTGCTGCGGATGTTCAGTTTCTCCTTGCGCTGGCGAACCAGCTGCACATTCTTCTGCATGGCTTCCAGATTATCACCCATCTGATCCATCTGCGAACGGCGTAACTGGGCATCCTTCTTCAATCGCTTGCTAATGAGCGCATGCTTCTTGACGGCAAGATCGTAATCTTCCTTTGCCTTGAGATACTCCTCGCGCGAATTGAGTTCTTCCTTGTGCAACGCCTCGTGATGCTGATAGGAACGGCGCTTGGTAATGACATCCTGCGAAAGCGACAGTTCCTCGTTGCTATTGTTCAGACGGTCCTGTTCCATCGAAATCTGGGTGTTGCGAAGCATGTCCTGCTTTTCGGCAAGTTCGCTTTCGGCATTCAGAATCTCCAGGTCGAGATTTGAATTGCTCAGTTTCACGATCACATCGCCCTTGTTCACGTGGGCACCTTCATCCACCACTTTCTTCAGGACAATACCGCCTTCCTCGGAACTGATCTGCACCACGGAGATTGGAACCACCTGTCCATCCACCGAAACATAATCGTTGAACTGCGCCTTCTCTACGGTTCCGATGCTCAATCCCTTTCTATCCACCTTCAGGGTGGAAGAGAAATTGCTCAATCCCAACCAAATGAGGACTGCGATCAAAACCGCTCCTCCGCCAATCCATGCCCAGTACTTGCGAGGCACGAGATATTTTTTCTTTTCTATTTTTATGTCCATAATTTATCTTATTAAATTTTCTCCCTGATAATAAGCAACCAATCTCTGTTTGATAATGAGCAGCATCTGCATCTGGAGTTCCTTGATTTTGCTTTCCAGAAGCGTCTGGGCTGCGGTATGAAGATCGAAGGTAGAAAGCATTCCTTCTTCAAACTTCCGGCTCGACATGTGATAGGCGAGCGAATCGGAGGCCACCTTCTTCTGCATCTGATGCAACTCCTTGGCGTAACCTTCTGCATCCATTACCGCCTGAGCTATCTGGTCGTGAAGCTTGCGACGGGTTTCCTCCAGGTTCACCTGTGCCAGTTGCCAGTCGTTGCGTGCCTTCTTCACGTTGTGCCAGCGGTCGCTATTATAAATAGGTATGGAAAGGGTCAACGCGAGGTATTCGCCCTGGTTGTTGTGAAACTGCGAGGCAAACCCATCGTATTGCCCTTTCTGAGAGAGATTCTTATAATAGTTGGTAGAAATGCCGCCACCGAGAGAGAGTGATGGCAGCAATCTGCCTTTTGCTATCTTGTAATCATACCGTGCCCGCTCCACTTCGTATTCTGCCGACTTCAAATCGGGAGAAATATGCTGGAAGCCCTGGTAAACAGTTTCGTAGTTTACTCCAGATTCAGGAACCTCTTTATTATCAGACGTTAACTTCAAATTCTGCTCCTCATTAATCAGAATTTTCAGCTCTTCATCCACCGGAAAATTCATCGCCGATTTCAAGGCGAGCAGACTCTGTTTTGCCACATTTTCCTGATGCGTAAGATTGTATTCATCTTCTGCCACCTGCGATTCCATCTGCACCACATCCGGGCGCCCTTTTTCGCCCAGTTCATACAGGCGCTTCATCTTATCCAGCATCCGTTTGCTTTCGTTCAGTTTCTCGCTTGCTATCTGAATACTTGCCTCAGCATAGGCAGCATCCACATATTTCTGCATCACGTCGATGGCTCGGTCGTCCTGAATCTTCTGCATCGCCGTGGCAGAATAATCCCGGCTCAGCTTAGCCTGCTTCAAGGCGTTGATGGTGGCGAAACCATCGAAGACATTCAGTTCGGCATAAAGTTGATAATAGTTGTTGAATGTCGTTACATTATTATAAGTATTGGTTTCCGGGTCGATGTTTCGTCCCCAGGCGTACTGTCCCTGCACGCCACCCGTAACGGTAGGCAGGAATCCAGCCACAGCATGCTGGTAATCCTGCTTGCGCTGGCGGGCGTTTACCACCTCCCGCTTCACCTCCGTGGCGTGCTCCACGGCGTATTTCATGCAGTCGTCAAGGCTCCAGCTCTGTGCCGAGCTCCAACCGCCCAGACCAACCATCCTATTAATATTCCTATTCTTTTCATAATCTTCTTCATTTTGGCATGATTAGGACAAGAGCCGTGCCAAAACAGCATTTCTCCTGATAATCAAACCATTAAATAAGAACTCTCATTAAACAAACTGTCCAACAATTAGACACCACCGTCTAATTGTTGGACAGAAACCGCAGCTTAAAGCTGATCATTCATCGCATCCACCACTTGTCCATCAAACAGATTGATGATGCGACTGGCGTAAGTAGCATCGTGCTTGGAGTGCGTAACCATCACGATGGTGGTTCCCTCCTCGTTCAGCTCGCTAAGCAACTGCATCACCTCCATACCATTCTTGGAATCGAGGTTACCCGTAGGCTCATCGGCTAGGATGATGCTTGGCTTGCCCACCACGGCACGAGCGATGGCAACCCTCTGCTGCTGACCGCCCGAAAGCTGATGAGGATAATGCTTGGCACGATGACTGAGCTTTACCTTGCGCAGGATGTCGAGCACTCGCTCCTTGCGTTCCGCCTTGCCAATGCCTAGATATTTGAGCTGCAGGTCGATGTTCTCCTCTACCGTCAACTCATCTATCAGATTGAAATTCTGAAAGACGAAACCGATGCGACCCTTGCGATAAGCCGTGCGCTCACGCTCCTTGAGATGTCCTACCTCCTCATCGCCCAGCCAATACTTACCCTCGGTAGGTGTATCGAGCAAGCCGAGGATGTTGAGCAAGGTAGACTTGCCACATCCCGAAGGTCCCATGATGCTACAAACTCGCCATCCTTTACATTGATGTTCACGCCGTTCAGGGCGATGGTCTCTATCTCTCTGTACGAAATATTCTCGTTAAATTCTCTGTACGTATCATCTTGATTTAATGTTTAATGTGTAGTGTTTAATGTTTACTTAGCTCATCATGCTATTCCATCTTGATGCTGTCTATCGGATTCTCCATAGCGGTGCGCAGGGTATAGCTGAAGACCGATACCAAGGCTAGCAGCAAGGTGAAGATGGCTCCAGCCGCCAATGTCCACCAAGGGAAATCGATGCGATATTTGAAACCTATCAAGTATTCCTGCATCAGCTTGACACACAATGGGATGGCGATAACCACAGCCACACACGATGTGATGAGGAATCGCTTGGAAAGTTGCCATGCCGCATCAGCTACCGAGCACCCATCACCTTGCGCAAGGCTATCTGTCGGCGCTGCTGGTTGCCGTAATATACCGACATGCCAAACAAGCCGAGGGCGGAAATCAAGATGGAGATGCCCATGAAGGTGATGATGAGCACCATCATGTTGTGCTTCTCCTTGAGCGCATCAGCCAAGGTGTCGTCCAGATACTCCGTATCCATGTCGGTAGGTACGCCCAGCTGTTCCTTAGCACTTGCTTGCAGGCACTTTGGATAGCAGCCAAGGCTTGGGCATGGTCGCCACGAGTCTTCACCAAGATGGTCCAAAGCACATCATGATTAGAAGGAACACGTATCGCATTATGATTTCCAAATTTGTCAGATTTGAACTCATCAAGAGCGTCGCCACAGTGGAAATTTTTCACAACGCCACAAACCTTATATTCTGGCTTGCCTTCACGATTACCGAAATATGGTTTCTTGCTCGATACGCCAAAGGTTCGCTTAGCTTCCTCGCTAACCCAGATTTTGCCTGGCGTTGGGTCAGAATATCGCTCCAGCACCTTGAAGCCCATCATCTTCATCGCTATGGAATCCAATACGCTCAATCTCAAGAACGCTATATTTTCTCCCTTCTCATCATGCACACCATTGGCAAAGCTGATGACAGGATTGTTGCCGATAGCCGTAGCCTCCTCCACCTCTGACAGAGACTTCAATCTCGCTATCAACGCTGCGTTTCTGACATCCACATTATCAAATCCGAAAGTGGTGGAGATGCAGAGAATGTCTTTCGTCTGATACCCCAAAGGTATGTTGGCGAGATGGCGCATCTGGAGCATCATCGTGATAGCCATCACCACCAGCGACATACTGATAACGCTCTGAGCTACGATAAATATCTTGCTAAACCACATCTTGCTGCGCAAGCGGATGGTGCCCTTCACTACATCTATCGGATTGAAGCGAGACACCACAATGGCAGGGAACAAGCCCGACAATAAGGAGATGACGAGATAAGCCACCAACAGGCATCCCCAAACGGCAGGCGAAGAGAAGAGAGAAATCTTCGTATCCAAGATGCTATTAAATAAAGGTGTGAATGCCCAAGCCAGCAAAATGCCCAGCAAGAAGCAACCTGCCGTGAAGAGTGCAGCCTCCTTGATATAGCGCAATACCACACCCAGTACCGACTCACCCAACAGGCGGCGGGTAGCCATCTCCTTGGCTCGATTGCCTATCTGCGCCACGGTGAGATTGATGTAATTGAAGATGGCTGATAGCAAGAGAACAAGCGCCACGATCAACAAGACATTGACCAAGGTCTTGCTGCCATGACGGACATGCGGGCATGTAATATCCGAGAAATACAACTTGTCCCAGCGCACCAAGCTAGAGCCCCACAAGAAACTGCCAGTCGTCTTCTTGCGACTCCACCATTTCTTCCAATAACCCATATATTTATTGAGCAACGTGGCGTTCACCTTTTCTGGATCAGCATTATCTGCCAGTTGGGCGATGGTAACAACCTCGCCAAACTGGTCCATCGGATCTAAATCTTTCTCCTTTAACTTCATGGAGACAAAGATGTCGGTGGGTTCCAGCAGGTCTTCCCTGCCGAAATCATCCACGATACCCACCACCTTGAATTGCAGCGTATCGCATGTAACAACCTGTCCGATAGGATTTGCATTGCCAAAAGCCCTATTGGCAAAAGACTCGGAAATGAGGGCTTGATGCATATCCGTCAGCACTTGATGGGTGGCGCATCCCCTGCACTTCATTCCCATCATATCCAAGAAGTTAGAATCTATGGCACGTGCCTGCACATGGAAGTATTGACCATCCACCACAGCACCCTTGTCTGTATAATAATCGCTAAATCGGGTCCATTCCTTGATTTCCGGGATGGAAGGGAAAAACTCCTTAGCCGTACCCAAGGTCATGCCAAGGTAATCGCCCGAACCAGGCACATAGAGGTTCTTGGCATCTGGCTGATGCGTGCCCACCCGATACTCCATGAAGGCGTAAGATACCAAAATCATCACAAAAGCCAAGGCTATCGAGAGTCCGAAAGCCTCGATAGCAGTATAGAGCTTGTTGCGCGATAAGAACTTAAAATAACTTTTCATATCTGTTGTTTCTTTATTTTCTGATGCTTTTTCTGATGCATCCTATCTGATGCTTTTTTCTGACGCAAAAGTAATCATTCCTTTTGATTCTGCCAAGAATCAGAAGCTAGCGGCAAGCGGATTGTATGAAATTCATACACTCTTCTGTATGATAATCACACATCATCTTCCGTTTTGTTGGCTAATTCAAGAAAAAAGTGTACTTTTGCAAACAAAGACAAAAGATATAACAGAACACAAATAGATGAAATACGGAACTATACTTGTAATCGACGACAATCCATCGATACTCACAGCCCTGAAGATATGCCTAGGCGGCACATTTGAGAAGATTCTCACCTTGCCTTGCCCAGACACAGCCCCCGCTCTGCTCCAACAAGAGCCAGTGGACATCATCTTGCTCGACATGAACTTTTCGCTGGGCGTAAACAGCGGACAGGAAGGTTTGCTTTGGCTTCGCACCTTGCGCCGTCTCCATGCCAACATCCCCGTGGTGCTCATCACCGCCTACGCTGATATCCAGCTCGCCATCAAGGGATTGAAGACGGGAGCCGCCGACTTTGTAACCAAGCCTTGGGATAATGACGAACTTATCAGAACCCTGAAAGATGCCATCGACCGAAGCCAGGAAGTGGAGACACTGGAGAGCATCGAGACCACGCATATCCACAAGGTGGTGGATCAATGCCACGGCAATATTTCTCGTGCCGCCGAACTGCTCGGCATCACTCGCCAAACGCTTTATGCCAAGCTCAAGCGATAATCACTTATCAAAATCATTCCCGTTATCACTTATCACAATCATTCATGATTATCAACATCTGATATGGACACCATCTTCCACATATATATAATAGGTATCATTCTCCTCATCATCGGAGGCATCATCTATCTCTTCTTGCGCCATCAGCGCAACCTGAAGAGCCGTGCCTTCTTGATGCAAGAGGCTATCCGCAATGGCGATTACTCCTTCCGTCTATCCACCAAGGGATTGCTCTCTGGAGAACGAGCCTTGCAGCAAGCCCTCAACGATATGGAGAACGACATCGGCAGACTGGTGGCGCAGCATGAGGTGGAATCTTGGCAAAGGCTAACCCGTGTGCTCACCCATGAGATTATGAACGCCACCGCCCCCATCTCCAGCATCTGCCAAGCCTATCTGAGCAATCCCGACATCCAAGGCTCGCCCTACGAGGAAGGCATCCGAGCCATTCGAGACACCAGCAAGTCGCTCACCAGTTTCGTGGACAGCTACCGCAAGCTCACCCAGCTACAAGAGCCTGTCATCGAGAACATTCCACTCAAGGATTTCGTGGAAGGCATCAAGCCGCTCTATCCTCAGATAGAATGGCACATCCATATCCCTGAAGATGCCACCTGGTCTGCCGACAAAAACATGCTGCACCAGGTATTTATCAATCTGACCAAGAATGCCATCGAGGCTCACGCCTCAGCCATCGACATTCGATGCTTCCACAAACATCCAGAGAGCATCGAGAGTTCACAATTCTCGGGCATCTATTTCAGCAACAATGGCGCCCCCATCCCAGCGATGTGGCAAAGGAGATGTTCATCCCCTTCTTCTCTACCAAGCCATCAGGTTCGGGCATCGGCCTCTCCATCTCCCGCCAGATGCTGATGATGCAATCCATCAACCTCTCCCTAGCCGAGCATAATGTGGCAGGCTATCATGTAACATTCCGAATGAACAGCTGCGACATCGTCACCTCGCTATGCACGATGCTATGATGCAAGCCATCAGCCACTCCATACGTAGTAACAAAGGTGATGACCAAAGAAAGCTTGGTCTTGGTGGAACTTTGGAAGAGTTCCATGCGCTGCCGCAACAGCTGCTCGTAGGCATCAGTGATGCGGTATTCCGACTTGCTGAATTTCATCTCGCATAGATGCACGATGCGGTCGGCACGCTTGATGACCAAGTCTATCTGCCACCTCGCTGCTTGTCATCCGCCACCTTTCTCCATGAAGAAACTTCCGTAGCCATGCCTGATATGCCCAAGGCTTTCTTGATGCAATCCGTGTGCATCAAGCAGACAATCTCGAAGGTAAGTCCTTGCCATGTAGAAACCAAGCGTGACTCAAAATTGTGGCTCCACCATTGTTCATCCCCAGATGTATCTTGCGCTATAAACTTATAATAGAATAAGGTATAGAAATCCATCAACCGATAGATGGTATCTTTTGTCTTGCAACCAAAGTTCTGACTGCGTGAGATAAAATCGCATCTTTCCAAATTGGTCAGTACACGAGTGAGCGTACCTCCATTCGCCCCAATGACTTTGGAAATTTCCGTACGAGTCATACCATCATGGTGCTGAGCCAATGCTTTGACCACGCTGATATACAGTTCGGCATTGCTGAACAACGCATTATAGAGTTCATCAAACTCCCCTCTCATGATACCGCCATGAGAGAAGAAAAGGCGATCCACATTCTGCACCAAACTCTGTCTTGGGTCGATAAGGCTCAGATAGAATGGGATGCCACCCATTACCATATAGCATTGCAATATCTGGTATCTGTCCCACTTGCAATGCTTGCGTTGCAAGTATTCCTCCACCTCATGAAGCGTAAATGGGCGCACATAGATGCTAGAGGTAATTCGGGCATGCAAGCCACCCTGGTTCTCTATCAGATTATCCACCATCCAGGAAGTGGCGGAACCGCTGGCAATGAACACGATGTCGCTTCGGCGAGCAGCCCAACCATTCCAGAAATTTTCCAAAGCCGAAACAAAATCCGACTTCTGCGTATCTATCCAAGGCATCTCATCGATAAACACCACTTTCTTCCTGTCTGCATCAAGCAACTCCAGATATTCCTCAAGAGCATCAAAGGCATCAAACCAATCGGAAAACTTATCTGGCTTACTGCCCGAAAATTTCTTCAATGCCTTGCCGAAACTCGTCAATTGTCTTTGGCGAGAAAGATTATGTCCTCCCACAAATGTAAAGTCATAGGAACCTTGATAGTATTGGTCAACAAGGAAGGTCTTGCCTACTCTTCGTCTTCCATACACTATCACAAACTCAGAGCGGTCGGATTCCATCACCCTATCCAGTTCCAAGCACTCTCGCTCCCTACCTACCAACTTATTGCTTGTTCCCATTTTCTTCGCTTTTTATTCGTTTCGATACTGACTGCAAATTTAAGCCAATTTTCCCGAAAAACAAAGAAAATGGGCGATTTTTTACCCAAATCTCATTCAAAAACATAGATTTGGGTAAAATCGCCCATTTTTTAGTTTTCATCACTATTTCTTCATTACCTATCTATCAAAGAGATTGATGATAACATGCGAAACTTGAGTCAATTATTTCTGGTACTCTTCACTCTTCACCTTTCGGCCGGAAACCCCTGTGTTTATCGGCATTCCGAGGGGTGAAGAGTTGTTTTTATCTCTTCACCCACTCTTCACCACTCTTCACCTTCAGGAACGGAAACAGATGCGAAAGACAGATAGAAGGATTGCAAATCAGCCAGAACTGAAGGGTGAAGAGTGGTGAAGAGTAGGTGAAGAGTGCCCGAATACTCTTCACCCCTCGGAATGCCGATAAACACAGGGGATTCGGGGCTTTTGGTGAAGAGTGAAGAGTATTTGGCAGAAAGCCTATACGAAAACAAAATAAAGGAGGTTTCGATAACTGTTCCAGTAAAACAGCCGACTAGCCACTCATGCGCTAGTCGGCTGTTTGCGTTTTGCCAGTTAGCTATTTATATTTTGCCAGTTAGCTATTTCCGAATCTCGCATCAGCTGTTCCCGACATTTTCTAATAATCCTCCATATAACCCTTGGTAAACATATCATAAGACAGGGCTTCCAGTTCTGAGAGCGTCATCTGCTCTACCGAATGCTCTATCTTACGTATCAGTTCGTCTCGCTTGAAATCATCGTCATCACTCAGGCGCGATGTAAATCTGTTACTCATTTTCTTTACTTTGAACTTTGAATGTTGAACTTTGAACTTTGAACTTTATGATTAGTCTTATTGCTTCTATGAAGCTATTGGCGCTCATAGGTATTGATGATGTTTACATCATACGCCTCGTGGCTGATTAACCGGATGTTATGAGGAAGCATAGGCGCTGGTGTTCCGGCAGTTACCACGTTTTCCACCGATGTGGATAACAACGTTTCTACCCTGATTTCATCCCAAAGTCTGGCATCGAGGAATGCCTGATGGGTGATGGCGCCTCCCTCTACTATCAGCGACTGTACCTTATTATTATATAAGTACTGCATGATTTGCTGCAACACTTCCGTCTTGCCCCGTGAGAAATCCAGACCTTCGAAACAAGGATGATGACGGTCGATGACCAGGCGCATCGGTCCTTGCCGCTCCAATCTCTAACGTTGAGCAGACTGTGGTCGCGCTCATCGGTTACGCGACCTATGAGGATGGCATCGTTCTCAGCACGCAACTTGTGGGAGAGCATCTTGGTGAAAGGCGAGGAAATAGCCATACCCCTACCCCCGTTATCAAGAAAGCCATTCGCGGTCTGCGCCCATTTCAGGATGATGTAAGGACGCTGATGGGTGTTGAAGGTGATGAAGCGCTTGTTGAGTTCGAGACATTCCGCCTCCAGAACGCCTACTGTTACTTCGATGCCTGCCTCGCGAATCTTGCGGATACCGCGGCCCTGAACCTTAGCAAAGGGATCTACGCAGCCACAGACGCATCGCTTTACTCCTTTTCTTACTATCAAATCAGCGCAAGGCGGCGTCTTGCCGTAATGAGAGCAGGGTTCGAGACTCACATAGATGGTAGCTTGGCTTAATAGATGCTCATCCTCGGGCTTAACAGATGCAAAGGCGTTGACTTCAGCATGCCCTTCTCCGCATCTTACATGATAGCCTTCGCCGATGATTCTGCCATCCGCTCACGATAACGGCTCCCACCATCGGATTGGGTTTGGCATTCTCTCTTCCGTTTTTCGCCAGCTGCAGACAGCGGCGCATAAACATTTCGTCTATTTCCTTTTGCGACAACGGTTCGCCCGTCTTCACATTCAGAAAAGAAACATTATTTTGTTCCATATCTAAAACTTTTCTTCGTTTTTTACTTACTTTTCGATAAAATGTCGTACCTTTGCTCTCAAATCAAATCATAATATACGATTTAGAGATGAAAACGTATCAACAACTTTGGCAATCCATTACCCCTCTATATGAGGCGGGCGAAGCACAGGCTATCGTCCGCACCGTGCTCGATGTGAAGTACGGAATGACGCTGACCGACATAATCTGCGGCAAAGTTAATGAATTATCTGCAGATGAAGAAAGAAAACTGGAAGAAATTATCAGAAGATTGCAAAAAGGCGAACCTGTACAGTATGTTCTGGGCGAAGCTGACTTTGCAGGAAGAACCTTCCATGTAGAGCCGGGCGTGCTGATTCCGAGACCCGAAACGGCGGAACTCTGCGAGTGGATAGAAAAAGATGCGACTGAAAACAAAGGGATTACGGAAGGAGAGAAGGAAGAAAACACCATCCGCATCCTGGACATCTGTACGGGTTCGGGCTGCATCGCCATTACGCTGGGCCTGGACATCGGCGGCTCGGAGGTTACGGGTTGGGATATTTCGGAAGATGCCTTGAGGATAGCACAGGGAAATGTTGCGCTACTGGATGCCGGTAACGTAAAAATAGAATATCAGGATGCCCTGAAGTTGGCGGAAACATCGGATGCCGGAAGATGGAACATCATCGTGAGCAATCCCCCGTATATCTGCGAAAAGGAGAAAGCGGATATGGAGAAGAATGTGTTGGAACACGAACCCGGAATCGCCCTCTTCGTGCCCGATGAAGAGCCTCTGAAATTCTATAGAGCCATCGCCGAATATGCCTCTTCTGCCCTCAAATCCGGAGGTGCATTATACTTCGAAATCAATCCTATCTACGAAAAAGAAACAAGGGAAATGCTGGAAGAACTTGATTTCAAGGATATTGAAACCAAGGAAGATGCTTTCGGAAAGAAAAGAATGATGCGAGCCGGCAAATCATAAAGTTCAATGTTCAAATCTCAAAGTTCAAAGTAAAATCATCATGTTCAAATCTCAAAGTTCAAAGTATAAGAAGCCGATGACCGAGCAGCAGGCGCTCCTGAAGCTCACCACCCTCTGCACCCAAGCCGAACATTGCTCGCAAGAGATGATCGACAAGATGAAGAAGTGGGAACTGCCCGAAGATGCTATCGCCAGAAACATGGAATTCCTGACCGAGAAGAAATTCATCGACGACGAACGTTTCGCACGCTTCTTTATCAACGACAAGATAAAATACAACAAGTGGGGACGCCGGAAGGTGGAACAGGCGCTGTGGATGAAACATATTCCGAAGGACATCTCCGACCCTATCTTCGAAGAGATAGAAGACGACCTGTATATGGAAACCCTCCTGCCCCTGATGAAAAACAAATATAAAACCATCAAGGCAAAGAACGACTATGAACGCTCGATGAAACTCATCCGCTTTGCCCTGGGAAGAGGATACAGCATGGAGGTTATCCACAAATGCATCGACCGGATGAAGGAAGAAGATCTGGGAGACATCGATTTCGAAGAGGAATTCTAAAGCAAAGCATCAAGTTTAATATCCAAACCTCAAAATTAAGAGTAAAGCCATGCGTACCAGCCTGTTAAGAGACATATTCGATTTATTCTTCCCCCGAACCTGCGCCATCTGCGGAAATGTGCTCGCTGGCGGGGAGGAGATGATATGCATAAAATGTCTGTTCCGCATGCCGGGAACCGATACCTGGAAACAGCCCTACGACAACGAGATGGCAAAACTCTTCTGGCATCTGATTCCCATAGAACGCTGCTGCGCTCTCTTACATCACATCAGCCATGCCACATCGGCTAGAGCCATCTACCAGCTGAAATACATGCATCATCCTGAAATGGGAATCTATCTGGGCAGAATGCTGGCAAAGAAGGGGTTAGGCATTCAGTTCTTCGACGGAATAGACGCCATCATCCCCATCCCGCTCACCCGAAAACGAGAGAAAGAACGCGGCTATAACCAGAGCCTTCTCATCGCCAAAGGCATCCAGCAACTCACCCATCTGACCATCATCAAGGATGCCGTAAGAAGGAAAAAGTTTAGCGAAAGCCAAACCCACAAGAGCCGGCAGGAAAGACAGGAAAACGTGAGCCAGGTTTTTGAAGCCGCAGCAACCTATCATGACGGGCAGGGCGAGCACCCCATCACGCAACTTGAGGGCAAACATATCCTCATCATCGACGACGTATGCACCACCGGAGCCACCATCATCTCCTGTGCGGAAACCCTGATAAAAGCAGCCGGAAAGATGAAGATAAGCGTGCTGACTGTAGGTTTCGCACACGACTAAAGGTTCTTTTTGCCGAGAGTTAAAACATTTTAACCCTAAATATAGCCGCCGTGTGCAAAAATCATTGTACCTTTGCAAAATAATTAATAATAATTTAATCCTTTAAAGATTATGGACAAACTGAAGAAAGAATTCGCATCTAAGTTATTGAAAGTAAAGGCTATCAAGTTGCAGCCTAATGATCCATTCACATGGGCTTCTGGCTGGAAGTCACCATTCTATTGCGATAACCGCAAGACTCTCTCATTCCCAGAACTCCGCAATTATGTAAAGCTTGAGCTCGTTCACGCTATCCTGGAGCAGTTCCCAGAGGCTGATGCTGTAGCCGGAGTAGCTACTGGTGCCATCGCGCAGGGTGCTTTGGTTGCTGACGAACTGAACATGCCTTTCGTATACGTTCGTTCTAAACCAAAGGATCACGGTATGCAGAACCTCATCGAAGGTCAGCTCGACCCTAAGGCTAAGGTTGTGGTAGTAGAAGACTTGATTTCTACCGGCGGCAGCTCTCTCAAGGCAGTAGAGGCTCTCCGCAAGAACGGCAACGAGATTGTGGGCATGGTAGCTAGCTACACCTATGGTTTCCCTATCGCCGAGAAGGCTTTTGCTGATGCTAACGTAAAGCTGGTTACTTTGACCGACTATGAGCACGTAGTGGCAGAGGCTCTGGAGACAGGCTATATCAAGCAGGAAGACGTAGAGCTGCTCCACGAGTGGCGCAAGGACCCAGCTAACTGGAAGAAGTAATCAAGCTGACCCATCAATAATGAGTACAAGTACATTCGAAAGTAATATCAAACAGATTCCTCACAAGCAGGAATCTGTTTACCGTACATTGAGCGATCTGAACAACCTGCAGATGCTCAAAGACCGCTTCGAGCAGGTGAAAGACCAGATTCCTGAGGACAAGAGAAAGGAAATGGAAAAGCTGAAGGACCTCAAGTTTGATAGCGACAGCATCTCTATCACAGCACCTATGGTGGGTGAAATCAAGATGCGCATCATCGACCGCGAGGAGCCTAAGACCATCAAGTTTGAAACAGAAAACAGCCCTGTTCCTTTCAACTTCTGGATTCAGCTGCTCCCTACTGGCGAGTTCTCATGCAAAATGAAGCTCACCATCAAGGCAGAACTTAACATGTTTATCAAGGGTATGGTGAAGAAGCCATTGCAGGAAGGCATCGAAAAAATTGCTGATGCGCTTGCGATGATTCCTTACCAGGATTAATAAATAAAGAAATTATGGCACATAAACTTTGGGAAAAGAACTTCGAAGTAAACAAGGAAATTGAAAGATTCACCGTAGGAAGAGACCGCGAACTCGACCTCTATCTCGCCAAGTATGACGTGCTGGGCAGTATGGCACACATCACCATGCTCGAAAGCATCGGACTCCTGGAGAAAGATGAACTCACCCAGCTCCTTGCCGAACTGAAAAACATCTACGCCATCGCCGACAAGGGCGAATTCGTAATAGAAGACGGCGTGGAAGACGTTCATTCCCAGGTAGAACTGATGCTCACCCAGAAACTGGGCGACATGGGCAAGAAGATTCATTCGGGTAGATCACGCAACGACCAGGTTCTCGTAGACCTCAAACTCTTCACCCGTCATGAGTTGAAGGAGATTGTGGATGCCGTGAAGATTCTCTTCGACGAGCTGATTCAAAAGAGTAACCAGTATAAGGACGTGCTGATGCCGGGCTACACCCATCTGCAGGTGGCTATGCCTTCATCATTCGGTCTCTGGTTTGGCGCTTATGCTGAAGGACTTGCCGATGACATGCTCTTCCTTCAGGCAGCTTACCGCATGACTAACCGCAATCCGTTGGGTAGTGCTGCCGGCTATGGAAGTTCATTCCCATTGAACCGCACCATGACCACCGAACTTCTCGGTTTCGACAGCATGGACTATAATGTGGTTTATGCACAAATGGGCAGAGGAAAGATGGAGCGCAACGTGGCTTTCGCCATGGCTACCGTGGCAGGAACTTTGGCAAAGATGGCTTTCGACGCCTGCATGTTCAACTGCCAGAACTTCGGTTTCGTGAAATTGCCTAAGGAGTGCACCACCGGTTCGAGCATCATGCCACACAAGAAGAATCCAGACGTATTCGAGTTGATTCGCGCCAAGAGCAACAAGCTCCAGAGCCTTCCACAGCAGGTAATGCTCATCATGAACAACCTGCCAGTAGGCTATTTCCGCGATCTTCAGATTATCAAGGAAGTGTTCCTCCCTGCCTTCGACGAGTTGAAGGACTGTCTGCAGATGGCTGCCTACATCATCAACAAGATGGAGGTAAACGAGCATATTCTTGACGATCCTCGCTACGACCCTATGTTCTCAGTAGAAGAAGTGAACCAGCTTGCAGCCAACGGAATGCCATTCCGCGATGCTTACAAGAAGGTAGGACTGGAAATCGAGGCTGGCGAATTCAAGCCAAACAAGGATATTCATCATACTCACGAAGGCAGCATCGGCAATCTCTGCAACGACAAGATTCAGGCGCTGATGGAGCAGACCCTCTCTGAGTTCCACTTCGAGCGCATGGAGAATGCCGAGAAGAATCTTCTGAAATAAAGACTGAAAGGTTTCTGCATGAAGAATAGCATATATAATAAGGTATATATATATAATAAGGTGAAGAGCATGGCTGGAATAGCTATGCTCTTACTTTGTTCATGCGATGCAGAAAACAGCATCAGCACCAAATATCCCTGCCAGTTCTATTTCAAGTCGCAATACCATCCGGGCACAAGTCTGGAAACAGCCTCAACGGAACGGGCATCTACACGATGGTTAGCGCCAAAAAGGTGAATGGAGCCTGGAATATCTATTCTACATTAAACGATGGGAAAAACCAGACTGAAACCATCATCCTCTCTACAGCCAAGGAGAATTATGCCAACTATACTTATCTGGGAGCGGGCAACGACCCTAAAGATGCCAGGAAGAATGGCTTCATCATGGGACTATCCAACTTCAGCGGACCTGTAGCCTGGGACCGCCAATGTCCAAACTGCCTGGAACAATATGGCGGAACCAACTATCCGCTGGAATGGACCGGCAACCGCCAATCGGTAATTTGCGACAAATGTAAACGCATCTACAGCCTGGAAAACGGAACCATCACAAGCGGCGGAAAGAGCAAAAACGACAAGCCGCTGATGCAATATCGGGTAACCTACGGCGGCAAAGGAACCGATATATACGTGGGAAACTAAGCTGAAACGGAGGGCAAACGAAAAAAATGGCGCTTTCTTGTCTTAAAAAATGTAAATCGTTTGGAGATTTAAAGAAATAGCATTACCTTTGCACCCACATAACGCGGAAATAGCTCAGTTGGTAGAGCACAACCTTGCCAAGGTTGGGGTCGCGGGTCCGAGTCCCGTTTTCCGCTCAACTCTTAACGTTTACCATGCCGCAATGGTGGAATTGGTAGACACGAGGGACTTAAAATCCCTTGGCCAGTAATGGCTGTGCGGGTTCGACGTCCGCTCGCGGCACCTTAAAGTTTTTCCTTATGAAAAAATTTGCTTACATCCTCATTTTATTCATTACGCTGGTCTTAACATCATGTGGTGTTAGCAGTGGGCATTTCAAGTTTGAAGGCAAATTTCTCAACATGAATCAAGGCGAGTTTTATGTATACAGTCCTGACGGGGGCTTCGAAGGCGTTGACACCATCAAGGTAGAAGGCGGCCGTTTCACTTTCGAAACCGAATGTAAGGAAGATTTTACCATCATGCTTGTTTTCCCTAATTTCTCTGAGCAGCCTATCTTCGCAAAATCGGGCAAATCAGTAGAAATCAAGCAGATGCTTCGCACCTTAAGGAAATGGAGGTAAGCGGAACCGAGGATAACGAACTGATGACAAAATTCCGCAAGAACATCCTGAAAGATACGCCACCTGAGGCTAAAAAGCATGCAGAAGACTTCGTCAGAGAACATCCGAATTCTATGTGCAGCATCTATCTGATCAAAAAACACTTCATCACTTCTACACAACCTGATTACCGCAAGGCGCTCTCACTCATCAATATCGTAGAGAAGGAACAGCCTAAAAACGGACAGTTGGCTAAGATGAAGCAGTTGGCAGAAACCATGAAGAATGTAGGCACCGGTGCAACCCTGCCTTCATTTACAGCATACGATATCAACGGAAAACTCGTTTCTAGTACAGAAATGAGCAGCGCTCCGGTTGCCGTAATCTACACCTGGGCTACCTATAACTATGACAGCCAGGACATGCAGCGCGAACTGAAGAACCGTCAGAAGAAATCGAACGGAAAGCTTAAGCTGATGGCTTTCTGTCTGGATGCCAGCAAGAGCGAATGCAAGAACAACATCAAGCGCGACTCTATCGCATGCCCTATCATCTGCAACGGCGAAATGCTGGAAGACAAGACCTTGAAGAAGTTGGGATTGGGAAACCTTCCTGACAACATCATACTTCAAAATGGTAAAATCATCGCCCGAGGCATGAAAAAGCAAGAGCTTTACAATAAGCTCGACCAACTGCTAAAATAAATACTTTCGAGCTAGTCAAGAACCCATAAAAAGCACGCCTATATGTTAGTAAAGACATATTGTGCAGCAGTTAACGGACTAGAAGTAACTACTGTAACCGTAGAAGTAAGCCTCAACAGAGGCGTCATGTACCACCTCACAGGCTTAGGCGACGAGGCGGTCAAGGAGAGCCGTAACCGAATTTCAGCAGCTCTCCAGTATAGCGGCTTCAAATTTCCGATAGCCGACATCACCATCAATCTGGCTCCAGCTGACCTCAGGAAAGAGGGCAGCAGTTTCGACTTGCCGCTTGCAATCGGACTTCTAGGCGCCAACAACAACATTCCCGAAGATCATCTGAAAGAGTACATGATGGTAGGCGAGCTGAGCCTTGACGGTACGCTCCAGCCTATCAAAGGTGTCCTGCCGATAGCTATCAGAGCCAGAGCAGAGCACTTTAAGGGACTGATTGTGCCGGAACAGAACGCTCGGGAAGCGGCTGTCGTAAACAATCTTGAGGTTTACGGCATGAAAACGCTTTTCGAAGTCATACAATTCATGAGCGACAGAAGCAACCCTTCTCCTACAATCGTTGACACCCGCAAGGAATTTTACGAAAACCAGGCACATTGTGAATACGATTATGCCGATGTTCGCGGGCAGGAGAACGTAAAAAGAGCGCTCGAAGTGGCTGCGGCTGGCGGACACAACCTGATTATGGTAGGTCCTCCAGGTTCCGGAAAGTCGATGATGGCAAAACGTTTGCCGTCCATCCTCCCCCCTCTCACGCTATCTGAGAGTCTGGAAACAACACAGATTCACTCCATTGCAGGCAAACTGGGCAAGAATGTATCACTCATTTCCCAACGCCCGTTCCGGTCTCCTCACCATACCATCTCTCAAGTGGCTCTGGTAGGCGGTGGAACATCGCCACAACCGGGAGAAATATCGCTCGCCCATAATGGCGTTCTGTTCTGCGATGAACTTCCGGAGTTCAATAAAACCACTCTGGAAGTACTCCGCCAGCCATTGGAAGACCGCCACATCAACATCAGCAGAGCGAAATATTCTACAGATTACCCATGTTCATTCATGTTTGTGGCAAGTATGAACCCTTGTCCATGCGGATATTATGGTGATCCGACACATCGCTGTGTCTGCACGCCAGGCCAGATTCAACGATACATGAACAAGATTTCGGGTCCGTTACTCGACCGCATCGACATCCAATGCGAAATCAGTCCCGTTCCTTTCCAGGACATATCGAAGGCAGCACCAGGTGAGCCAAGTGCCAAGATCAGAGAAAGAGTCATCAAAGCAAGAGAAGTTCAAGCCGAAAGATTCAAAGATTATAAAGGCATCCATTGCAACGCCCAGATGACAGAAAGAATGATTCATCAGTTTGCCGAACCCGACGAACAAGGTATCGAACTGCTCCGAATGGCAATGGAGAAGCTTTCTTTATCAGCAAGAGCCTATAACAGAATACTGAAAGTGGCACGAACCATTGCTGATTTGGCAGGAAGTGAACAGATTAAGCCTGACCATATAGCAGAAGCCGTGGGATACAGAACCCTCGACAGAGGAGATTGGGCAGAAAGAGGACATTTATAATCATAAAGAAGATATATGTAAAAGGATAAAAATCCGTTTTTTCCTATCATTCGCTCTAAAAAGTTGGATTTATAAAGGAAAAAAGGGAGAAAAATAGAAGAATAGCCATTTTAAAATAGTTACAAACCTGTTTTAGAATGGCTATTTTCTTTTGTCATTACGAAAATATTACCCCATAAAGACAAAAATACCACAAAAAACAGACAAAAACGAATAGCAAAATCGTCCAAGACGGGGTAATTTCTATTCTCTAAGGAGTAATAATTACCTCAGTTCGGGATAACGAGCTCTATCTAAAGGCTTTATAATGTTTTTATATAAGGGACACAGAGGCTTGGCAACCATCTATATATCTTGGATGGTTGCTGAGACAAAATCCTCATGTAAAATAT
>ENA-OQDW01000119-OQDW01000119.1-human-gut-metagenome-genome-assembly--contig:-NODE-119-length-30774-cov-8.185924_pt1 | contig 30774 bp, 34 predicted proteins | sample MGYA00242784_ERZ504613 | MGnify/ENA primary metagenome ERZ504613 (study PRJEB26092, sample SAMD00036330) | human gut metagenome | host: Homo sapiens | study: EMG produced TPA metagenomics assembly of...
ATCGAAAATCTAACGAGGGATATGATTGCAGGGATTGATAAAAAAGACCGCTCGCGGCACATCGGAATGCATCGATAAGAGCAAAGGCGTCTATCGGATTTATTTTTCCCTGGGAAAAGATCCGGAGACAGGACGGTACCGCCGTAGTCCGTCACGCAGGTTCACTGCAGAAGCAAGAACCCGAAAAACTGGCCGAGTGAAGTCGCCAAGGCGCTGGAGGCCTATAGAGCTGAACTTGAGGGCGCTTCCAACCGTGGCAATGGTCCTCTGGGCCTATCAGATTATGCGGACAGGTTTCACGCGAACAGGGAGTCGACCATGGGATCACCTCTTGCTTATGAGCGTGAAGGTTTGGACATTCGTCACATACGCGAGCTGTTCGGCAATCCCGATCTCACTCGGCTTAAATCGGATGACGTTCGCACTGCTTATGCCAAGGCTAGAAAAGAAGGCCGATTCAGCGAAAGTGAAATTCGCCGCATCCACATCAAGCTCAAACAGGTAATGGAGGATGCCGTCGATAACGACCTCGTGGGCAAAAACCCTTGTAGGGGAGTGAAACTGCCCAAGCAGAATGTCGAGGCTCGTAAGGCGCTGAGCGCCGATGAGGCGGCAAGGCTTCTTGCGGTCCTTTTGGAGGAGAAGCCATCTTCCTTTATCACATGCACAATGCTTCTACTTCTCTGCGGTTTGAGGAAGGGGGAGGCCCTTGGTCTCTCATGGGAGGATTATGACCCCGACGCCAAGACTCTGAGGATAGTAAAGCAATATACGAACGACAGGACATTGAGGCCGCCTAAATCAAAGATGAGCAGGCGTAAGATTTCGGTTGGAAATGAACTTGCCGACTATCTGGACAGGTGGAAAGCCATTCAGCGGAGTGAGTTCGATTCCTTTGCAGTGGGGCAGACTGGAGAAACGCCCATTGTCCATTCCATTGGGATCGTTGACGCCGCCAACGGCAAACGGGCTCTTGTGACCCGGATGGATGGACATAACTATTCAAGGGCGTTTAGGCTGTTTGCGGCGAAAAACGGCTTCGGTACTTTTAAGGAGAGCAGGGAAGTCATTGGGAGTGACGGCGTCAAACGTACCCGCTATACGGGTTATAGCGGGCTGAAGCCTCATGAGCTTAGACATACGCAAGCGACTTTGCTCGTTGGTGCCAATGCGGACATTAAGACGATCCAGGCGCGTTTGGGCCATGCTAGCCCATCGACGACGCTGTCTATCTATAGCCACTTTATCGAGGCAAATGACCAGAAGGCAGCATCAGTGCTGGATGATCTGCTGAAGGGCTAAAAAGGGCTAAAAAAGAGGCCCCTTTGGGGCCTCTTTTTTAAGCGACATTGTTTCGGTAGATCATTGCGCCATATGGCGGCTCCAGCTCCATAGACTGATAGTAGCTGGCATCTAGAAGGTTGAAATAACAAATGATGGGGGCGGCTAGGTGCTCGTCCATATTTAGGTAATGTCCCTCATCATCTGTGACCAGTTTGACCTCGTCGCGCATCACGTCGGTCATGCGGGGCCAGAGTTTGGTTGCGCGCTGCAATTTGTCCTTTTGACTGTACTCTCCGTTATGGAAGAAGGCAAAATGAGGCGCATCGTATTTTGCGCCGCCGCGAATTTCGATAATTCCGACCTGGCTGCAAGACTTCGCGCATTCCTCTGTTTCCAATAAAGTCCAAGAGGAGGGGAGGACAGCGTAATCGCCGCCGAGGAGATCGACCCGTCTCATTCCCTGGGGCCTCTCCTCTTTCTCGCAATATAAAGAGAAATGGTCGTGGAGCCTCTGGAATTGCTCTCGATAAAGTTCCAATTGACTAAAACTCATTTCTTCTGATCCGTCAACGGGAAGGGCCTTCATTTCATTGGTGATTTGCCGAGCTTCCCTGAGGCACGCCTCATCGAGGGCCCTGGCGACCCTCGGCTGCAACCCCGTGAGCAGGTTGCATAGATAGTCGATAGCCTCGCCGGTGCTTCTGACTGATTCGGGGTTCTTGAGGCGTAGCTCTTCGATTTTCTCCGGGGTCGTCGCCTGAACAGTTGTTCCGAACTTAATTTTCCGCATCTTACTTCCGGATAATGGTAAACGTCCCATAACCACTCCAATCATCGTTGTATATATATTAAATCAGTCAGACAATAAAGTCTATACAGTCAGAAAGTGAATTAGAAATTAGAACTGTAACTAGATATGATTGTGCAACAGACAGTGTTACAATATAAACAGTAAGCGCCTGACCAGCTTGTTTGAAAGGAGTTATTTTATTTTCGGTCATTGATTAAAAAGCCGCCCGCCCTTCCCTATCTAAGTTTGGCGACGAAGGGGGAGGGGCGAGCTAGCCTGAAAGGATTCTACCATGATTGTAGAGCCTGAACCGTACGCTGCCGTACAAGCATCAACTGCGGTTTCTTCTGATTCCAACTTGGGCCACGAGCGCCTTCTTGGCATCGCTGAAGTGTGCAAGATAACCGGCTTGAGTCCGGTTACGGCCTCGAAGATGATGAAGGAGAGCGGGCGCGCGATTGCGTTGCACCGCCGCATTTACATCCTTGAATCGAGCTTCTTTGCATACCTCCATGAATTGGAGGCGAGCGAACCGTGCCGGCTTTAAATCCCATGAGCGTCGGCCTCGACGAGACCGCCTTGCGTATCTTAAAGAATAGGCCGCTTGGGCATATCGAACACGGTGCGCTGGATACTATCCTCGGAGGTCTTCGTCAATACCTGTGCATCGTCCCCGGCGGACCCGGTACGGGTAAAACAACGTTTATGCAGCAAATCGCCGACGGATGGGCCATTGCTGGCCATCCGGTGGTCATCTTTGAGGGCGAGCTCGGGCGAGACAGCATGCTCGCGAAGAGCCTCACCCGCATCTCGGGCGGCGAGCTCACGCACGATGATATGAACGGCGATGGCATGTCTGAGGACAAACGCGGGCTCTTCGAGAAGGTTCTCGACATTTACGCCCGCAGCATCGCCGAGCGAATGTATATCATTCCTGGTGAAATTAAATATGCCGGGATGCGAAAGGCAATCGAAGAGGTTGCCGATAAACATGGCGAACCGCCACTGGTTATTGTTGATTACGCGCAAATCGTCTCTTTGCCGCAGGAACTGCGCATTGCCGACGAGCGTATCGGTCTCAAGCTCGTCGCTTCCGAGCTCCGCCGAATCGTGGATGAGGCCCATTGTCCGCTCTTCGCTATCTCATCAATTAACCGCGTTAATTACGACAAGCAGACCACCGGGCTTCAGGCGATAGGCGGGTGCAACATGTTCGAGTATTCGGCAGATCTCGTTATGTCGCTTTCTATTAAGGGCGATAAGCCCGAAGAGCGTAATGCCAATATGTTGCTTAAAAAACGGCCCGTCATTGCTTCAATCACAAAGAACCGTTACGGTTCCTGCGGTATTGTCGAGTTTGAGTTCAACGCACCAGCAGCGATGTTTACCGAAATCGGCTAATTATGGAGCCCGGACCCTACATTGGTGGATACCGGCTCCCAATCCATGCTTGTCGTCCGATGAGCTCGCGCGCGCCGAGAACAGGGATCTTCCTCTGCTCTCGGCCGATGAGCTCATTTGGGAATGGAAGCGCCTGCTCGATGCTCTCGATATCTATAGAGAACAATGGCGACCATACCGTATATATCTCGGCAACTTGCGGGAGTCCCCTTCGATGTCTGGGCGAGGGTGAGGATTGGGCGCATCGGTCAGATGCTCCAAACAATTTCAACTTAATAAAAGGGGCGGGGCCGATGCGTCGGCCCCGCTCGGATTGGATGGTTATGACTTCCATGAATACGCATATCAACGTACGGATGAGTGAGTCGCAGCGTAAGGCTATCGAGGAGAAGGCGGCGGCCATGAACATGCCGGCGTCCTCCTTCATGCGCGATGCCGCCCTGCTCTGCGGCGAGAAGCCGGTCAGGGTCGCCGACGCGGGGGAACTTGCCGGTATCAGGACTGAGTTGAAGAAGATCGGCACGAACCTCAACCAGGCGGTCCGCGCCCTCAACACCTACGGGTCCGATCCGGTCGTCCTCAATAATCTCAACCGGGCGACATCAATCGTCTCGACGGCGGTGGGCTGGGTCAACGACCTACTCGCCCGTGCGAGAGAGTAGGTGGTTCTCGTGAAGGAGAAGCTGGTCATGGCGCTGGTTTTCGCAGCGCTGCTTACCGCGGGGTTTGCGCCACTTATCGCCATTCCCCTCGATTGCATGATCCTCGGATTTCCAATCGAGCTGAGCTCGATCGGATTCACCCTGAGCGTGGATAACACCATTTGGTGGTGGATTAACGTGGGGCCTCATTGCGTCCCTGCTGTCTCGCCTCGTTCGCGCTGTTCCTGTCGGTATTCGTGCTCATGCAGCTATCGGCTTCCTCGAAGGAGCGAGCCGCCGACGGAGGTGTACTTGGGGAGCGCGGGTGAAAACGGGGCCGGAGACCATCCGGGGCTCGGAGATTTGGGACGGCACGGACAGCCGAAAAGCAGAGGATTCGTGTACGGGTTTGAGAAGACGCTGTTCGGCTCCAAGTATCTGTTCGAACCGAGGCGGCACATGTTCCTCGACGGCTCAACGGGTGCCGGAAAATCAAGATCGCTGCTGATCCCGACAATTGATCTGCTGACGTATGGGGCGGATGACGGGGAATCGAGGCCGCAGACCATTATCGTGTCCGATGTGAAGAGTGAGCTCATCGAGTTGACGGGCGACGAGCTGGAGCGTCGCGGGTACCGGGTGCTTCTGCTGGACGCCCAGCATCCCGAGAAGAGCGACACGTTCAATCCACTGGAAATGGTCGATAGGCTCGCGAACGGGGGGAATCTGCCGGGGGCTGAGCAGGCCGCGGATGCCGTCGCCCGTACGCTCATCGCCGGGGAGGGCGATGCGAAGGCGAGCCACTGGACGGAATCCGCGCGGTCGCTGCTCGCCGCGACGATCCTTCTGGTCGTGCTGGACGAGGGCTGCCCGCGGGGCTGCAAGCACCTCGCGACGGTCTACCACATCATGTGCCTGGGGACGGAGGGGGCCGGCGAGGATCCGTGTGAGCCGCTGAAGGGCCTGTTCCGTTCCCTGCCGCAGGGGCATCCGGCCCGCTCGCGTGCCTCACAGTTTATCTCGAGCGGCGGCAACGAGCTGAGGAGCATCGTTTCCACGCTAAAGGTCAACCTGAGGATCTACGCTTCGGCGCCGATTGCGCGAATGGTCTCGGGCGATGATATCGATCCGAGTAGAATCCTGAGCGAGAAGACCGCGCTGTTCCTCCACGTGATGGACGAGGGCTCCCCCTACAACGCGATCGCGGCGGTCCTGTTCGAGCAGCTCTACGCTGCCGTGTATTCCATCGCGGACGCAGCTGGTGGAAAGCTGCCGCGGCCGGTGTCCATCCTCGGCGACGAATGGGGGAACCTGCCGAAGGTCGAGTGCCTGCCTAGCCTTCTCAGCCTTGGGCGCTCGTACGACCTGTTCTGGATGGGCGCAGTCCAGAACATCTCTCAGCTGAACAAGTACGGCGAGCGCGACGGACGGAAGAAGATCCTGGCAAACTGCGGCGTCAAGGTCGCCATGAAACTGGGCGAGGCCGAGGACCGCCAGTATTTCACCGAGCTAGTCGGGAAGACGACGCGGCACACCATGGGAACCAGCTCGAGCAGGGGGCCTTCGGGCGGTACGGGGTCGACATCCTACAGCGAGCACGCCGACGACCTGATTCATCCTTGGGAGTGGACGGAGATGTCCCCCGACAAGGACGGCGTCATCGTGGTGAAGACCGCGGAGAACGGCGTGGGCAGGGAACATGCGGGGTGCTTCCGGGCCCCTGTCTGCGATTGCACGCGGATGCCGACGAAGGAGCACTTCGATCTGGGGACGCGCGAGCACGAGGCGGCCAAGAGGATGGAATACCAGGCCAGGCTGATATCAAGGCAAATGGTCGGGAGGACGGCGTCGATCTCTGGACTCCCGAATTCGAGGAAGAGGCCGCGGAGCCGCCTGTTGCCGACGGATGGTCCGGCCTCTTCGTCGACTGACGGCGGTTTTTGAAGGGAGTTGGAAAATGACCGCAATCAAGCAGGCGAGCGTCATGAGCGGGGAGCACCTCCAAAACCTCAAGTGGTATTTCGATTGGGACAGGGAGAAAGTCCTGGACCACGATACCCAGCACATCATCGATGAGGATCGATGGTTCGAGGAAATGGACGCCACCCGGGAGGCGGCCGGGCACAACCGGCCCGGGAAGCAGGCTCAAGGTGCACGTACATGCAGCATCAGGTGATCGGCTTCAACCCGGACGAGTGCTCCTGCAACGGCGGGCCGATGACGCCCTCGCGTTGCATGGAGTACGCGAGGGACTACATCGCCAAGCGCTATCCCAACCAGGAGATCGTGATTGTGCTGCATGAGGAGAGGTGCAGGTCGGATGGATCGGCCCGATTCGCCGCTCACCTCGCCATCAATAGGACGGACCTCGAGACTGGGCGGCGTCTGAACGACGGGCCGGCGAGGGCGGCGGCGAAATCCCGCGTGAGAACGGTGAAGGAGCTCGATACGAAGTACGGCCTGAGCCAGCTCGAAAGGGGCCTCTCGAACTCGAAGGTGCACGCGCGCCAGCCCGGTCGCGAGGAGCGCGAGATGGCAAAGAAGGGGAGATCCGACAAATCCGAGAACGCAAGGGTCCGAGCGATTGTCGCCCAGAGGGCAGAGGAGGTCGGGAGGCTCAAGAGCTGCCCCGACCGCTTCGGAGAGTTTGCAAGGCGGTTGGAATCGGATGGGATCGAGATCGCCCGATCCAAGCGGGGGGCGCTGCAATACCGCTATCACTCGGAGTCCCTCGGCAAGACGAGGAAGATCAACGGCGCGAGGCTCGGCTACGCCGTCAACCGCTCGACCGGGCGGATTATGAGGTTCACGGCAAGGGGAATCGACCTTGCCATACGGGCCGCGTGGGAGCTGGCTCGCGAGGGTGTGGATGACGAAAGAGGCCGGGACTGACTTTCATATCTGAGGTCCGTGCAACAGCCGGTAAGCCTGTTGCACGGTTCTGCGGGAGCGACTTTGGAGCGGTTCGCACATCCCGGCTTCGGCCGGGCAAGATATTCCGTTGCACGGAATACATATCTTGCATGCCCCGAGAAGCGTAGGCCGAATCGACCGGAGTGCAACGGGACAGGTGAGCGGAGGCGCAGTGATGGCGACCCAGGGGAGCCATCGAACGGAGCCGGAGCGAGAGCCGGCGGGGCGATCGCGAGTTGAAGCCGAGTGATTGTCCCGCCGTTCACGGCCCGCCGGCGGCGGCCCGGGGTTCCAAGGGGACTCGTCCTTTGGCGCGAAGGGGCCCGGGGATGGCGCGAGACATCCCCGTGAAACGCCGCGACGGGCACGCCCCTGTTAGCGTCAATCTAATTTTCACCAGTTTCACTAATCAAACGCGCCGTTCGCGCAAAGGCGGCTTCACCGCTTGCGCTAACGTATTTTCACCGATTCCGGTCACGCCTTGACGGGTCCGTCCCTCGGCAGGTCCTTCAGCCTGTAGGACCTGCCGGCTATCTTGACCAGGTGGCAGTGGTGGCAGTGGTGGCACACCCTGTCCGCGATCGCGCTCGCCGCCACGTCGTCCCCGAACACCCTGCCCCAGCCGCCGATCCCCACGTCGGCGGTGATGATCGTCGAGCGCTGCTCGTAGCGCGTCAATATCAGCTGGAACAACAGGTCCGCGCCCACGCTGCCGACGTCGAGGTAGCCGAGCTCGTCGATGATCAGCAGCCTCGAGTGGGCGTAGTACTTGAGCCTCTTCTTGAGGATGCCGCGCGACGAGGCGTCCTCCAGGTCCTCGACGAGCCGGGCGCAGTCCACGAACCTGACCTCGCGCCCCGCCCTGACGGCCTCGATGCCCAGCGCGACGGCGAGGTGCGTCTTGCCCACGCCGGGGCTCCCCACGAACAGGACGTTCTCGGCCCGCTCGACGAACCTCAGGGTCGCGAGCTCCTCGATCTCTGCGCGCGGGACCGACGGCTGGAAGTCCCAGTCGAAGTCCGCCAGCCCCTTGACGTAGGGGAACCCCGACGAACGTATGCGCTGGTTGGTGATCCTGACCTCCCGGGCGGCGACCTCGACGCGCGTCATCTCCTCGAGGGCGGAGGCGAAGCCCCGCTCGCCCGCGGCGACCATCCTCACGTAGTCGGGCAGGGACGCCGCCATCTCGTGCAGCCCGAGCGCGGAGAGGTCGACCTCGCCAGGTCCATCGCGCGCCACAGCCGCGGCTTGGCGACCTGTCGTAGCATTCGCTGCCCTCCCGCAGACGGGGCACCGCAGCCCGAAACTCGTCCACGGCCTGACGCCGACGATTATCCTGCCGCCGTCGATGCTGGCGTACTCGATCACGGTGTGGACCAGCGCGAGCGCGCGGCTTAGTATCCTGTTCATGCGTCAGGGCCTTTCCGGTAGGTTGATGTAGCAAGCGAAATCCTACCCTGCCCGGCGCGGAAACGGCCCCCTCTCGGGGCCGTTTCCCTTATATGCGGAACTTTTCTGCATCCACCTGCGGAAAAATTGATGTCTCGCCCACAGAAACTACCGAAGAGCCTAAAATCGGCTCATATTCAAACAGACACAAGGAGGGATTAATTATGGAATGGAGCTTTGACGAAATAAGGGGATTTATCCCGAAATCGATTTCTCTCCCATACTCAAGAGAGGAAAAGAACGGGTACCGCTCTGTTCTAACCGGACGCGATGAGCTGAACTATATCATGTTGAACGGAAGCGGGAGCTACATCGTCTCTCTGTGCGATGGTAAAAACACCGTCGAAACAATCCTTAATCGGATGTGCGACAAGTTTCCAGACGCCAATCCGGACATGCTCAAATCTGACTTAGCCTCGGCAATGAGAGGTTTCAGCGTATCGAGACTAATAGGATGGGTCAAAACTCCGATCGAAAATGGCACACCCATTGCCGATGAGATTTGCGTGGACAATGGGACCCATATACGGCTTGCCCAAGAAAACGATATTCGCCTGATTTGCTCCCTGGCAAGCCAGGCGAGCTCATCAGAACCAGAAAGTCCCACAATTGTCTACGGTTGGCCTCTTTCCGTCGAGCAGTATGAACGACCGCTAGAGGTGCGAAACGGATTGTTCAATCTGAGCAAGGAATTTTTCATTGTATATGAGTCAGGGAGACCAACCGGTCTACTCGGCCTCGCCCCCTCCAGCAATCCCTTACTCAGATACGCAGACATCTGTCTTCTTTTGTGCCCCGCAAGCATCGCCGTTCAATGTATTGCCGCTGCGGCCAGCTTCTATCGTCAAGAATTTTGCGATGTTCCCAATTTTTTCCACCTGAACCTAACCAGCAAGGAAATTGCATCAAACGAAGGAATTCGAAATCTTATCAATGAGCCAGAATTCACTTGCGCTGGCACTTTTCCAGGTGAGTGCAGCGACGGCGACTGCATGAATGTATACTGTTTTTCAGAAGTCTGTTAAGAGGAACCATGGGACGAGTTTCGGAAAACAAGTACACCAACGTTCTCAGAGCGCCACATCACGTCGCCCTTGACATAACAAACAAGTGCAACTTGAGATGTCTGCACTGCTATAACAGCAGCGGCGAGAATGAGGTCATGCACGACGAGTTGACCTCAGATGAACTTTTTGTTTTCGCAAAGGAAATGGCAGACATGTCGCTTTACAGCATGTGTTTCTGTGGAGGAGAAACCTTGTTGCGCAGTAAAGATATCTTGCGCTGCCTTCCCATATTGCGAGATGGGAATGTTGCAGCGAGCCTGGTAACCAACGGGCTTCTCCTCACGGAATCCCTTCTCCGAGATTTAGAAGATTCCGGACTCAAAAGCATCCAATTTAGCCTAGACGGCATTGGGTCAGCTCACGATAGGCTGAGGGGACATGAGGGAGCCTTCGAAATCGTCGAAGAAGCAGTTGCCACCGTACTCAACCATTCCGATTTGCACCTTGCTATCGCATTTACGCCCACGTCGTTCAACACCGAACAGTTTCCCGATGTCATCTCACTATTAGATGAGATTTTCACCAAATCTAACAGGCCGAAGAGGACGCCGGGTGACTTTATCGAACTACGTGTCCAACCCCTCATGGTTTTGGGCCGTGCGCGAAAGAACACATTTATTAGACCGGACTATTCCCAATACCGTACGTTGATTCACGCCATTCAAGAGGACGACTTCCTTCGGAAGCACCCGAATGTCCGACCGCAATGGGGCGACCCCGTCGACCATCTAATTCGCTTCTCTGATAACCGATATCTATTAGATCAGGTTTCAGTGCACGCAAACGGCGACATCGTCGTTTCTCCGTATATCCCGTTAGTGGTTGGCAACATCAGAAACCACCCTCTTGAGGATTACTGGAACAACGGACTTAGCTCAATTTGGTCCACAAAACTGGTTCAAGACCTCTGTAACCACATGTGGACCATTGACGACATGGAGCGTATGTCCGACACAATTTGCGATATAGATATGGGAGGTGATCTACACGTTGACCTGATTGATGATACCGCGGATGAACTGTTGAACTCATCGTTGAAGGAGATGTTGGGTTAAATGTACGAGAAGCCCGTAGTAGACAACATGAATCCGACCAGAGCATCGACTCTTGGAACGGAAACTTGGTTCGACATGTATTACATCGTGTGGGGAGCAAATGTGGCGGTCGGAGTCACCGCAGTTGGAGCCTATGAACTGGTCCTCATCACTTTTGCCGCAGCACTTCCCCTCAGCGAGCAAGGTGGCCAAGACGAGCAATGAGTCCTGAAGCGCTAAGATCATCCATTGGCGGCATGGTAGGAGGAATCTGCTTTCTCGTTGTCGGGGTGTTAATGGTAAAGACCGGCAATCCCGGCCTGATTCACAGTTACCATATCGCTCATATTCCAAGCGAGAAGATTCCTCTTGTTGCCAGATTGGTCGGACTCGGAATAGCGTTGACGGGAGCCGGTCTCGTTCTCGCGGGCATCATTGCCTTTGCGTCCCAAATCCCATTATCGGCATCGGCGGCTTTCATTCTGCCGCTCATCATAATCTTTGCCGGTCTTGGCGTCTCCTTGCTAACGATCGTAGTGTTCACATTTCGACCATGGTCATAATGGATTTCCTATTGCATGAAACTTCAGGCGCATGCCCAACAAACAATGAAAAAATTTACAGCTTTAGTCGGACGGCTGTTTTATTTTTCAGCCGTCCGACTGCCGTGCGCGGCCTATTGATCGAACATAAAATTCCCGTTTCTATGAGGATCCAGCTCGCAAAGACTCTCTATGGAAGCGCTCGTGCCGATTAGTCGCCGCTTCGTTTCCACCGAACCGCGGTGTAAGGTGTCATCAGTTGGTATTTCATACCTGATAGATTGGGGCCATTCTTGATTCGGTACGTCTTATCGAAGTTTAGTAAAACAAAGGGTGCTTTCACGTTCATTGCCATCACGACGATTGGAATCGCCCTTTCCTATGCCGCACCATATGTGAACGGAAAGTTCTTAGATTTCCTTCTTGCCAATCGCAGCGAGAAGGATGCTGTGCTTTTTGCGCTCTTCGTAGCTTCAATAGGGGTCTTTTCTGCCTTATTTTCATATTTTGCAGGAACGTTATCTATCCGTATATCCACAAAGCTTTCTTTTGACCTACTCAGGGAAACCGTCTTGCGCTTTGAGCGAGTTAATTTTCTGACGAACCGAACAACCGACTCAGCCTATACGACGCAAAGGATTTTCACTGACTCAGGTGTTGTTTCTTCTTTCGTTCTAACAAACTTTATCAGCGCTCCCCTGTCTGTTGTCGCCATTCCTTTCGTGTTGCTCGTCATATGGTCGGTTGATCCACTCCTCGCACTATTCTCCATCCTCCTTCTTGTGGCATATCTCTTCGTTATTACCGGATTGCGAAAGCTTCTATATAAAGTCATGTACGAGAAGAAGGAGGCAGATAGCGCTTTCTATGCCGTAATAGCATCGCAGTTGAATCAGATTCTCAACATTCAGTTAACGTCTTCATACAATAAAAGCGAGCTAGCACTTGACACCGGATTTGAAAAGTATTTTCCAAAGGTCTTGCACTCGGGAAAGCTCTCATTCTCACTAACATCGATTGACAGCCTTTTTGCTGCCGTGTTTCAAGCGATAATACTCATCGTATCCGGAGTGCGAATCATCAATGGAACCATGACGATAGGCGAATACACCATCGTCGGTGCATATTTTGCCGTCCTATTTAAAACCTTGAAAAACACGATGAACCTGTTCAAGTCCTATCAGGATGCCAAGTTCGTGGACAGGATGAGCGCCATGGGAAAGGTAGGACCGGAACCAGAGCAAGATCAGACAGGTTTAGTCAAGATTGACACAATAAATCGCATTTCTGTTTCCAAGTTGGATTTTACGGTACCCCTTCCAGACGGATCTCCCCGAAAGGTTCTTGACGGATTTTCCTTCGATTTCTCCGGCCCTGGAACATACTGCATAACCGGAGAAAATGGAAGAGGAAAAACGTCGCTCCTTTACCTGCTCCTTGGGCTGTATCCATCGGCAGGCAAAGTAACATACAACGACATGCCGATTGAAAAATGCAATTTGGATTACATACGTTCAGACACGATATCGTGCTGCCCCCAACCGTGCTTCGCTCCAGATGAGACGGTTCGGGACCTGTTGGATTATTTCAACACCCCATTTTTTACAAAGCACCAGCATATGAATGAGCTACCGTCGTTGACAACCAGCATAGAGGGCTTGCTTGAGAAACGTTGTCCTGAACTTTCGGGTGGTGAGCTGCGCCGTGTATACTTGTGTCGGCAATTTCCCGTAATCCATCAGTCTTGGTGCTCGATGAGCCTACAACTGGATTGGATGAAACAAGCCGAGCCGAACTCGCTTCGTATGTCAGAAACAACAAATTGAAACAGCTCATTATCATTGTTTCACATGATAATGAGCTGGCAAATGCAGCGGAAACGATCGTCAGTCTAGATAACGCGTCACACCGTTGCGCAAATCGATAGGACCGCATCGAGTCGCAGCAATTGCAGAAGGCTAAGCTATAATGATTGCCCTTTACCCATGCGTATCTCAAGGCCTTCGATGATGATCCTTGATACCGTGGTGTTGTGTTCCGCCGCGTAGGTGCTCATCTCTTGCTTCTGCTCTTCCGTAACCCAAAAGGTGATGCACTCCCCTTTCTTGCGACTTGTCGAATCCCCTTTGTTTCGTGTGTCTTGATTACCCATGAGGGTCATGCTCGCCTCTCCAACGGGCATGACGCGGCGAGTTGGCTTCTTAATTGCCACCGTAAATCTCCTTATCCTCCTCGATGCCCTCCTTCACCTGTTTGAGTAATTGTCCTCTTTGACACCGGCGATATTGCGCTTACACACCGTCCGCTCACATCCCGAATATTGCCGTTCGGCACCGCCGATATTCCCGTCGGCACCGTCCCCCTGGTACGTTCCGGCTGTCCATGCAGCCGAGACCAAGGAGGTACAGCATGGCGAGAAGGATAAGGGCCAGGGAGGCCCTCAGGCTCCGTGCGTCCGGCCTGTCGCAGAACGCGATAGCCCGCGCGGCGCATTGATTGGAAGGCTGTATGGACGTCAGGCTGCTTGGAAAGAAAAACGAGGGCGAGGGCCTTGGGGTCGCTGTTCTCGTTGATTCGGCTTTTGCAGAGTTAAAAGACAAGAGCGATGAGCAGTTGGCGGAGGCCCAGAGATTTTTGATTGACTTTATGAAAAAAGTTGCTCGGCTAAAGGGAGTGAGAATTGATCGGCCCCATTTCCTCCGCTCGGAGCTGAGGAGGAAGGGTGTCCATAAAGATGTCGGCGAGTTTGCCGTGGAAACGACCCCCGTTACCGCCGGAATCGATGTGGGCCTGATCGATAGAATTGCTAGAGAAGTAATTGATTATGAGGCAAAGAAGTCAACCGCCTTTTCCTTTGCAGCGGGTCTTCCCGGAGGTGTCGCGATGGTGGGCACCATTCCTGCCGATATTACGTAATACTACGTGCACGCATTCAGGATTATGCAGAAACTGGCATACCTGTATGGCTGGCAGACCTTTTTTGAAGAATGTGACGACGTTGATGACGAGACTCTCTACGAAATGGCAGTGTTGCTCGGTGTGATGATGGGTGTAGGCAGCGCGAATTCGATGCTAACCGTAATCGCCAAAAACGCCCAAGAGGCGGTCGCGAAAAAGGTCGCTCGCCAGTCGCTAACCAAGACCAGTTGGTATCCGATCCTGAAGAAGCTCTTGAGCTTCATGGGTATCAAGATAACAAAGCAGACGGTGGGGGATGCCGCTGGCAAGGTTGTTGTGGGCGTCGGTGGCGTAATCTCTGGTGCTATCACCTTTATGGGTCTTTCAAAGGGGTCGGCGCGCTTGTGTAGGCAGCTTAAGTGCTTGCCGCAGGCAAACGAGCGGATTCCTGGCACTGGGTACTATGAAAAGGATGAGGCCGCGGTTGCCAAGAAGAGGATTGACGTAGCGGAACCCCTCTTTATCGAAAAGTTCGGATTTTACTCCCATATTCTACGGCTCTATTGTTGAATATGCTGACCGGCTGGAGGAGTCACTGGCGACTGGAGAAGCGAAGCTGGATGCATATAATCCGGACGTTCTTCTCTGATACTCAGCGGAATTAGGCTATGCGTAACAGGATTGTTGTTCGATCTAATGTGAACGTTGGATGATGCTAACTATTTATGGAAAACAGTTAAAAAAGTTTTTCACCCCTTTTTCACTCCTCGGAGAAGGAGGAAAGAGACGCGAAAACAAAAAGCTCAGAAGCAATTACGCTTCTGAGCTGCACTAATGCAATGGAGCCAGCGACCGGGCTCGAACCGGTGACCCCCGCTTTACGAGAGCGGTGCTCTACCAACTGAGCTACGCTGGCGGCCATGTGGTGACGCAACTGAGGCGTCAACGGCTGTCTATGATACGGGACATCGCACATCCGTGCAAGTGTTCTGACGGCTTTTCTCACTTTAAATGCACTAATATTAGAGACGTGATGTCTCGCTCTTACGAGTCTCAAACAGAATGGGACTGCCATGGCTCAACCCAAGATTCTTCTCACGCGTATCGATGACCGGTTTATTTACGGGCAAGACGTTGAGCTGTGGAACGAGGCTATGGTTCCAACCTCGTCCTAATCGTCAACGACGAGATTGCGGCGGATTCGCGCAAGTGGGCGCCTATGAGGGTCGCGGCGCCCGAGGGCGTTTGGACGCGCTTTTTCTCGGTGCAAAGGACTGTCGACATCATTCATACCGCAACGCCGCGCCAATGGATTCTCATCATGGTGGCGTCGCCCACGGATGCACTCGCGCTGGTTAAGGTGGAGTGCCGATCACCAAGATCAGCATTGGCCATATGCAGGCAGGGGAGGGCAAGCGCCCCATACGCCCGCGGTTGCCGTGAGCGACGCAGACGTCGCTGTTCTCAGAGAGCTGCAAAAGCTCGGCATAGAACTAGAAATCCGCTATCTCCCCAGTTCCGCCCCCGACCCCATCGGCAATCTGTTCAACTGATCCCTTGGGGACGGAGGAAAACGGATCATTTTGCCTTCGTAGGGGATCTGTGTGGCGCTGTCCGCCAAAACTATGCCGGTTTACTACGATGAATTGCTTATCGCCGAGCATGTCAAATTTGCAGAGAATAAAACCGCAGGTAGACGAGTTGCTAATTTTTTATAAACCAGCGCGTGGTCGGACATAGTGGGTTCATCGTAGTAATTCGGCATAGTTTTGTTATGTCACCAATTCGGTGGCATCGAAAAGAAGGATTTAGGCATGAAGCAGCGCCCGTTGGCGGTGGTGCCGGCGGGCGTTGCTGTGCGAGATGTCGCGTTGTGGGCCTAGTGCTCATAAAGTGGTATTCGATCATATTGCTGTAGGGGTGACCCGGACCCACAATGCCCTGCGGGAACAGCGGCTGGTGCGGCGTGTCGGGGTACATCTCGGCCTCGAGGGCAAAGCCGGCGCCCCAGCCATAGTTGGCATCGTCCTTGGCGTGCTCGTCGCCCAGCCAGTTGCCGGTGTAGAGCTGCACGCCCGGGGCGGTGGTGTAGTAGTCCAGCTCACGACCGGTCCACATCTCCTCGACATGTAGGGCGCGACGCAGGTTGCGGCCGTACTGATAGCCATCGATGCACAGGCAGTGATCGTAGCCACGGACCTGCTTGATCTGCGGGTCGTCGGCCTCCATGCCGGGTGCGACGGGGCGAAGCTCGCGAAAGTCAAACGGCGTGCCCTCGACGGGAGCGATCTCGCCGGTAGGAATGTTCTGGTCGTCGATGGGCAGGTAGTGGGCAGCGTTGGCGATAAAGAAGTGCTCACAGTCCATGCCGGCGTTATGGCCTGCAAGGTTAAAGTACGTGTGGTTGGTCATGGACACGTAGGTGGCGCGGTCGCTCTCGCAGCCATACTCGATGCGAAAGACGCCGGTGCGTGTAACGGTAAACACGGCCGTAAAGGTGCGGTTGCCGGGCAGGCCCAGCTCGCCATCCTCAAGCGAGGTGGTCATGCGCACGGCATTGTGGACCTCGTCGAGCTCAACATCCCACACGCGTTTATGCAGACCGTGCTCAAGATCGCTGTGCAGGTTGTTGACGCCTTCGTTGGCCGGCATATGCCAGTCCGTGCCGTCGATGGTGATCGTGGCGCCCGCGGTGCGGTTTGCCACGGGGCCGATGGTCGCGCCAAAGCAGGCGGGGTTGTCAAAGTAATCCTCGAGCTTATCGAAGCCCAGCACCACATCGCGCACGTTGCCGGGAATGTCGGGCACATCGATACCCAGCACGGTGGCGCCATAGTCCATAATGCGAACGCAGATCTCGGGACCGTTGAGGGTGTAACGATGAACGGGGGTACCGCACGGCGCGGTGCCGAAAAGCTCGGAAGTGATCATTTGGTTCCTAACATCGAGGTATTTCCGACAAACTGTAGCGCGAACAGGCGGGATTATCACTACACCCCACTAAAGCAGGGGGTATTTTTCTCAAAAAAGTGATGATTGGAGCTGTGCTGGCGTTGATTTTTGACGCGCACGAGTCTGATACAATTTGTTCGTTACTGTTTGAATGATATGTGCGCAAAGAACGGCGAGGATTCATCGTGATTAAGGCGGAGCGACAGGATAAGGTTCGTCAGCTGCTCGAGGAACAGGGAACGGTCTCGGTCAAGGAGATTTCGGATGCGTTAGGTGTCTCGGATATGACGATCCGCCGTGACCTTGAGGAGCTTGCGAGCCTGGGCGAGATCGAGCGCGTGCACGGCGGAGCCCGCAGTGCACAGGGCCGTCCACACGCTATGCTGCGCCATGAGTATTCGCACAGCGAAAAGCGCACGAAGCATGCCGAGGAAAAGTTGCAGATTGCGCGCCGTTCTGTGGAGCTTATCGAGGAAGGCTCGACCATCTTTTTGGGCACGGGCACCACGGTTGAGCAGATGGCCTCGATGCTGCCGGCGTTTCGCCTGCGCATTGTGACCAATTCGCTTTCGGTGTTTAACCTGCTCGAGGCGCGCGAAGACTGCGAACTGTGCCTGGTGGGCGGCGTGTACCGCCGCCGCACTGCCGCCTTTGTGGGCCCCACGGCCGAGGATACCTTGCGTGCGCTGGGCATCGATGCAGCCTTTATCGGTGCCAACGGCATTTTGGACGGCGACGTGTCTACGTCTAACATGGAAGAGGGCCGCATCCAGCAGCTCGCCTTTAGCAAGGCCGACTCGCGCTATCTGATTGCCGACTCCAGCAAGATCGGCAAGCGCGACTTCTACACCTTCTGTCGCCTGGACAGTTTGGACGCCGTGGTGTGCGAGCCGAGTATCTCGGTCGAGGACCGCGCCGCCATCGAGGAGCACACACAGGTCATCTGCTAGCTAACGCTACGGGATTGCCAACAGGCGATGCGGGAGGACTTTTACCTCCTGTCATTGTGGAAACCAGCGCGTCAGCGCTACGCAATATGACGCGCAAATGAGGACCCCACAATCAAATCGTCTCAACCTGTAACATCTAGACGTCCAAAACCGGTCTAAGTGTTACAGATTGAGACAATTCGGCGGGGTCTACCTTGTTTGTCTCGATCTGTAACGGTTAGGACTTAAAAACTCGGCTACGTGTTACAGATCGAGACAAAAGAAAAAGAACATTAGGACTTGAAAATAAAGTTTTGATAAGGGATTCGCCCAGTTAAGACGGTGCGGCAGACAATTGAGATTAGTTTGCCTCCGGAGTCGTAAGCATAATGAGTCAGTTCGATGACCGGAAGTTTTGCAACACCATAATTACTGGCTTCGGAATCGCTAAGCTGACGTGCTCTATAGCTTTCCCTAACAGATTGGATAGACTTGGACAAGTCGTCCATGATTCTGCTAAATGCCTGAAAATCTAACTGGTTATTCGGAACGCGCGACTTTGAAATGAAGAACGTATCAGCGCCTATGAAGCTGCCTTCAAGTTCGTAGGTCAATTCAAGACGCTGAATTTCATCGCGACTTTGACATCCAAATTGTTGGAGCATCATTACGGAAATTGGACGACCTGATGTGAGGCCGCCGAAATGTTTGGTGATGGCATCCGGATCAACGCCATCGCAATGGCTTGCAAAGTCAAAGTCTAAAAGTGAATTGAGCTGCTAACGCGTTTCGGTGCAACAAACGACCCCTTACCTTGGATTCGATAGATACTTCCACGACGCTCCAGCTCACTCATGGCAAGTCGGACGGTTGTTCTGCTTACGGCGTATTCGTCGCAGAGTTCCATTTCTGTTGGAAGTTTATCGTCTGCTTGATATTCATCGACGATCTGCTTGAGCAGCGCGTCGGTGAGCTGTAAATAGAGTGGCCGTTTTTCGTGTGTATCGAGCATTAGAGCCTCAGTTTGCATGTTGGTTATACCTGATGGTTGCCTCAGTCGGGATGTAACGTGGGCAAGGTAACCTTAACGTATCACAGAGCGGCTCAGCATGACGATCTGATGCCTGTATCCACGAAGGGCTTGTCCGAGCGTGAAGATATTCTGGGGCAGGCAAATACCGTTCATGGAGTCCCCGATATGTTGGAGGTCAGCGCCGGCTGCTTTTGCTGCAAGGCCTATTTTCTTAATGGTCTCGCTGTCGCAGGAGTCTTGACTCGTCCCGTTCGCCGCCATGACGAGAACCTTCTCTTCAATTGACTTGCCTACGTTGTGGGATCGTACAAAGTCTACGATGGCGCGCAGGTCTGCTTCTTGGAAGCAAGGGACGGTGTAGGGGCTGGTACGAGAAGGATATCGACGCCGAGGTCAACAAACTTGCGCGCAATTTCGAGCGTCATGACAGGTTCCGCAACGCCTGCTCCATGCATTTTTCCGGCTATGATCAGGCCATTGAAATGCTCTTTGGAGAGTTTGATCGAATGGGCGATTGCATCGTTGGAGACGCCAGTTCCAGGGTTGCCTGTGAGGCAAATAAAATCAAATCCGAGTTCGTTTGCCTTTTCTAAGGTCTTGGGAGAGACGCGACGACCCATGGGGATTTCCGTACGGGATTCAGACATCTCTGCCTCGTTATCAACTGGCTCCAGATTGACGCCAATGGGCCTTCCGCATGCTCGCTTCACCCAAGTGACCGGGTTTTCATTGAGATCATCTGGAATACCGGCAATAACTGGATCGAACACATCGAGCGCGTTAAACAGAAGCAGGTCGGCACCTGCGGCACGTTCGATTTCTGCATTAGTAACGCCGCCGAGAAATTGGGAAGAGGGTACGTTTTCCGCCATGATGGTACGTCCCTCGGAAGCCAGAATTGCCTGCTTTAGATCCATGGGTGACGTGGCGGCAAAATCGGATGCGGACATGTTCAGTAATCGTTTGGGCATTGTTACTTCCTTTGACTAGAACGACAGGCTTGTGACATTGTCTCTAATATTGTTACAACAATATATTCAATATGTTATATCCAATCGGTGAACGGTTGCAAGCTTATTGTATTGCTCGGAAAAAATAGCCTTTAGCTGGGAAAACCTTAAATAAATCAACTACCGTTCACCGAATAAGTATTTGAATTCTTGACATATCGACAAAGCGGAAAAAGAATTGGTTATGACAAATCGCGCAAATGATATTACATTTCGCACAAGAACGTATTCACTTACATAAGTGGATACAAACGGGGACGACGACGGTTGAGTCCGGATAAATCGTTGTGTGCCCGGGAATCATGAAAGGATGTGTTATGGACGCTATCGTCAAATTCCTTGAAAAACACCAGCCCCTCTTCGACAAAATCTCGAGGAACATTTATCTGGTGGCGATTAAGGATGGCTTTCTCTCGAATATGCCAATTGTGCTGTTCTCGAGCCTGTTCCTTCTTCTTTCGACGCTCCCTGCCTATGTAGGCATCACGCTTCCGTCTGAGGTGCTGGATTTCTTCAATAAAATCTATGCATATACCATGGGACTTCTTGGCATTATGGTGGCCGGCACCACGGCGAGCTCACTTGCCATGTCGATGAACCGTCGCATGCCTTCGGGTAAATCTCTCAACCCCACCTCGTGCATGGTTTGTGCCATGTGCGGCATGCTCTTGCTATCGGTGACGAACGATGTTGTCTCGATTGGCGGAGCAGATACATCTGTTTTTGAAACCGGCTATATGGGAACCAAGGGTTTTCTCGCTGCGTTCGTAGCCGCATTCTTGACCGTTAATATCTATAAGGTGTGCATTAGCCATAATGTGACGATCAAGCTTCCCAAAGAGGTCCCTGGCTCTATTGCGCAGAGTTTTCGCGATATCTTTGCATTTGGATTTTCGATCCTTGCGTGCGCTTTTATCGATCTTGCGAGCCGCAAGCTGCTTGCTGTGCCGTTCGCCAATTTGGTATCCGCTCTCATCTCGCCGCTGTTCTCCGCGGTCGACACCTATCCTGGCATGGCGCTTATCGAAGGCGCGGTCGCACTTTTCCAATTTATGGGTATCCACGGTGCTTCGGTTGTCATGAGTCCGATCAATGCTGCGCTCTACGGCAATACCGTTACCAATCTTGAGGTTTTCCAAGCAGGTGGACACCCGTCAATTGCTCTTACGCAGGACTTTACAAGCTTCATCGGCGGTCTGGGCGGTTCTGGCTGCACGTTCATCGTTCCTATTATCCTGATCATGTTTATGCGTTCCAAGCAGCTTAAAGCCATGGGCAAGGCATCGATTATCCCGGTGATTTTTGGAGTTAACGAGCCCGTTATCTTCGGTATGCCGATTGTTCTCAATCCCTATATGTTCGTGCCCTTCCTAGTGGCTCCTATGGTCAACGCCATTATCGGTAAATTTTTCATTGACGTCATTGGAATGAACGCCCCCATGTATACCATGCCGTGGGCGCTTCCCGGCCCAATCGGTGCGTTCCTCACCACGGGTCTCGATCTGCGTTCTCTCGTATTGATGGCAGTGCTGTTGGTCGTTGACTTTGTGATTTACTATCCGTTCTGCAAGGCGTATGACCATCAGCTTTGTTTGGAAGAGTCTGCAAAGGAGACTGCAGGAAACTCGGATGCAGATGCTATTGCCGCACAGGAAAATGTCGCAAAAGCTCTCGAGGCGGTAAAGGACAAGGCGGAGCAGATCCGCGTGCTTGTGCTTTGCCAGGGTGCCGGCACTTCGACTCTCTTGGCAAATGCTCTTCGCGAAGGTGCCGCTGCTAAGGGTGTCGATCTGGTTTCTCAGTCCGGTGCGTACGGAAGCCACTATGAGACGATGGATCAGTACAACGTGATTGTTCTGGCGCCCCAGGCACGCATGTACTATGACGCTATGAAGGCCGATACCGATCGCCTTGGAATTAAACTGCTCACCACAAGGGGCAAGGAGTATATCGACCTTACCAACGATCCCGAAGGTGCAATTGACTGGATCGTTCAGGAGCTGGCCAAATAGTGGATGCACTCCGTCGTTAATTCGTCGGTGTATAGTACGCCGCAGCTTATTGAGCTGCGGGGCCGTATTTCGTTGAGTATCTAATTGAGACAATGAACGCAACCGTCGTGAGATCGCATTGGCGCTCTCCGAGTCACCGACAAACTGCCTTCCATCTATGTGACCAATTCGCTTTCGGTCTTTAGTCTGCTCGAGGCGCGCGAGGATTGCGAGCTGTGCCTGGTGGGCGGCATGTACCGTCGCCGCACCGCCGCCTTTGTGGGCCCCATGGCCGAGGATGCCCTGCGCGCACTAGGGATTGACACGGCGTTTATCGGTGCCAACGGCATTCTGGATGGCGACGTGTCCACGTCCAACATGGACGAGGGCCGCATCCAGCAGCTCGCCTTTAGCAAGGCCGATGCGCGCTATCTGATTGCCGACTCCAGCAGGATCGGCAGACGATACTTCTGCCCCCCCCAGCCGGCGCAGGGGTACCGCTTTAAAATGACGCGCAAATATTTTTGGGCAACAAGGATGAGGCTATTCTGGGATATGACTAGACTCCGTATTTCGTCTTTATGTCCCTTGAGAATGAATCGTAGTCTTCATAGAGCCCCTCTCTGCTTTCATCCTCGGCGTGGCTTACACGTTCAAGGAGCTTATCCTTTGGGGCCTCTTTTGTTATTGCGGCCTCGCTATCGGGTATTGTGGATTGCAAGAATAGTTCTAGAGCATGGACGTCTTTGAGTATGTAGCCCGTCGAACGACCCGCCCCTGTTTTTTCGATTGCGCTGCAACTAACAAGCTGACTGAGGGTTCGTTTAACGGTAACCTCGCTGATATCGGGGCAGTTGGATCGGATGTCTGATTTCTTAATGACGCCGGGTCTCTGTTGAAATAGAACGGCGATGCGCGCTTGCTTCGACATGGGACGAGTGCTTGATTCAATTAAGGTACGCTGTTCGAGCTGTCGGTAGGCGGCCAGGGTTGTTCCGAGCATGAAACGGATAAAGGGTGCTTCGGTGTTTTGATTTTCATTCCATCCAGTGGAGCTTGCAGCGAGGGCGTTGTAGTAAAGCGCTTTGTTGTCTTCAATAAGTCGTTCGATGCTGATGTAACGCGCAACGTCGTATCCAGTCTTTTCGAGCAGCAGCGTTGTAAGGAGCCGGCTCATCCTGCCATTGCCATCGTTGAAGGGATGAATACTGACAAAATCGAAGATAAAGCGGAGCGATATAAGGAGGGGATCGCAAACTTGGCGAGATAAAGCATCGTTGAGGGACTGGCAGGCTTCTTTAATAAGTCCCGGGGTTGCTAGAGCCGAAGGGGGCCTAAAGCGCACAAATCGATTACCTTGATCGTCAATGGAGACGATTTCGTTATCGCTATCCTTCCAATGGCCTCCATACGAGATTGCCGTGTGCGCCATGAGGTCACGATGCAACTGCAGAATGACCGATGGCGTTACGGGAATGGAATCGTGTTGCTCGTGAATAAGCGACAGCACATCTCGGTATCCAGCGATTTCTTCCTCTGCGCGGGAGCTTGGCTTGGCGGAATACGCATGATCGCTTTGAGTCTTTTTTGGGTGGTAACAATTCCTTCAAGTCCGTTGGAGGATCGGGTGCTTTGGATCTTAGCCTCCTCCATTAGGGACGATAGAAGCTCGGGTTTGACTTGACTCAGAGCAAGCTGTCGGCCTTTATGCTCGCGTATCGAGAGGAGGAGGTTGGTGATTGGAGTTGCTTCGAGTTCCGCTGGGACTGTGGTGTAATCGAACTGGCGCATGCGGCTCCTTTCGGTATCACGAACATACTTTCGATATCATAATACCATTAAATGATACCGAAAGTATGTTCGTGATACCGAAAACTAGAAACCATGCTTTATAACTGCTTGGAAAGTTCGGATTTGACTATCTTATTGTCTCGATCTGTAACAGTTAGACGGTTAAAAGTGGGCTACGTGTTACAGATTGAGATCTTTCAGCCCTGGTCGCCCGTTCGTCTAAATCTATAACAGTTAGGATTGAAAATCCCTGCTAGATGTTACAGATCGAGATAAACGGCCTGCTCGGGCTCACCAAAAACAAAAAAGGCCGCATGCGAACCCGTGGGGGATTCGCATGCGGCCGACAGGGGATACGCGGCTGAAGTTAGGCCATGAGCAGGCCGGTCTCCGCGACGTTCTTGTACCAGTACGCGCTCGCCTTGGGATAGCGCTTCTGGGTCTCAAAGTCGATGTAGAACAGGCCATAGCGCTTGTTATAGCCGTTGGTCCAGGAGAACTGGTCCTGCAGCGACCACACAAAGTAGCCGTCGACGTTCACGCCGCCGTCAATCGCCTTGAGGATCCATGCGAGATGCTGACGCATGTAGTCGATGCGAGGGGCGTCGTCGATAAAGCCGTCCTCGAAGTCGTCCTTATAACCCATGCCGTTCTCGGTGATGTAAATCTTCTTGTAGTTGGGGTAATCGTTCTTAATGCGGAGCAGCAGGTCGTAGAGGCCTCGGGATAGATAATCCAGTCCCAATCGGTGGTGGGTACGCCTTCGCGCACGCATGCCTCACCAACGCCCTTGAGGAACCAGCGCGAGGAGCCCTTGTCACCGGTGCCATTGTGGTTGATGTCGTTTTCGCCCTCGGCGGCACGCAGGAACTGGCACTTGTAGGTATTGACGCCCAGGCAATCGTTGTAAGGGAGCGCGGCGGTCAGCGCGGCGATGTCCTCGTCGCGGACGTCGAGCTCGCCGCCGGCGATATGGCCAGCTTGGTCGCAGCCTCCATGGTGTCGGCTGCATAGTGGCCGCGGAAGGTGGCGTCGAGTACCCACCGGTTGTTGATGACGTCGGCCATGCGGGCGGCCTCGCAGTCGGCGGCGTTGTTGGGGTCGAGGGGATACTTGGGCTCCAGGTTCTGGACAATGCCGATCTCGCCCTCAAAGCCGCCCTCATGGAAGGCGACGACAGCCTTGGCGTGGGCCACCATCATGTTGTGCATGAGCTGGAAGGCCTTGTCCAGGCGGTACTTCTCGCCGTGCGGCCAGTTGCCGACGATGAAGCTGCCCTCGGCGGTCGCGGGAATCTCGTTAAAGGTAAACCAGTGCTTGACCTCGGTGAACTCGGCAAAGCAGAACTTGGCGTACTCGACAAAGGCGTCAATCGTCGTGCGCGTCAGGAAGCCCTCGCCGCCGTCCTGGTAAAAGGCCTCGGGCGTATCAAAGTGATCGAGCGTGACATAGGGGATAACGCCGGCTTTGTTGCAGGTGGCAAAGAGCTCGTGATAGAAGGCAACACCCTCGGGGTTGATCTCGCCAGTGCCGTTGGGGAAGATGCGGCTCCAAGCGATGGAGACGCGGATACCGTTGATGCCGAAGCGCTGGCACAGGTCGATATCGACCGGATACTTGTTGTAGAAATCGCTTGCGGGGTCGGGGGAGAAGCGACCCTGAGCAGCCAGGAAATCGTCCCAGGGCACTTTGCCCTTGCCGTGCGTGCGGGTCTCGCCCTCAACCTGGTAAGCAGCGGTGGCGCCGCCAAACACAAAGCCGTCGGGGAACTGCATGGGGTTGGTCATGAGTCATCCTTCTGTGGGATACGAAATAGGGGGAAGTGCCCGAACTGGGGATCCGGGCACCAACAGAGGGAGGAAGCTAGTCGAGGTTCTCGCGGAGCCACTTGATGGCGCCAGCGGGGTCGCGAGTAAGGTCGATATATTCCTTACCGCGGGGAGCGAGCAGCTTAATGCCCAGACGATCGGTGTCGGCCTTCATGTCGTTGTAGTAGCTACGAACCTGCGGGGCGAGCACGATGACGTCGTACTGATCCATGATGGCAGTGTGCTGACCATAGGCGCTGCGGAGGAAGCGATGTTCTCTCCGGTCTGTGCCGCACCTTCCTTGATGGCGTTGGCGAGCATGGCAGAGGTGCCGGCGCCGGCGCACAGGACGAGGACCTTCAGCCGTCGACATCCTTCTTGGCGGATGCATCGGCAGCGGGCTCGGGCTGATCGGCGACAGGCTTGCTGTCGGCGGCGGCAACAGTCGTCTCGACGGAAGCGGTAGCTGCTCGACAGCGGGCGCAGGGGCGTTGGCGGCGATGGCAGCGGCACCATCGGACTCGAGACCCAGCTCGGCGGCGCGCTCGGCCTCCTGGTCGCAGAGCAGCTTATCGTATGCCTTCAAGAACGGCAGGTAGATGATGGCGTCCAGCAAGATGATGATCGCGACAAATACCAGGGCGATAAGCTGGAAGTTCGTGGTGATGAAGATGCCGATGGGGGCAGGGGTAGCCCAAGGCACCACGAAGGAGAAGCCGTTCATGCCCACATTGTCGATAAAGAACTTGGCAACACTCACGTTGACGCAACCGGCGGCAACAAAGGGGATGAGCATGTAGGGGTTAAGGATCATCGGCGCGCCAAAGAGCAGCGGTTCGTTGACAGCGAAGGCAACAGGAACAATCGAGGCCTTACCGACGGCCTTGAGCTGCTTGGACTTCATAAAGAGAATCAGCAGAAGCGGCACGATGAACGTGGCGCCGGTGCCGCCGAACTCACCCACGAGCGACATGTTAAAGGTGAGGGAGTGGGCGGGGTGGCCGCCTGCCAGCAGAACCTGCAGGTTCTCGGCCTGGTTGGCAAGACGGATGGGGTCGATGCCCGGCTGGACGATCGAGGGGCCGTGGACGCCGATGAACCAGAAGAACGCGGTGGCTGCCTGGATAAGGATAAGGCCAGGATAGGTTTCTGCAGCGGTAAAGAGCGGGGAGAGCAGCTTGATAAGCAGCTCGGAGAACGGAACGCCCATGAGGTTGCGCACGATGACATCGATGATGCCGCAGATGATGACGCACCGCCAAAGGGGATAATGTCGCGGAAGTTCTGAGCGATGGCGCCCGGGACCTCCTTGGGCAGCTTAATGGTCAGATCGCGCGAGACGCAGAATTTGTAGACCCACACGGTAATGAACGCGGCGATATAGGCCGAGAACAGACCGCGCGTACCCATGCTGGTGCAATCGAAGACCGAAAGTTCGGAGCCGTTGAACTTGGTGGTGAACTGCGTGACTGCGAGCAGCAGCATGCTGCACTGGGCGGCAACCATGGTGGAGCCGTCGTTGAGCACTTTGCCGGCGGGCATGCGACGGTTCATGGAAGCCGTAAAGTTCTTGGCAGTGGTGCCGGCAACCATGATGCCCATGACGCCCATGGTGAAGTTGTACAGCTTGTTGCACCAGTCGATGAGCGGCTGGGGCAGCGTGATGCCAACTACGCCGGGAAGGGTGGCAATGAGCAGAAAGATCGAAGAGGTGAGGACAATGGGCATGCACCCAAGGAATCCGTCCTTAATAGCCTGGAGGTAGATGTTCCTCGAGATCTTCTCAAAGAACGGCTGATGCTTTTCGAGCATCTTTACGATGGCGTCCATAGAGCTCCTTTGCTACTTAATGCGCGACGCATGTGGATGGAACTGGTCGTCGATGGATGGTCAGGACTGCCCGGAAACCTTCCTGCTTAAGGAAGGCATTGCCAAATGACAACGTTGTCATTTCGTTAATGACAACGTAAGACATTTTTGGAAGAGCAACAAGGATTTACGGGTGAACGGTCGATATTGTCCGATAAACGGCTGATTTGTCAGTCGGGCAGGTAGTGTATGCTAGAACACAAAAAACAAGCGATGCAAAACCGACTGGAGAAGCAGTGGCAACGATGGACAAGAAAAACGTCTCGATGAACGATGTGGCGATTGCCGCAGGTGTTTCTCTCAAGACGGTGTCGCGTGTGATCAACGAGCCCGATAGCGTGCGAGAGTCGACACGCGATAAAGTCCATTCCGCAATGGAGGCGCTCGGGTTTCGAACCAACTTTGCCGCGCGTTCGCTCAAGTTGGGCCGTTACGGGTGCATCGGCGTGGTGATGTTTCACTTGTCGGGCGGCGCCGTGGACATGATTGACGTTATCGCCGATGCGCCGAAGAACGCGGCTTTGCGCTCACGATGATCAAAAAGCGGGCAGGGGAGAAGATGACCCTTGCCGACGCAGCGCGCAGGATGTCGCAGCTGCCTGTTGATGGCATGATCTTCAATCTGCGCCAGATGGTCGATGACTTTGATACCTTTGAGGCGCCGAAGACCTCAAGACGGTGATTATCACACCGATGGAACATCCTACCTGCTCTACCGTCAGTGACGACCAAGAGGGCGGCGCGCGTATGGCGTGCGAGTACTTTTTGGACCACGGTCACAAGAACGTGTACTTCGTTTCGGGTAAGAAAGAGTCGCTGTCGAGCCAGTGCCGTATGAAAGGTTGGCGTGCGGCACTCGAGGCACGTGGCATTGAGCCGTCCGAGCCTCTGCAAGGCGATTGGAATGCGGATAGTGGCTATGCCGCGGGCCTTGTGCTTGCCGATAAACCCGATTGCACGGCGATCCTCGCTGCTAACGACTGCATGGCAAACGGTGTGATGATGGCTCTACGTGACAAAGGGCTCAGTGTGCCCGACGACGTGTCCGTGATCGGCTTCGACGATGAGCTCTACAAGACGATTCCCAACTCGATTCTGACGTCGGTGAAGTTTCGCCACCGCGAGCTGGGCATCCGTGCGCTTAACGAGGTCGTTGCGGGTTTGGAAGCCCCGAGCTCCAGAAGTCGTACGCTTGTCTCGGGCGTGTTGGTCGAGCGTGCGAGCGTGCGGGATTTGCGGGCGTAGGCGTGCTCGGCTCGTTCATCTCAACCTGTAACAGGTAGGGCCGAAAATCTCAGCTAGATGTTACAGATTGAGATATCTCTGCTCGGGCGTTCTGTTTGTCTCGATCTGTAACAGCTTGGAGCGAAAAACTCAGCTAGATGTTACAGATTGAGACAAACGTGCGGTACGGTCTGCCCAAAAAAGGCCGGGGGCGGCGCGTCGTGTGACGTGCCGCCCCCGGCTGAGAAATGGGGACAGGTTATGTGAGCGGGGCAATTCCGCTGGTCGCAAGCCGCTAGTCCAGACGACGGGTCTGCGCTACGTGCTTATACCAGTAGGCGCTTGCCTTGGGCGTGCGCTTCTGGGTTTCAAAGTCAACGTAGAAGAAGCCATAACGCTTGTTGTAGCCATTGGTCCAGGAGAACTGATCCTGCAGGCTCCACAGGAAGTAACCGCCCACGTTGACACCCACCTCCATGGCCTTGAGCAGCCAGCGCAGGTGCTGCTCGATGTAGTCGATGCGCGGCTGGTCGTCCACAAAACCGTCCTTGCAGGGGTCCTTGTAGCCCATGCCGTTCTCGGTGATGAAAATCTGCTTGTAGTTGGGGTAGCGCTGCTTAATGTAGACGAGCAGGTCGAACAGGCCCTCGGGATAGATGATCCAGTCCCAGTCGGTGGTGGGGATGCCGGGCTTGTTTACGTGCTCGCCAATACCTTAACGCGCCAGCGGCCGGTGCCCTTCTCGCCCGTACCGTTGTGGTGCAGGTCGTTCTCGCCATCGTAAGCCTTGAGGAAGCGACACTGGTAGTTGTTAACGCCCAAGTAGTCGTTGTAGAGCGCGGCCTCGCGCATGATTTTCAGATCCTCGTCCGGGATCTCGATGGTGCCGCCCGAGACGGCAGCCAGGCGGTTGGCGCACTCGAGGGTGTCGGGAGCATAGTCGCCGCGGAAGGTGGCGTCGAGCAAGAACTGGTTCTGCAGCACGTGCTCGTTATTGGCGGCTTTGATGTCGGCGGGGTCGTTCTCGTTGAGCGGATACTTAAACTCCAACGACTGGATGACGCCGATCTTGCCCTTAAAGCCGCCGTTGTGGAAGGCCAGTACGGCCTTGGCGTGGGCGAGCATCATGTTGTGCTCGCACTGGAAGGCCTCGGCAAGATGCGCCTTGACGCCACCGGGGAAGGTGCCCTCGATGTAGGTGTTGGAGCGTTCGCCCAGATCTCGTTAAAGGTGAACCAGTAGGTCACCTGGTCGGCGTACTCCTTAAAGCAGAAGGTGGCAAAGTCCACAAATGCGTCGATGGTCTCGCGGTTGAGGAAGTCGCCCTTCTCAAAGAGGGGCAGCGGCGTGTCAAAGTGATGCAGCGTGACGAACGGCTCAACATGGTGCTTATGGCATTCGGCGAAGAGGTCGTGGTAGAACTGGACGCCTCGGGGTTGATCTCGCCGGTGCCGTTGGGGAAGATGCGGCTCCAGGCGATGGAGAGGCGGATGCCGTTGATGCCAAACTCCTCGCACAGTTCCAGGTCGACGGGGTACTGGTTGTAGAAGTCCGAAGCGGGATCGGGGGAAAAGCGCCCCTGGGCCTCCAGGAAGTCGTCCCAGGCAACCTTGCCCTTACCGTGAGTGCGGGTCTCGCCCTCTACCTGGTAGGCAGCAGTGGCGCCGCCAAAGACAAAGTCCTCGGGAAACTGCGCAGGCGGGTTAGTGACGCTAGCAGGGTTAACGGACATGATGATCCAATCGTCTAAATTGAAGGGCCAGCCGGTCTTGGATGGTCGGCTGGCCCTGAGCGTTACTTACTTCGAGAGTTGCTCGCTTACGAAGGCGAGAGACTTGTCGCCGTTCTGGGAGAGCTCGATGTACTGCTTGCCACGGCAGGCGACGCACTTGTTGCCCACGCGCTCGCAGTCCTTCTGAAGGTCGGCCAGGTAGCTTGCGGCCTGCGGGGCCAGGACGACCAGGTCAAAGTCGGGGAGCATGTCAACGTGGTTGCCATAGGCCTCGGCAGCGGTCTCGAGGTTAATACCGCGCTCCCTGGCAGCCTTGGCCAGCGCGTTGGCGAGCAGGCCCGAGGTACCGCCGCCCTGGCAGAGTACGAGCACGCGCCTGCCGTTGAGGTCGCTGGCGGTCGCAGCCTCGGTGGCGG
>ENA-OQDW01000120-OQDW01000120.1-human-gut-metagenome-genome-assembly--contig:-NODE-120-length-30742-cov-6.035081_pt1 | contig 30742 bp, 29 predicted proteins | sample MGYA00242784_ERZ504613 | MGnify/ENA primary metagenome ERZ504613 (study PRJEB26092, sample SAMD00036330) | human gut metagenome | host: Homo sapiens | study: EMG produced TPA metagenomics assembly of...
TTCGGCTGCAAAATACAAAAAATAATGAATCTAAGAATTTTATTAAACAAAAATATCAAACAGAGTAATGTTGCAAAAAGCACGGTCTTACTAGTAGTCTGTAAAGTCTAAAAGTTGAGTAAAACGTCGTTCGTCACATACTGATGATTGATGAAATATCACACGTGCCTTACTAAACTTTTAGACTTTACAATCTACTAGTTGTTTATTTTGCGAAATACGTATTTACAACATTTGTTGTTGTATTTTGCAATTTTAGCAACTTGTCGGTAAATTCTAAAACTTTAAACTTAACAGGGAAAGTTTTTGTACCCTTTCCTTCTGATGGAAAAATAACATAAAATGTTTCTACGTTTTCCTGCTGTATTAAGTATGGCTTCTCTATAGTATGAGTCTGTCCATTAAAGGAGAAACTAGTTGTGTATGTCGTATCTTTGAATATAAGATTCGAAGTATAAGACTTTCCTTTTGGCAATTGCAACTCCCATTTTTTACCTTTTAAGCTGTCGATTTTAAATGATTGTGCATGAACTAATTGCCCATTTAGGAACAATAGAGAAATAAAAAAATATTTAAAAATTAACTTCATATTTATTTAATTACTTTATACCTGTTAATACTATATTATAATCTTGTAAAAAATACCCAGCATTAACTGAGTACATACAAGCAAGCTCAGGGTCCATATAAATAGCAGCACCCGTATTGGAGTTATATCCTACACATAACACATTATGGGCAGAGCTTTCTATTTGGCTATTTACATCAGTCATGACGGGATGCTTGGCATCTATTGCAGACTTATAATTTGTAAATGTTTGAGTTTTAAAGAAATGTGTTACAAAAGGCTCGATATAATCCAAAGAAACACCATCAATCAAAGGATTTGAATTATATGTTTGTGTATAATATAGAATATACGCTCCCTCATTTACTGTTCCACCAAAAACTTTATTGTTTGCATACTCCATAATTGATGTTACGCAGGCATTAGGTATTTGCTTTGCCATTGTTGTTGGCAAACTACTTTTGACAAAGACATCACCTTTTTGTTTTGAATATTTTGTCGGGTTATAAATTATTTGAGTGGAAATCTGTTCTTTCGACACATTGTCTGGCTCGATTAAATCAGTCCCTTCACATGCGACCAAAAAAGTCACAGGAATAAAAAATAACAAATGTTTTATCTTCATATACATTTTCCTTTCCAAATGGTTTCGTCATTCAATTCTTGCACTTGTAGCAACCATTTTTAAACCTACAAGATTCTATATTTTTTTGCAAATTTACAAAAAATATTTTAAGTGTTGAAAAATTAAAATTATTTATCCTTTTTAACAATATATCTTTGTTTGCCTAGAAATATCTTTTTAAATTTTGACGCTACAAAGATAGCGTGATTTTTCTGACATATCCAAATCCTGAGCAACTTTTTGTTGCTCAGGTCTTTAGATTTTTTCTTCTTTATTTATCTTCGGATTTAAGGTTCTTCTATCTTTTGAGATATTCCATTGCTCCTTGAACCATTCAACAATAGGCTGTCTATTGATACACAGAAACAATTGGTTCGGTTTGGTAGAATCAGAGAACACCTTGATTTCTGCATTCTCCACATTGAACTTTCTTCTGTGCTTCTCGGAATAGAGTGAACCGCTAAAGTTGAGTGCCTTTCCAGCAAGGAGCACACTAATTTGTTCAGCCGTGAAGCCTATCCTCTTGCACAAACTTTCTATTTGCAAGTATGCCTCCAACATCGGGAACCAACGCTTGGCTTTGCGGATGATGTTGTTGAGCATCGTTACCTCCGTGGAGTGCTTGCTTTTCAAATCTACGACCTCTGCTTGGTGTTTCTGTTGCATCTCGCCGAGTTGTTGGGTGTGGCTGTCCTCCATTCGCTGTATTTTCTCATGGAGTTCGTCAATGTATTGCTCTCGGTTTGTCACAAGCTCGCACAACTTTCGGTTGTGTTGCTCCACCTCCTTCAATTTTCCACTACCTAAAAGAGAACCAATCTTCGACACAAAGGCTGTCTTGGCTTCCATCTTAGCAGCCTGTAGCTTCTCCGTGCTGATTTCACTCTTGGTTTGTTGTAGAAGTCGCTCTGCTTCCTCCACATCGGATTGCAGCAGTTTCATGCAGTTTTGAAGTCTCTCCGTCTCTCGCTTGATGTTACGGTAATACTGTGCCGTGGAGGTATGCCTCGCATCCGACCCACGGACACCTCGCTTCAAGCCATACTTGCCCATGGCTTCAGCATAGCTGTCGTGATAGCCAACCATCTTGTCACGGTTGAGCACATCATCGGCACACAACCTCACGACATTGGCTTTCTTGCGGTATGTCCGCTTGCCTCTTCCGTTGTCTTGTTCTTCGCCTTTCTCCGTTCGCCAGTCACTATCGGAACGATGGAGGCGTGGAGATGTGGCGTGTGCTCGTCCATGTGGAGAACCACCGACACGACATTCTCCTTGCCGAACGTGTCCTGCAACCACTTCAAGCTGTCGTTGCACCAATCGTCAAGCTGATCATTGGCTGCGATGTTCATCATGTCCTCGTGCGTTCCAGACAGCACGGTTCTAATCACCCTCACCTGGTCATTGGTTATCTTGCGCTTGATGCCTGCCGTCTTGATGCGGTGGGCGATGGCTTCGTCACGACCATACACACCGCTCGGCATCTTGACAAGCTCACGGTTGAGGTGAGTTCTCGTAGGGTCAGCGTTGTCGGGTATCACCTTGCGCTCTATGTGGTCTGACTCCCTTGCGTCAGAGCTGCCCTTTGCCTTCTTGAAATCCAAACTGAAATGTCCCATAATAAACTTGTTTTTGAGTTGTACAAATCCGCTTGCCGCATTGCGTCCTGCGCATGGCTCACGGGGTTTCAAAAGGGGATGCCCCTTTGCTCAAATGGGTGTTTTTAGCGGTGGCGTGCCACTGCGTCAAGAAAACGCCCTATTGAGCTATGGCTTTCCGTTTCAGAATAGCCATTGGAGCAGGAACCGCCTACATACCTAAGCTGCGCCTTTCTTCCGAGGTGGAGCAGTCCGCTTAACAGGCTGTACTTGGTGTACCGACTGTTTGGATTTCACTCCGCACAGATAGTCGTTCAAGTCGTTGTACTCGCTGTACAAGTGGGATGCATCCCTCACACGGTAGCTGAGGGCGTTCTCGATGGCAAGCGTTGCCTTCCGCCCTGCCTCGTCGTTGTCGAGCAGACAACTGATGCGCTCGTAGCCGTGGAGTGCGTCAACAGCCTTGTCCACATTGCTTGTGGAGTTGAGTATCACGTAGTCCTGCGCTTCCAATGACGGACAAGACGGAAACTTCTCCATGCGTAACGAGAGAAAGGAAAGATAGTCCATCATGCCCTCGAAAACATAGCAAGAGTATCTTGGCTCGCCTTGCTGTCGGATATGTGTGATGTCCTTGGGGGACATGCAACCCTTGAAGAATCGGTTACGAACCTCGTAACGCCCGACTTGTTCTTGAAGCCGATGGCGAAGTAGTTCTTGCCATTATGCGAGAAGTGGAGTTCCACACATTCCTTTCGGGCTATGCACAGGTCAATATTCCGCTCGCTCAGATAGCGCAGGAGTGCAGGGTGGTTGAGCTCCCTAACCTCCAATCTCTCAAAACTCGGCTCGGAAGCTTGCTGAGGGAAAGAAAAGTCGGTCGGGCGTACATGGGGCGCTTGCTTCTCCATCTTGTCCAAGAGATATGGCAAGTTGTCTGATGCGTAAAGGTATGACGCAAGGGTGATGATGTTGCCGCCCTTGCCCATTCCGAAGTCGAACCAACTGTTCATCGTGGTGTTCACCTTAAAAGATGCCTCGCTTTCGTTTCTCAGCGGTGACTTGTACCAAAGGTTTGCACCCTGCTGCTTGACAGGGCGGTGTCCCAAACTTTGCAGATAGTCTGCAATCTTGATTTGCTTTGCTTCTTGAATGTTCATGTCTTACTGTGGATTAAGTGGTGTATATATTTCTGATGAATTGTTGAAAATAGTATGTATTGATATGATAACCAAAGGCTTATCTTCTCAACAAACTCTCAACAAATGGTTCTTTTCAACAAAATCACTGGGCAAAAGAGAAAGACAGGCATTAGCTGTCATGTTTTCTCTTTTCAACAGTCTCTTTCTTTTGTTGAGAGATTTGTTGAGAAAATGTTGAGCCTTAAATACTTGATATTCAACACTTTTTTCATCATATTCAACAATTCAACAAAATTATATGCTATTTAGCTTGTCCCTCGTTACAGTGTAGAACCTGCCCACACGTTTTGTTGGCGAGTAGTGACCGCTGTTGTTGTAGGTGTACTCGTATGAGGTGTAGGTGAGGGCGTTCTCTGAAGGTTGCAGCTTCCAATTGTCCTGCACTATCTTTCGCACAAGGTGCTTCTCCGCTTTCACGTGGTTGCATTGCAACAAGGCGATTGCGTCATTGAGGCAGAACTGCAAGCTGTCGGTCTGGGTGTTCTCCATGACCTCAAGGAACAGCTCCGACATTTCCACCTCAAGCCTGTTACGGTTGCAGCGTATGATTCTCCTCAGAGCATCGGTCGCTATCTGTTCGGGGGCGAACCACATTCGGCTCTTGTGCTCTGTGGATAGCGTTCTGCCTTGCAGATGGAACAGAAAAGCGGGTATCTCCGCCTTCAGTTTCTCCAAGAAGTCGGTATCGTCAGATTGCAACGATGAAATCTTCCTCACCCAATATCGGGTCTCGCCCTCGTCAATGATGACAGGGAGTGATTCGTTGTTGGAGCACAGCACGAACTTGGCAAAGAAGGAAATCTCGTTCCTGTCCTTGCCCTTGGCTTCCACCTTGTACGAGAGGGTGGTGCTGAGGTTCTTCAACCGCTCGGAATCCTCCCTGCGACTGAGCAACACCTCGTCCACGACAATCAGCAGCTTGCCAGCCCAATCGGAATTGAACTGACTGCGGAAGTCCTCGTTGGTGTTGAATGTCACGTTGTCTTGGAACAACGCTTTCAGAAAGTTCAAGAACGTGGTCTTGCCTGTGTTCCTCTCCTCTGATACGAGCAGCAGAATGGGCAACTTTTGCACAGGTTTGAGATAGAGTAGTTGCAGGTAGTCCATGCCAAGCTCGTATTGCTCACCAAAGATGTGACTTACCAACTTCTTGATGTTCGGAAAGTCCCCTTGCATTGGCTTGTGACTTATCGGCTCGTATAGATTGAGGAAACCATCTATCACCGTGCGATGGTTCACATGTTCTGGAACGGTACAGAAGCCGTCATACTTGTGAACGTACTTGATGAACTCCTTGCCGTAGTCCTGACGCAAGGTTTCCATGTTCCAAGGAATGCGCTTTCTTACCTTTCCACCACTGATGTTAGGTTGGTCAACCACCTTGTACAAGGTAGTGCCAACACGGATGAACACCTCGTTTGCCGGAGGTGCAGCCTGTGGCTGTTTGCTTCCCACAGCCACAGGCTGATTGTTGTCGTTTGTCTTGCTCATAATCTAACCTTTGTGAGTTGATAAAATTAAAGTTGCAAAGGTAAGGGCGGAAAATCAAAACGCAAAACACAAACCTACGCAGAATGGAGAAGTTTGCACCGGCAATGTTAAAAGATTGGAAATCAAGGTGCTTGATGTAGCCTTTCGGGATAAGATAGAACGAAAAATCCCGAAGAAAGGCTTGCTGGTAAACCTTTCCTCGGGATGAACAAAAATGTATTCCTGCATGTCATACGTTTTATATGTCATACGATAAAACTGTAAAACGTTTGACATCGGCAGTTCTTCGTTCTTCACAGAAATGCTTGATACGACAGTGAATCAGTACGTCAGCAAGTCTATACGACAGTGAATAACCGATGCCTCAAAGATGCGAGTTTTTCAGCTAAAGTAATTAGTCCCTCCGTAGAGTTGCAGGACAATGGCTGTTTTCTCTTTTGCTCCGTACAGCCTCTTGAAGATGGCATTACGAAGTTGCATAGCCCCATTAGAGGTGAGACGGAAGCAAATGGCAACAACCATAGGGAATCCATACAATGTTTGCCAAATACCCTTGGAAGTTTCTTGTCTTTGTTGGACTTCCGACATAGACAACATGCCTTCTTTATATATGACTTGTATCACAGAGTTGAGTTTTGGGGCGGTAACATGAAGCATATTGACCAATTCTCCCTCACTCATCCACAAGTTCTCCAAGTTGGACGGAATGGAAAGTATTCCATTTCCGTCCACGGTGATTACAGTCCTTTTCATACCATTCCTCCCATAACAGGCAAGTGCCCCTTGATTCGACTTTCAAAGACTGCTATGTCATGGTCAAGTTTGTTGCTTGTCACCTTGGCGTATATCTGCGTCGTGGTGATGTTTGTATGGCCAAGAATCTTGCTCACGCTCTCTATCGGCATACCATATTCCAAGGCTAAAACAGCCCAAGAGTGGCGAGACACGTGAAATGAAACCCGCTTCTTGATGCCACACATTGCAGCAACTTTCTTGATGCGCTTGTTGATGTTGCTAAGATTGCCGATATTGAATACGTGGCTTCCTTTTCTGAAAGACTTGTATCTCTCAATAATCTGCATGGGAATATCCATCAACTTGATTTGAAAAGGTACACCAGTCTTCTGACGCTTGGACACAATCCAAGGAGCACCGTTTATCATGCTGATGTTATCTTCCGTCAAGTTCTTGATGTCGATGAAAGAGATACCTGTCCAACAACCAAAGAGAAAGAGGTCTCTCGCAAATGCCATATTCGGGTCTTCCAACTTCATCTCTGTCATGGCGGTAAGCTCGTCCAAGGTCAAGAACTCACGTTCCTTGTGATCTGGGTCAACGTGGTACATGGCAAACGGATTTCTTGGTATCTTGCCGTTGTAGTGAGCTGCCGTTACGATATGTTTCAGTGGTATGGAGTAAATCCAAATAGAGGACTGCGCAAGTCCTACAACATTCTTCAAGTACAGACAATAGTCACGAATGAACTCCTCTGTAAGCTCATTCATGGACATATCGCTGCGCTTGTACTGATACTTGATGAACTCGGCAACATACTTTCTTACCGTCAGATACTTGCGGTAGGTGTTCTTGGCTCTGTCCTTGCCTACACGCTTGGCAAAGGCTGCGTTCTCCTTGTCAAAGGCTCTGAGCAAGGTCTCGTACTCTGTGCCTATGCCTTGGTAGGCATTTCTCACCATCTCAGCTGTAACGAACGCCTCACGGTCGGAAAGGCGTTGGTAATGCTTGGCGATTTGAGCCTTGATGTTGTCAAGCGCAAAGTTCACCTCCTTGGCTTCCTTGCTCTTGCCAATGGCTCTGTTGCCCTTGGCATCCCAGATAGCCTTGGTCACGCTCTGCTTGCAACTGAACTGTGCGATAGTTCCGTTGATTGTCACTCGTCCCATGATAGGGACAATTCCGTTTCTCTCCTTGCTTCCATTTATATAGAAGACTGTCTTGAAAGTGCATCTCATAATTCTTACTTTTTTGTTCGGTGCAAAATTAAACTATGAGAGCTGCATGACAAAACCAAAACTTACGCAGAATGGGGAAATATGAACCGTCACCGTTAAAAATGCTTATTAGGGCGTTTCTGCGAGGTAATGATTTGAAAGCGTTTCTATTTCATCAATCTGCGTTTTCCGCATTTCCTTGTCTGTGCCACTTAAAGCCAACGGCTGCCACAACCACTTGAAACTCAAAATAAAAGCATCATTCTGCTATTTTTTGCTTTTTTAGGCGTTATTTTCTTATAAAATATATTTTTTCAGAAAAATAATAACGTAAACGTTTTCGTTTTCGAAAGAAATTGTTATCTTTGCAGAGAATTCACTAACTTTGCAGTCGGAAAGACAAAATATGCAGAATTTGTGGATACAAAAATGTATGTCAATAATAAGCGTAAACTAACAAATGAAACAACGAAGAACATCTTTGAAAGACCTCGCCGACCGACTTGGCGTCAGCATAGCAACTGTATCTAGAGCCCTGCGAAACAGCCATGAAGTGGGTGAGGAGATGACTCAAAAGGTGAAAAGCCTTGCCAAGGAGCTCAATTATCGACCAAACCCCTTTGCACAGAGCCTCAGAAAAGAAGCACCTAGGGTGATTGGTGTAATTGTGCCAAACCTGGTGACTCATTATTATGCTGCCGTGCTGGATGGTATAGAAGATTATGCCGTAAGGAATGGTTATTCGGTGATCAGCGCCAATAGCCACGAGAATACAGAACACGAGAAGAGAGCGGTAGAAAACTTCCTGAATATGCATGTGGAAGGCATCATCGCCTGTCTGGCACAGGATACGGTCGACTATTCTCATTTCGAGCAGTTGCATAAGATGGGAGTTCCACTGGTGTTCTTTGCCCGTTGTTGCTTAGAAGATAAGTTCTCCCAGGTAGTAGGTAATGGTGATGTTGCCGCTCAGGAGCTACCCAGCATATGATAGATACCGGTTCGCGCCGCATCGCCTTCATCGGCGGTCCAAACCATCTTGATATGGTGCGCCGCAGAAAACACGGTTATCTGGAGGCGCTGAGAGAGAACCGCATCCCTATCGACCGTGACCTCGTAGTCTGCGACAGAATCGATTTCGATGTGGCACGAAACGCTACCCTCCGTCTCCTCGAAAAGGAGGACAGACCTGATGCCATCCTCGCCTTTAACGATATTATCACTTATGCCGCCTTCGATGCTATCAAGGAAAAAGGGCTCCGCATACCAGAGGATGTTGCTATCATCGGTTTTACCGATGGTGATACTGCTGCCTTCGTTACGCCGAAACTCTCGGCTATCATGGACAAGGCGCACGAACAGGGAACCACAGCCTGTGATCTACTCATGAGAAGTATCAATGGTGATGAAAAAATCTACAAAAAAGTGGTACCGATGATTCTGAAAATACGCGAAAGTTCTGAAAAAAACGACGTGAAATAATTCCTATTTTCATAGAACTGTAAATTAAACCTACGATTATGATGATTAAAAAACAAAACTACTTGAAACATGCCATCGTGCTGTTTCTGCTCTTGCTGCTCATGCAGCCGGAGAGGGCATGGGCTGCCTATGAAAACGTAGAATTCAGCAGCCTCACCAATCATGATGGACTTACGAACAGTCAGGTGGGTGCCATCCTCAAGGACACCAGAGGCTACATCTGGTTCGGTACCCAGTCGGGACTGTGCCGCTTTGACGGCTTCCGTATGAAAACTTTCTATTATAGCAACACTGATGATAAGTCGCTGCCTAACAATTCGGTAGATGAACTTCAACAAGACTATGATGGAAATATCTGGGTGCATACCTCTGTGGGTTACAGCATCTACAAATATGATGAAGAGCAGTTTGACCGCAAACCGGAAGAATGGCTCAAAAACATCCACGTGCAGGGACCTCCTTACAAACTCCTGATAGATAAGGATAAGAACATGTGGATAGCTGTCTACGGACAGGGACTCTACTATCATAATGCCAAAACCAGAAATACCTACCTTTTTAAATTTACCAAAAAGGCTCAGCCGGGCTGTCTGAAAGAGGGAAATATCAGTAAAATAACCGAGGTTGACGGCGATGCACTCATTACCTATGCTGATGGTACAATCTGCCGTGTCAACGGACAGAAACAGAAGGTTCTCTGGTCCAATTCCTTCCTTGCTAACCATAAAGCTGCCGGTGATAATGGTGCCTATACTTTCTATGATGGTATAGGTGGTTTCTGGGTTTCTGTAAGTAATGCCAATTACGTGTATCAGTCAAAGACCGGGAAATGGACCGATGCCCGTTCTTATCTTACAAACATGGGCATTGATATTCCTTGCCCAACCCGTATTCTGATGCGCGATATAGCCCGTGATAAGGCAGGCAATCTCTGGGTGGCTTCCGACCATAATGGTCTCTTCTTTGTAGATTTCAAACGCAAAATCTGCCGTCAGTATGTTCATTCCGAAGCAAAGGGAAGTATCGTTGACAATTCCCTGCAGAAGGTTTATGTGGATGATGAGGGAGCTATCTGGTAGGTAGTTACAAGAACGGCGTGGCTTATTATTCGCCTGCCGCTCAGAAATTCACAACTATTCCGCTTGGTGATGTGTGTACAATCACGCAGGATTTGAATGGTAATCTCTGGTGTGGAACCAATGATAGCGGTATTGTTTGCTACAGTCCGCTTACCGGACAGAGCTGGCGATTCTCACAGGCTGAAACCGGTCTGACTTCGGATATTGTGGTCAGCAGCGTAACCATGGCTGATGGTACGATGTATTTCGGTACCTTCAATGGTGGACTTGCCCAATATAAAAACGGCAGATGGAAGAGTTTTCAGGCAGCTCCTGGCGGACTTGCCAATAACAGCGTCTGGTGTCTTGCCGAAGATCCGTATCATCGCCTGATTATCGGAACCTTGGGCTCAGGCTTCCAGATTTATAATCCTGAAAGTGGTAAATTCACAACCTACAATGTTCAGAATTCGGGTATTACCAGCGATTTTATCAACTCGCTCTTCCTGCCGAATAAAGATGAAATTCTGATAGGTCATTCGCAGAATTATTCTATCTTTAATTTCGGAACCCGAAAGGTAACCAATGTGAATACAACCAAGGACGGACAGCCTTTCCCTAGTCCTTCCCTGAATTACATGATGAAGGATAGCCGAGGCATCTTGTGGATGGCTTCGCCTGCGGGTGTCACCATGTATGATGAGGCTTCAGGACAGTTGGAGTCAATCAATGACCTCAATGGTACGCAGGGCACGGTAGGCTGTATGGTGCTCGAAGATAAGCAGCATAACATCTGGCTGGTTTCTGAATTTATCGTTACCCGTGTTACGCTGACCAAGAACAATCAGGCAAATGGGACATTACGATGATTAGTTTCAATTCGCTCGATGGCTTGCAGAGCCGCCAGTTTAACCAGCGTTCTGCCTGTCTGATGAGAAATGGAGCCATCGCCATCGGCGGTCAGGATGGTATTAATATCATCAATCCTGCCAAGATCCTTCCTGCTCAGAAACATGCAAAAGTCTTGTTTAGCGGTTTCGTACTCTTCGATCATCCGCTCAAGGCTGGTGAGGAGTTTGAAGGAAGAGTGCCTCTGGCTAAATCGTTGGATACCAACCCGGAACTGGATCTCAGCTATAAGGACAAGGCGTTTACCATACAGCTGGCTTCCGACCAGGTAAGTATTCCGGCACGCTGCCGTTTCCTCTATCGCATGAAGGGACTTGATGACAAATGGATGCTGACACCGGAGGGACGTCCGGAGGCTACCTTTACCAATCTCTCTTCAGGCAGCTATGTCCTGGAGGCAAAGGTGGTGAATGCTGATGGTAGTGTGAGCGAAGAGGTGAGCACGCTCAAGATTCATATTCACCCGCCTTTCTATCTCTCTATATGGGCGTTCATAGTATATATTATATTAATAGGTGTAGCTTTCTATCTCTATCGTAAACGCATGCTCGAAAAGCAACGTGTAAAATTCGAACTCCAGAGCAAGGAAGACAGTATAAAGAAGACTAAGGAGTTGAATGAACTCAAACTCAACTTCTTTACCAATGTGAGCCACGAACTCCGTACTCCGCTTACCCTGATTATCTCGCCGCTGGTCAATATGATCAGAGAAGAAAGAGATGAAAGTAAACGCAGAAAGCTGGAGATGATTCATCGCAATGCTACCCGTTTGCTCAATCTTGTAAACCAGATTCTCGACTTCCGCAAGATTGACCAGAACAAGGAGAAACTTACCCTGTCGCATATCGACATTGTGAGCTTCGTTGACAATATCTGTACTTCGTTCCGTACTTTGGCAAACAGCAAAGTAACGCTTGCCTTCGATTCTACGATGCCTAGTCTGCAGATGTCGTTTGATGCTGATAAGGTAGGAAAAATCGTGAATAACCTCTTGAGCAATGCCTATAAGTTTACGCCAGATGGAGGATTTATCACCGTTTCTCTGAGTGTTGCATTCCGCCAGCGTGTAGGAGACAAGGATTCGGATATGCTCCGCATCTCAGTATCTGATACTGGCAAGGGCATCAGCGATAAGGAGAAGGAACATGTGTTTGAGCGCTTCTATCAGGTTAATGGTACTGAAATGCAGCCGCAGGGTGGTAGCGGAATAGGTTTGAACCTGGTAAAGAAGTTTGCCGAACTGCATGGCGGTAAGGTGGATGTTACAGATAATCCAAGCGGAGGAACCATCTTTATGGTAGACCTTCCGATAGAGAGCAGTACCACCTCTAATTCTACGGCACATCTCGGATCTCTGCGTGCAGCACCTATCATAACCACGGTGCATCAGGCTACTGATGAGGATCCGGATGCAGGTAAGAACGTTCTCTACGGAATGAGTAAACATGCGCATCAGCCTGGAGAATCGATGATCAAGAAGCCGGTAGTGCTCCTCGTTGACGACAGTGAGGACTTCCGTGAGTTTATGAACGAAGTATTGACAGACTATACGGTTGTTGAGGCTGTCAATGGTCAGGATGCCTGGAACAAGATCATTGACCGTCGTCCTGATATCATCCTGAGCGATGTGATGATGCCTGTGATGGATGGTAACGAACTCTGCCGGATGTGTAAGGACAATGACGAAACAACAGCCATACCTTTCATCATGCTCTCGGCCCGTATGGGAGATGAGCAGCGCAAGGAAAGTCTGAAGTGTGGTGCTGACGAGTATATTGCCAAACCATTCGATATTGATATGTTGAATCTCTGTATTCTGAACCTCTTGAAGAAACGCAAGAATGTGAGCACAGAATATGTAATAACAGAGGCCGACCGCAAATTTATAGATGAGGTGAATGCTTATATCCGCGACAATATGAGCAATCCTGAAACATCGGTAGAATCGCTCAGTACTCATCTTTGCATTTCACGCGTACAATTATATAAACGCATGATTTCGCTGACGGGTATTACACCTTCTGAGTATCTCAGAACCAAGCGTATCAAATTTGCAGAGCATCTGCTGCGCTCGGGCGACTTGAACATCAGTGAAATAGCCTATAAGGTGGGATTCAATAATCCACGTTATTTCACTAAATACTTCCAAGACGCGTATGGCGTTACGCCGTCTCAATATCGTAAGAATCTTTCAGAATCAGAGTAGTTTACGCTTCTAGTTAACATTTAATACACATACAGATAACATTTGCGCACAAAGATACGGGAAATTTCTCGTATCTTTGCCGCAAATTTTTAAACTTTCCTTTAAACATATAAAATGAGACTAACTAAAACATTATTGATTTCAGCAGTGCTGCTGATGAGTGCCACAGGTATGCAGGCAGCAGGTTTCAACCAGAATGGTAATTATCTCACTGTTCAGTTGAAGCAACACCAGAATTTTGGTCCTAGTCAGATTCGCCTCCAGGTGGTGAGCGATAAGATTATCCGTGTTCAGGCTACAGCCGAACAGAGTTTCCGTAACAAACAGAGTCTGATAATAGTGCCTCAAAACAGCAAGGCAAAGTATAAGGTGGAAGAGCAGGGAGATAATCTCATCATTACCACTGCAGCCATGCGTGCTGTCATGAACGAGGCTACGGGCCAGATTACCTTCTATGACCTGAAAGACAATGTCCTTCTCAACGAGGTTGCACAGGGCGGAAAGACTTTCAAGCCGTTCACTGTGCCTGACCGTGAAATGGGTGTAGACATTGCCAAGGTTCCTGAAGCACAGAAGCATGGATGGTCATGGCGTGCGCTCTTCAACTCTCCTGATAACGAGGCGTTCTATGGTCTCGGTCAGCATCAGAGTGAGGAACTCAATATGAAGGGTAAGAACGAAGACCTCTTCCAGTATAATACCAAGGTGAGTGTGCCTTTCGTCATCTCTAATAAAAACTATGGCATCCTCTGGGATTCTTATTCTTATTGCCGTTGGGGTAATCCGGAAGATTATCTCCAGCTCAACCGTGCCTTCAAACTCTATGATAAGGATGGTAAGGAAGGTCAGTTGACAGGTACTTATGTGGATAAGAATGGTCAGAAGATTGTTCGAGGCGAAGATAGCATTTACTTTGAGTATGCAATGCCTGAGGCTTCTGAGATTTGCAACAAGACAGATAAGGCGGTATTCAGAACCTGCCAAAGGGCTTTGCACTGAATGGTTCCAAGGTGGTGTATGAGGGTTATGTAGAGGCTCCGACCAACAGCTTCTATCAGTTTATCCTCTACTATGCCGGCTATATGAAGATTTATATCGACGGCAAACTGGTAGTGCCTGAGCGCTGGCGTACAGCCTGGAATCCGAACTCTTATAAGTTTGAAACTCCTATCAAGAAGGGCGTAAAGACTCCTATCCGTATCGAGTGGCAGCCAGATGGTGATGTTTCTTACTGCGGACTTCGCGTAGCAGCTCCTCGTTCTGAGGCAGAGAAGAACCAGTTGAGTATCTGGAGTGAGATGTCGCCGGATATGGACTATTATTTCATCGCCGGTCAGAATCTCGATGAGGTGATTTCCGGTTACCGTACGCTTACCGGCAAGGCTTCGCTTTATCCTAAGTGGACCCTCGGTTTCTGGCAGAGCCGTGAGCGCTATCAGAGCAGCAAGGACATCGAGGACAACATGAAGAAGTTCCGCGACCTGCATATTCCTGTAGACAATATCGTTCAGGACTGGAACTACTGGAAGCTGGATTCATGGGGAAGTCATGAGTTTGAGGCTGCCCGCTATCCAAACCCACAGGCGATGCTCGACAGCGTACATGCGATGAATGGCCGCTTCATGATTTCCGTATGGCCTAAGTTCTATGATACAGTCAAGAATTATAAGGAACTCGACAGCAAGGGCTGGATGTATCATCAGGCTATCAAGGATGATATTCACGATTGGCTCGGCTTCCGCGGTTCATTCTATGATGCCTATTCTGATGGTGCCCGCAAGATGTTCTGGCGCCAGATGGACGAGAATCTTTATACCAAGTATAAGTTCGGAATCGATGCATGGTGGATGGATGCTTCAGAACCAAACGTTCGCGACTGTACCCCGATGTGGTACCGCAAGGCTCTTTCCGGTCCTACTGCCTCGGTACATCTACCGAATATTTCAATGCTTACAGCATCGTGAATGCTGATGCTATCTATAACGGACAGCGCAGCGTGAACCCTAACCAGCGTGTCTTCCTCCTGACCCGTTCCGGTTTTGCCGGTGAACAGCGCTACAGTACGGCTACCTGGTCTGGCGACATCGCTACCCGTTGGGAAGATATGCGTGCCAGATGACAGCCGGTTTGAACTATTCTATGGCAGGTCTTCCTTTCTGGGGAATGGACCAGGGCGGTTTCTGTGTAGAGAACCGCTATGTGGCTGCCCAGCAGGAGTTCGATAAGACCGGTAAGGAGAATGCTGACTTGAAGGAATGGCGCGAGTTGCAGGCGCGTTGGAACCAGTTCGGTTGCTTCGTACCTCTTTATCGTACTCATGGTCAGTGGCCTACACGCGAGGTATGGAATATTGCTCCGGCAGATCATCCTGCTTATAAAACCATCGTTGCATACGATAAACTCCGTTACCGCCTGATGCCTTACCTCTACAGTATGGCGGGTATGGTTCATTTCAAGGACTATACATGATGCGTGGATTGGTGATGGACTTCAACGGCGATGACAATGTTTACGACATCAAAGACCAGTGGATGTTCGGCTCTGCTCTCATGGCTTGTCCTGTAGGCGAGTATCAGAAGTATAGCCGCAATGTTTATCTTCCTAAGCAGAAGGCTGGTATGATTTCTATACCGGTAAGCACTATGCCGGTGGACAGACAATCGTAGCCGATGCGCCTTTCGATAAGATTCCAGTCTTTGTTCCAGAGGGTTCTATTCTTCCTGTGGGTCCAGAGATGGAGTGGAGCGATCAGAAGAAGGCTGAGCTCATCGACCTCTATGTCTATGCAGGCAAGGATGGTTCTTATACACTCTATGAGGATGAGGGAACCAACTACAACTACGAGAAGGGTAAGTATGCTATGATCGACTTCAAATATAATGATGCTCAGAAGACCGTTACTATCGCTGCCCGTAAGGGTGCTTTCGACGGTATGTTGCAGAAGCGTCGCTTCAATATCGTACTTGTTAGTGATAACAACCAGCAGGGTATCAGCCTCGCCAAGCGCCTAAGGGCAAGATGGTGAAGTATGCTGGTAAGGCAGTTACTGTAAAACTGAAGTAATATGAAGAAGATATTTGCTTTAGCAATCTTTCTATTGGGCGCTCAGTCGTTGAGCGCCCGTGATCGCCAGTCTTTTGATAAAGGCTGGCTTTTCACTTTAGCAGATGGTGCCGGAATGTCGAAATCTGATTATTCAGACCGGCATTGGCGAAGTTTGAATCTTCCTCACGATTGGGCGATAGAGGGCGATTTCTCTCCTTCGAATCCTTCGGGAGCCGGTGGTGGTGCATTGCCGGGCGGCATCGGATGGTACCGTAAGCACTTCTCGGTGAATCCGAAGGAAAAGTATGACCGGTTTACCATCACCTTTGATGGAGTATATATGAATTCTACCGTGTATATCAATGGTCATAAACTCGGAACCCGTCCTTATGGATACAGTACATTCGAGTATGATCTTACACCTTATATTAATAAGAAGGGTGATAATGTCATTGCGGTGAAGGTAGACAACAGCGACCAGCCTAACAGCCGCTGGTATTCCGGTTGCGGTATTTACCGCCATGTTTGGCTCACCAAAACTATGAAATCTGCTTATATTCCCCAATGGGGACAGTATGTAGCAACTTCTCCACAGGGTGATGTCAGGGTGAAGGTGGATTTCGCTGCTTCCGGTAATAAGATGAAACTCTCTGTCCGTAACACCATCTATGATGCTGCCGGAAAGATCGTAGCCAAGAGTCAGGGTGTTCGGGAACAGAAACTCAAGGTGAAGAATCCGCATCTCTGGGACATCGGAAAGGGATATCTCTATACAGTCAAGAGCGAGCTGTTAGTAAATGGGAAGGTAGTGGATGTTGCTACGACAACTGCCGGTTTCCGTGATGTGAAGTTTGATGCAAGGAAGGGTTTCTTCCTCAATGGCAAGAATCTCAAGATAAATGGTGTCTGTGAGCATCATGATTTCGGTTGCCTGGGTGCTGCTGTCAATGAGGATGCGATGCACCGTAAGCTTACCATCCTTCGCGATATGGGCGTGAACGCTATCCGAAGCAGTCATAATCCTCCGGCACCAGAACTCCTGAACATGTGCGATTCGATGGGCATCCTCGTGATGGACGAGAGTTTCGACATGTGGCGCCGCAAGAAATCGAATGGCGATTATGCCCGTTTCTTCGATGAATGGCATAAGAAAGACCTGTCTGATTTCATCAAGCGCGACCGTAATCATCCAAGTATTATTATGTGGAGTATCGGTAATGAAGTTCTCGAACAATGGTCGGATGCGGCTGCTGATACGCTCAGTCTGGAGCAGGCTAACCTGATTCTGAATGCCGGTCATGATGCTTCAACCTTGGCACATAGCGATGAACTGAGTGTCAATTCGCTTCTTACCCAGCATCTGGCAAAAATCGTGAAAGAGTATGATCCTTGGGGCACACGCCCTGTTACTGCTGGCTGCAATGAGCCCGACCCGAAGAATCATCTCTTTAAGAGTGGGGCTATTGATGTTATAGGTTTCAATTATCACCATCAGTGGGTGAAGGATGTGCCAAAGAATTTCCCTGGCAAGCCTTTCATTCTGTCGGAGAGTGTTTCAGCCTTGCAGACTCGTGGCTACTATATGATGCCTAGCGACAGCATTTATACTGCGCCAAAGGAATGGTGGTTACCTTATACCGATCCATCGTTTATGTGTTCGGCTTATGATAATTTCCACGCATCATGGAGTAGTACCCACGAAGAAACCTGGGATGTGGTGAAGCACAACGACTTTGTGGGCGGACAGTTTATCTGGACCGGTTTCGATTATATCGGTGAACCTACTCCTTATGCTTATCCTGCCCGTAGCAGTTATTTTGGCATTATCGATTTGGCGGGTCTTCCAAAAGACAGCTATTATATGTATCAGAGTGAGTGGACTCAGAAAGATGTACTTCATCTCTTCCCTCATTGGAACTGGCTGCCGGGACAGACCATTGACATGTGGTGTTATTATAATCATGCCGATGAGGTAGAACTCTTTATCAATGGCAAGAGACAGGGTATCCGTAAGAAGACTGTCTATGGTGCAAAGAACGAAGGCGATGCTTTCAGAAAGAGTACTGAATATCATGTGATGTGGCGCGTAAACTTTGAACCGGGAGAAGTGAAGGTTGTAGCCAGAAAGAATGGCAAAGTTCTTAGAGAGCAGGTCATAAAGACAGCAGGAGCTCCTCATCATCTTGTGTTGAAGAAGACTTATCAGGGCTGTCAGGCTTTTGGCTCTTCTGATCCGACCACCTTTGTCGAGGTGAATGTAGTAGATAAAGACGGCAATCTCTGTCCGAATGCAGATAACCAGATTTTCTTCTCTGTCTCCGCTGAACAAGGGGCAAGTGAGCAGAATATCCCGAATGCACCAAAAATTCTGGGAACTGATAATGGTTGTCAGACTTCTTTGGAGCGTTTCACCGATTCACATCGCAAGGCATTCTTCGGAAAATGTGTCGTTGTGATAAAAGGAAAGGGAACCCTCAAGGCACAAGCAGTAGACTTAAAGGATGCTTCTGTAGCTCTGTGATTGTAGTAATATTCTGAAAAACAAAACATTAAGGATTTATATTGCGAAGAAGAGGATGTGTCATAAGTTTATGATTCACCCTCTTCTTGTCGTTGGTAAATATGGGTTATGTTGCTGGAAGAGATAGGATATGTTGCTGAAAGAGATAGGGTATGTTGTTGAAAGAGATAGAATAAGTTGTTGAAAGAGATAGGATATGTTGTTGAGGCAGTCAGTATCTTCGGTCGCACAACAGCTGTTGTGCGCTTGCATAACAGCTGATATGCGCATGCACAACACCTGTTGTGCATGCGGTAGTCAACTGTTATACACCAACTATTATCCTGATTTATGACACACCCTCTTTTTTCGCTCTTAAAAACGAAAAAGGTTTTGAAGCATTGGGACCCAAGGGATTTGGGTATCTCTATTATGCTAGTAATAGAAATTTAGCTTCAAAACCTGCGGCAAAGATACATCTTTTTTTCGAATAAAAAAACTTTTTCGAATAAAAAATATAAAAAACTTGCTCTTATCAAAAAATATACGTAACTTTGTAAACGATAAGGCATCAAACCCAATCTGCAATCATGAAAAAAGTAATCTTTGTAGAATTTCCTCACGATGCTGGAGCATGAAAGAAATAACAATAATAAAACAATAAACAAAAAATAGTATAATGAAAATTCAAATAGAACAGCTACGCCAGACAAGGCTTCGCATATCGCATCGCTTATCATGGAGGCGATGAATGCGCAGTGTTGCCAAAATTTTGCTGGTCCTCAGCATACATTGGTTGATTTTCACCGTATGATGACTAAACTTGTAGAGATGGAGGACAGTCAGTATAGTTATAAGAATACATTGGTTGCTATGTCTACTGATGGCATTCTTGTTGGCATCTTGGTTGCATACGATGGTGCTGACGTCAAAAGATTACGTAAGCGCTTTATTGAGGCTGCGATCGTGGCTTTTGGAATAGACTATTCGGCTATGGAGCTTGAAACTGAGGAAGGTGAGTTCTATTTGGATAGTTTGGCAGTTTCTAACCAATACCGTGGAAAAGGTATTGCATCTAAACTGTTGGATGCTGCTATCTCTCGCGCAAGAGAATTAGGACTTCCTGCTGTAGGTTTGCTTTGTGATAAAGGCAATCCGAAAGCGGAGCGTCTCTATACGAAGGTTGGTTTCCAATATGTCAATGATACCACTTGGGGTGGTCATGCAATGAAACATCTTCAGTATAAATTGTAATCTGATAGGGCAAACTGTGCAAACGTTGCCCAATAAAAAGTATAGAAATCAACAGAAAATGTGCTGTTTATTGCGCAAACGGTAGTATCTTTGCACCATAAGTTCATAACGAATAGGTTTTTTGGTTTTTAGAAAAGATATTTTATTAGTTTTTGTTGATTTAATAATAAAAGCTCGGTCTGCAGTGATGCAATACCGAGCTTTTGTATTTTTACTCCTTTTCAGGGTATTTCCTTTCTGTGTCTTTTATTCTAATTCCTCTATTTCTTTTTCGTCCATGTCTTTATCTAACTGGTCTCTCCACAGATACTTCTGGTTTCATGCACTATGATACCACTCAGGCAGAGCAAGGAGATAAGGTTTGGTATGGCCATCAGGGCATTCATGCAGTCGGCAATGTTCCAAACCAGTCCCAGACTGATGACACTACCCAGGAAGATAGTAGCAATATAGACTATGCGGAAACAGAGCATCCACTTTTTGCCTTTCAGATATTCTACACACCGTTCTCCATAATAACTCCATCCCAATGTCGTACTGAATGCAAATGTTGCCAGTCCGATGGTCAATATCGAGCTCCGATATATGGAATCTTACTGAAGGCAGCCTTGGTGAGTGCTGCTCCGTTATGGTAGTCAATGTCTGGGTATGCTATGATACTTGAGGTGATGACAAGACCTGTAAGGGCACAGATGATGACAGTATCCCAAAAGGTACCGGTAGATGAAACCAATGCCTGACGCACAGGGTTACGGGTTTGGGCTGCTGCAGCAACGATAGGTGCCGAACCCAGACCACTTTCGTTAGAGAACAATCCGCGGGCTATACCATAGCGGGCTGCAATCATCACGGTACTTCCAGCGAAGCCGCCACCTGCAGCCTTTGTTGTGAATGCAGAGTCAAAGATTACGTGGATGGCAGGCAATAAATAAGCATGATTTACACAGAGGATGTAGATGCAGCCTAATACATAAAAGAGTGCCATGAAAGGTACCAGCATGCCGCAAACCTTGGAGATACTTTTCACGCCTCCAAGAATCACAGCTGCTCCTAAAGCCGTAACGATGGTTCCAGTAATGTATGGAGAAATGCCGTATTGGTTTTCTACCAGGGTAGAGATGGCATTTGCCTGTACCGTGCTGCCGATTCCGAATGATGCCAATGCGGCAAAGAGGGCGAACAGGACTGCAAGCCATTTCCAGCCCAATCCTTTTTCCAGGGCATACATAGGACCACCCAACATCGTGCCTCGCTTGGTCTTAACGCGATATTTTACGGCGAGTAATCCTTCGGCATATTTGGTAGAAATACCAAAGACACCGGTTAACCAGCACCAGAGTACGGCTCCTGGTCCGCCAAGAGCGATAGCTGTAGCCACACCGATGATGTTACCGGTACCAATTGTAGCTGCCAGTGCTGTTGCCAGTGCTCTGAACTGTGAAACATCTCCTGTGGCATTCTTGTCTTTCTTTACAGACAGTTTGATTGCCTTGAAAATCTTGCGTTGTGGAAAGCGCAAGCGGATGGTCAGAAAGATGTGGGTTCCCAACAGCAGGATAATCATAGGCCATCCCCACAGGAATGAACTAAATGCGGTGAAAAAATCGTTTATTGCATCCATCTCTTAAAAATTTTATGTTTATCTTATATCTATATTTTTTTATACCTGATAACGCAGTTACTTGTGTATTATAACCTTGTTATTTCTCAAATTCTATCTTTACGTTTTTGAATCCCATTGCTTTCAGCATCTCTCTAAACTGAGTCTTGGCATTCGCCTGTGCAGTATAGATATTGGTGCGGTTTAAGCAACGTTTCTTCATGGCTTGATAAGCACGCTCATACATAGCCTGTCTGTCGCTGCCTGTCCATTTGCCTTCTTCAAAGAAACTCTTGGTCTTCGCTTCGTCAATGAAGTTATGGTCTAGCAGTTTGATAGGAGGTAAAGTGCATACGATGCTGTCCTGGTTGGCTTGTAGCATCCTTTTTTAACATCCTTCATATCGATACCCAAGCGCAATGTTCCGTAATAGATACGTACCAGTTGGTCGTCGCCAAAAAAGCCACGGCGTATAGTATCTATCAGTTCTTCATCACTTACAGATAGAAATTCCCATTGACCGATATTCTCGATGCTTTCTACCTGAGTGGGTGAGAGGGTTGTCTTATCTTCCTGTACCACGCTGACCTCGTTGTCTTTGGTGAGCCAATAGAAGGCTCCACCCAGAATAAGGATCAGTGCTAATAGTACGATGATTTGTATTCTTTTCATATCATTGTTCTCCTCGCTTAGTGATTCTTTTCGATAGTTGTCTTATCCAGAAGAGTCTTCAGATCATTGAAAGTGAATTTCTTCCTGAAACTGATTTTGATATTCTCTTCTGCGAATCCCATGTCCTGTAACATCGGAATCAGGGTATTTGCTGCACTTTGGCGTGCCTGTTCAAGAATATCTAGGTTCGGGATATCGCGAATGATACTTTCCCTGCCTTGTTGTTCGAATTGTGACAGTTCTGCATCACTGTAGTTTCTTCTGGTGAGTGAAACGAATTGTCTTACACCTTCGTGATTGATTTTACTGCTGGTGAGCATCACTTTTGGGTCTGGTAAGATGATTTCTATCTTGTCGCCTTGTCGGTTAACGTTCTTGGCAGAGAATCCTGAAAAGTCTACATAAGCTTTTAATGTCGCATCCATCGGAATGGCCACCTTGCGGTTTGAGCCTGGAACATGAATATTAAAGTCTTTCTTGAACAGTGAGCCCTTCAGATTGAGCTGGTCATCATGTGTTATAATCTTATGAACATGAGCTTCTGCTGTATATAAGCGATTGCATTTCTGTATCTGCATCACCATCACAGGTATTGTGTCGATGACTTGCTCCTTCTTTTCTGTTTGCTGATGCGAACATGAAATGAAGGCAAAAAATACAGAAATGATAAATATTAACCTATTTTTCATACTTAATGTCTTTATTATGCTGCAAAGGTACGGCAAATTGTTCGAAAACAAAACAAAATCATGTTTTTTGATGTTCTTTTGCTAAGAAATGAAAAAAAAAGCAGAAAAAGCACTTTTTTTTATATCTTGATTAAACCTTTTTATTTTCTTTTCGTCAAAGTTACGATTAGAATTCATAAACTGAACTTTTATTATATCGTGTAAGATTCAATAGGAAATTTATTAGTTAGTATTTAGGTATGTTAAGGCGTCTGCTTGTGAAAGTAGGCGCCTTTTTGCATCTGATTTAGTGTAAGAATGTAGATTTCGGTTCTTTTCTTTGGCTATTTCAAAAGAAAAATGTACTTTTGCAGTAACAAAAAATAACGGAATGAAACGAATTGATTATATATTAATAGGTCTTTTGGCTATTTCTAGCTTGACGGCTTGTACTGAAAAGAAGAAGAGTAATATCATTATTGCTCCTAAACCGGTGGCTAAGGTTGTGAACAAAGCTACTCAGAAAATGAGTGATTATGAGCAGACCAGGGAGGCTGACTGGGTTGGTTCCCATTATAAAGTGGTGGTGAAGCGTAGTTCTGACAAGGAACTTCCGGTTCTCCAGTTGGACGAAAACACCAAGTATTATGATAACAGAATTTCGGTTAAGGTATTGAGAAGCGATGGTTCTGAATTCTTTAGCCGTACTTTCACAAAGAAAGATTTCACATCCTATATTGACAAACATACACAGGACATGGGTGCTTTGCTCGGTATTGTGTATGTAAAAGCAGAAGGTGATTATCTTTACTTCGCAGCAAGTGTTGGGTCGCCTGATGTTACCAGCGATGAATGTGTACCTCTGGTACTTAAGATTTCCCGAATGGGTAGTATCTCTATATCAAAGGATGAGAAGTTGGATACCAACGCTTCTGCTGAAGAGGAAGAAGAGGAAGAAGATGGGGTATAAAGCGGTTCTTCCGTTGACTCATAATGAGAAATTTATGGCAATTAGAACTTTTTGGATTAAATTCCATGCTTGATAAGCAGATTTCTTAGAAAACATTTGGAGATTCCGACAAATATAGACAGAACTTTCGCATGTGGTTTAAGTACGGGCTGAAGGCCCAAAAGCTTTTAATATGCGTTTTAATACTAAAAAGAACAAAATAACCTGCTAAATATTTGGAAGTTACAGAAATATTGCTTAATTTTGCAAAAGAAAAGCTGCCCTCGGCAATTTGAAAGCAAGCTTTCATTGCGCTCGTTTGCATCACAAACATTTAAATGATATAATTATGTTAGGAATAAATGCACCAAAAGTTTTAGCTAAAGCAAATACGCACAAGCTGTTCGTAAAGCCGCTCTTGCATCCATCGGTGCAAAAGCAAAGAAAGATGATGCCACAAAGACATCAAATTATCCATATAAATTTGAGTGGAATTTAGAATGAATTTAGAAGAATACAAAATAGAACTTTTATCAGACTTTGATGAGTTGATAAATTTCTATACAGGAAAAGACAAAATGGATGACTTTCTTCATAATCACTTACAAGATTGTGAAGAGAGTCATTATTGTAAGACATTTTGTGTCCGCTTAAAAGCGAATAACACGATTGTTGCTATTTTCGCCTTAGCATTCGACTCCGTTGACATAGATTCAGATGATTTTGATGATATGCGTATAGGTGCAGCAGGAACCGATTTACCTGCGGTAAAAGAAACTTTCCGAGAACAATTCGAACAAAAATATACTTATCCCGCTTTAGAAATTGCCTACTTAGCTATTGATAAAAAATTTCAAAGCTTACATCTAGGTTCAGCCTTAATTGAAGAAATAGCTTCGATGGCTAGAAACCAAAGATATGCTGGTTGCGTCTTCTTGACAGTAAGAGCTTGGCATACCTCTAATTATAGCGCAGTAGGTTTCTATGAAAAGAATCAATTTGCAAAATTGACTCCTGTTCCACAAATGGATGTTTGGCCAATGTACAAAACAATTTGGCCGAAAGAATGATCCCCCTATGCCCTTTACCTTTGCTTTACCCTTCGGCCAGCGATTTTCAATTCCGTTACGCGCTGGTGCCGGCTAAAGATTTACACAGATTCTGGGCTTGAATAGAGTCTGAAAACGTTAAAGAATACTAACAAGGTGTCGCATTGCTCACGAATGAGACACCTAAAATCAAAAAATCATACCTGAAAAAACAAATATTACCCCCTCCACTTTCAAAAAAAGCCTTAACTTTGCACCAGGTTTTTTACAATCTGTATCATGAAGGATTTAAAATATTGTAAATTATAATCAAAACATAATAGATATGAAGAAAGTTTTAACTAAGAAAAAAGTATGTTGCTCTTTGGAAAAAGACAGTATATTTTCTATAAAAAAAAGATCAATATGAGAAATTACTTAACTGGAAAAGAAAGATTGCTGGTCGCATTGCTTGCTTTTATTCTTCCTTTTTCTTTTGCGAAAGCAGAAGTAAAAGAAGATGGAAAGACGGGGCAGCAAGGCTGGTATATAGGAGTAGAGGGTGGAATGCCTTTCGGTTTCTCTACTTTCTCAAGCTTCGGACATGACAAGACGCACCTCGGTTGGGCTGCTGGCTTATATGGCGGCTATCGTTTCAACTCCGTATTCTCGGCAGAATTATCTGCCAAGTATGGAGAAATGAACTTGTCGGCACAAGACTGCTGCGTAGAACGTAACTATTGGTTGGGTAGCGACGGTGTGCTCTACAAGGCAAGTGTCCTGGGCATGGACAGCTGGCAATATGCACAGCTGAAAAGCCAGGTCAGGATGGGCAGATATGGGGCAAGAGTGAACGTTCATCTCCTTGGACTGTTCCATCAAACAGCTAACAGCCGATGGGATTTGGCTGTTTCACCTCATATATATGCAGTAACTACCAAGGCTGACATCCGTACTATAGCCGATGATGCTAAGGTAATGAAAGGTTCTACCAACTGGCATTTGGGTTATGGTGCAGACTTGCAGGTTGGTTATCAACTGACCTCATGTCTGAAATTGGGTATCTATTCCGGTTTGACTCGTCTTACTGGCGAACGTATGGACGGAATGCCAGAATATCAGCATAAGAACAACTTCTTGTGGGAAAGTGGCATAAGATTAGGAATCAACTTGCCTTTTACCAATCATCATCCGTAACTCCTAAAACAAGATAGAGAATGAAAGCAAAAAGAAGATTTAATATTTGGTTATGGGTGCTGTTATGTGTCCCATGCCTCTTGGCAAGTTGCGACCATGATGTTCATAATGACGAGGAAGAAGGTGGCTTGTCAGTATCGTTCACTTGGGCAGATGAAGCCGATCAAGGTACGGAAGTGAATGACGTGAAGCTCTGGATATTCAATGCCGATGACGGTTCGCTTGTAGAGGAAAAACATGATGGTAGTACTAAGGAGGTGGCAAGCCAACGTTTTGCTCTTCCTGTAGGGCATTATCAGATTCTGGCTGCCACCAACCTTATAGAACCGTTTTTTATCGGTGAGGCTACAAGGGCAACCCTCAACATGAACCAACTCATGTTTGGATTGTCCAATCCAAGTGCCTCTCCCGACCATGCCTATTATGGTGTCACGGACATCGGTATAGACAAATCAAATGTCAACTACATAACCAAAAATGAAATGCGCCATATACTTGCAGAATTGACCATCTTCATTAAAGGAGTTCCTGACAATTTTGCAATGATAGGCAAGGTTCTGAATGTGGCAACCGGACTCCTGCCCCTGCAAAAGAATGAGGATGGAACGTTCGGGACGGCAAGCTATACCAAGGAAGAGTGTGATATACCTTTGAGAATCGCAGTGCCTGGCGAAACTTTAAAAACGGAAACATTACGCTTGATGCCGACAGCCAACGGTTTACATACCACCAAGTTGTTTATCCAACTGATTTCTCCTGGGGGAGTAGTTAGCAACTACGACATCGAAGCACCCGTCATGAAATCTGGCGGCAAGTACAAGATAAACTTGGAATTTGAGGAGATGAAACCTTACATGTATCTTACGAGCACGAAGATAGATGATTGGACAGAAGGCTGGGTGTATCGAGGCGAAATCTTGAATCCAGAAGATTAAGCGGCTCTATCATTTAAGCAAGAATCAAAACAAGAATATAAATATAAAATAGTAAAAGACAATGAAAAAGAAGACTTATCTCTTTGCTCTGATGGCAATGGCTTTGACATTAGGCAGCTGTTCAGACAACGAGAATGGTATCGGAGGCGAGACCTCCAAGTATATCACCGTTTCTACCAGTATCGGCAATATGACCCGTGTTGCCACAGATGCGAATGGCGCTCAAACCTTTGAGGAGGGTGATGAAATCAGTGTGTATGCCTGGACAGGTGCCCCAACTGTAGCCCCTGAGACAAGCGAGCGAGTGGTGAATAACGCCATCAATAAGTTGACTAACGGTTCATGGATATCCACTCCACAGATGCTTTGGAAGAACAACCGTGACAAGCATTATTTCATCGGTGTCTATCCTACAGCAGTAATATCCGATTTTACAGCTAGCGAATATAAGCTTGATGTTACGAAACAGGAGGATAGCGACCTTTTGGTGGCAGTCAACAAAGATGGCATATCCTATAATGCCGATGAACAGCAAACGGTGCCATTAGCGTTTACTCATGTGATGTCGAAGGTGATAGTCAATATACAATATCGCAATCAGTTTGGTGGTAAGCCTACCGTAGAGAGCCTTGTTGTTAAGAATGCCGCATCTGATGCCTCTGTCAATCTCTTGACCAAGACTGTAACTGTAGCTACAGATGCTGCTCGCACCGACATCAGTATCCCTGTAATCAAGGAAAATGAAAAATATGAGTCTATCATGATACCACAATCAGGCATTACCAAGATTGCTGTTAATATAAATGGCAAGCAATATGTCTACACTCATCCTACTGATATCAAACTGGAGGGTGGCAAATATACGGTAGTAAATCTCATTGTAGGTCGTGACGAGATTACTCTTGGCAATGTAAGCATCGCTGATTGGGGCGAAGGAGAAAACATCAATGGTGGTGAAGCGCAAACAGATTAAAAGATTTGTATAATATTTAAAATTATAAAGTCATGAAGATAAATAAAATATTAGTGGCAGCAGCAATGGCTCTTGGATTCGTTAGCTGCTCAAGTGAAGGAGAATTGACTCCTGCTATAGATACATTGAAAGATACTCCGTTGCAGATTAATGCATCTGTAGCAGGTATGAAAACACGTGCAGGATATGATGCTAATAGCGTACCTAACCAATTCTATCTTAAGATAAGACAGGGGCTTAAAGAGCAAAAAAAATATTGGTATGATGTTGTCATGAAACTGGAAAATGGCCAATGGGTTGCTTATAATGCTGAAAACAAGACTGAAACGGTTCAATTACTTCGAGCAGGATATAATATAACTTGCGATCTCTATTCTACTACATTTCCTGGATACGAACTGGATGAAAGCGGAAACCAGATTAAATCTATAGAATTAGAGGTTCTGGCAGACCAAAGCTTAGATGCCAGTGTCAAGGCAAGTGACCATTTGTATGCCTTAAACAAAGATAAAAATATGGAGGTTAAGGCTATTGAGTTAAAATTGGAACATCAAATGTCAAAACTCTCACTAGAGTTGACTTTGGGTAGTCAATATGAAGAGGAGCAAAATCCTGTCAAAGACATGCAGATTGTAGGAACTAAGAGAAAAGTAAAATGGTCAGATGGACATTCGTTTGTTAGTGATGACGCTTCTGCAGAGCCAATTATACCATATCTTGCGGGTTACACCAAGCCTACGGATGATTCCCCAAAAGCGAAAGTTTGTTATGAGGTGATTTTAGCTCCACAGACTGTTGAGGCAGGAACTTTGGTGTTGAATTTAATGTTTTAGGCAAAACTTATCGTTGGTACAGTGATGCTGCTGTTAAATTGAAAGAAGGCACTCAATACACATTGCAACTGACGGCAGGAAAAGATCAGGCTAATCTTGTAGAAGTTACATCTAAGGCTTGGAATACAAAACACAAAAACGAAAATAATGAAAAAGTGGACAACAAGTCGGATATAGAAACCTTTTAATGACTAGAAGTATGAAAATTATAAATAAATACATATTGGTGGCTGCAGCTTCTCTATCTGTTGTTGCGTGTAGCCAAGATGATGGCTTGTCAAATAGCTATCTTAAAGATTCGGATGCTGTTCACATTACAGCCCAAGTGGGAAGTAATGAAGCTACAGGTGGCTTTATTTCTCGCTCCAATCCATTGGGTAGTGAAGTTGAGCAAGCAAAGTTTAATGAAGGCGATGCCATTTCTGTTGTTGCAGATAACCAAGATGCCGTTATTTATTCTTATGATGGTACCAGTTGGAGTCCAAAAGAAAAAGGTCTGCACTTAGTTTGGAATAGTAACGAGATGAATTTTAAGGCTTTTTATCCTGCAAATGCTAATGATGCTTCTTTTACAGACTTCACACTACCTACTGCATACAATAGCTTAGCGGACTTGGCTTTGGGTGATTATATGACATTTAGTGGTAGCCGCAAGCGTAGTTCCGATAATGATGGCGTGAACTTGGAAATGGAGCGCAAAATGGTGCGCATCGTTGTCGGCCTAAGAGATGTTAATGTTTGGGGAGACACGATGGATGAAGGGTTGGAACTGACAGAAGTAACAATCCATCCTAATACAAATGGATATTCCAATGGTGAAGTTGTTCCCGCTGATTCAAAAGATGTTAGTGTGAAAGCGTACAAACACACTGATGGTAAGTTTTATGCGCTTATTACTCCGACAATGCCAGTGTCGGATATGTATAATTATTTGCTTTTCATGACAGTAAAGGTGGCAAAGCCTGATGGCACAGGTGAGCAAGAATTTGAAGTTAGGCGCATTCCACATACAGGTACAGAAGCTGGTAGTAGCTACGAGTACTTTTTAAAGATTGGTAAGGACGAACTTGTTGTAGATAAAATTACAGTATCTGATTGGAAAACTGGTGAAGCGATTCCTGGTGGCGAGGCTTTAGACGATGTGTCGTTTGTTAAAAAGACGATTGCAGATGCTTTGGCTGCAAATAAAACTGATATAGAATTAACATTGAATAGTTACAACAATAGTAGCGAGCTATCTGCTGCGATTAGAGATGCTCTAAAAACAACCACTGATGGAAGTGTCAATTTAACACTGAAGGGTATTACTTCCTTCCAAACAGGCTTAGATAATTTTATTAATCATTGTAATAAGTTGAAGTCAATTACTTTACCAGATGCTACAGAATTTAGCATGTGGGCATTTGCATCTTGTGATAAGTTGGAGGAAATATATGCTCCAAACGTATCAGTGCTAGGATGTCAAGTTTTTAAGGGTTGTAAAGGATTGAAGAAGATTGCATTGGGAGCTCTTACAAATGTGAATTTGGGGGATGATAGCGAAGCCTTTTTTGGTTTGAATACAGAAAATGTTGATTTGGTCTTGTCTGAATCGCAGAAACAGATGGAGAATCGAAATAATTGGTATCTACCGAGGAGGATTATAAGTCTACTGATGATTATACGAAAAATATTTTTTTTGGGAAGACAATTCAAGTCTGTGACTTTACAGTAAGTTAAAACGAGATTTACATATCGACTCCTAAGCTGGGCAGGAGTATAAGTTGCCCAGCAAACATATCCCCCCGCACCTCACGGGAAACGACAAGTCTATATGCCACGATGAACAGGTGGCATATAGGCCCTAAATTATATGGTGATATTCGTAATCGAGAGTGTAAACTAAACTGTGTCAAGCTACAATAAAAGTAGTTTAACACAGTTTTTATATTATGGACAACTTAGAAATTGATTACAAGAAAGCAGCTCAGCAGTTGCGTAGTGGTGAAGCCTTATTT
>ENA-OQDW01000123-OQDW01000123.1-human-gut-metagenome-genome-assembly--contig:-NODE-123-length-30311-cov-6.496786_pt1 | contig 30311 bp, 42 predicted proteins | sample MGYA00242784_ERZ504613 | MGnify/ENA primary metagenome ERZ504613 (study PRJEB26092, sample SAMD00036330) | human gut metagenome | host: Homo sapiens | study: EMG produced TPA metagenomics assembly of...
CTGCGCCGTCGGCTCGGTCCGCGCGCTCGAAGGCGGTCGGCGGGCGCACGGGCTGTTGTTTGGGTTTAGGCACGGTGTCCTCCAACTTGTTCATTGCGTTCGCGCGCGGTGGCGCCGGCGGTAAAGCTTAATCCCTTGACGAGCGCGTTCTTGCCGTACTTGCCTTTCACGGCCAGGACGGCACGGGCCAGGTCGCGCTCGCGCTCATCGGCCTCGACGTCGCTAAACAGATCGATGGTGGCAAATTCTTCGGGCACCAGATTGCCAAATCCCAGGTTGATGCGCTTGACCGGTCGTTTGGGATCGACAGTCTGCGCCCAGAGCTCATCGAAATAGCCCATGATCTTCTTAAATGAATTGGTGCGCTCGGGCAGTTTTCGCGAGGCGTTGGAGTGCGCGAAGAGTGCGGCATAGCCACCGCGCGGTTTGCCGCCGTGTTCCCCCACAAAGATGCCGTCGATTGCCTGCGCCTCGCGCACCAGGCGACGCCGTTCGTCATCGCGCTGGACGGGCTTGGGCGCACGGGGCGCGAGTTCGGGGCCGGCGGTTGCGGTAGGCTCGATACCTGACGTGCTCGAGCGCAGGTGTCCGCATCCGTCTACATATTGCGCCGTGCCGCTGGCATCGAGTCGGCGTATGTCGGCTCGCTCGCTCGCGTAGCCCACGAAGAGCGAGATGCTGTCACACACCACGTGCTTATCGATCAAGTCCAGTACGGCGTTGTCGACCATCTCGCGCAAGACGGTGTAGGCCTGCTCGTAGGCATAGCCCTTCGAGAGCACCTGTCCTGTGGTGGTTGAGGTTGCCTGCGGGCGATAGGCTTGGATATCGGCGATGGTTGTCGGCTCACGCCCGAAGGCGTGGTCGATGAGATATTCGGCATTGACGCCGAGTTCATCGTAAAGCAGGTTTTCGTCGAGCGCGGCGACACCCATCAGGTCGTAGACGCCGTACTTTTCGAGCCGGGCTGCCACACCGGGGCCGATACCCCAGATGTCGGTGATGGTCGATGCGGCCAGATCTCCTTGCGAAAGGTTTCGTTATCGAGTATGCCGATGCGGTGGTACGTGCTTTGCGGTAATATCGAGCGCTACTTTAGCCTGGAATAGGTTGGGGCCGATACCGACGGTGGCCGTGATGCCGGTGCGCGCGAGGACCTCGTCGCGCAACATGCAGGCGAACCCTTCGGCATCGGTGTGGTAGAGGTCTAGATAGGGCGTCACGTCGATAAAGCACTCGTCGATTGAATAGACGTGAATGTCTTGCGGGCTCACGTATTCCAGATAGATGCCGTAGATTTTCGCCGACACCTCCATGTAGTGCTGCATGCGCGGTATGGCCTTGATGTAGTCGATGCCGTCGGGAATCTCGAACAGACGGCAGCGGTTGTGTATCCCGAGGTCTTTCATGGCCTGCGTGATGGCGAGGCAGATGGTCGTGCGTCCGCGCGATTCATCGGCAACGACCAGGCACGTGGTGAGTGGGTCGAGCCCGCGGTCGACACACTCGACGCTGGCGTAAAACGTCTTGAGGTCGATGCAGATGTAGGTGTGCTGCTCGTGCTCCATCCGAGCCTCCCATCAAACACATGTTCTTATCGAATACCTGTTCGATAATACCTGCTCGACCGGACACCGTCAAAACCTGCCCCTTTTTGGCAGGTATGGTCGTGCGGCTGCATCGGGTTTTTAACGCAGCCCTAAAGAGTGCGTAACAGCTCGGAAAAGCTCGCTTCGTAGCATGAGGCTAACGATTGATACCACCATAAAGCACGGAAGGGTTGTGGGGATAATGGTCAACTATGGGTTTGGTATGCCGACGCGCTTGGTTGCGGATGGGGATGTGGCTCGCTGGTGCGGGCGATTGGTTGCCCACTATGGCGGCACCAAGGCACTGGTCGTGCTGGGAGGCGACAAGCGCACGCGTGATGAGCTCGTTTCGGCGGCGCTGGGCTCGGTTGATCGCGCCCTGCTCGAGCGCGTGCTTTTCCGCTGCGGCTCGGTTGAAGGCGACGGAGGAGACGAGCTGATCGACGAAGCCGTGGCCCTGGCGACCGACGAAGGCGTGGACTTTGTCTTGGCGATTGGCGATGCCGATACTGCCGGCTTTGCGCGCGAGCTCGCCCGTCGCATGGCGGCGCTCGATGTCGGCGAAGACGGTTTTGTCCCTTATGGATGTATCGTCTCGGAGGGCAAGGTGCCTGCCGTCGTGGGGGCCGGCGAGGTTCCCGTTTTTGCCATCATCGCGCCCGAACTGCTGGAGGGCATCGGGTCTCCTCTGCGTGAGTTGCTCGGTAGCGTCTGCGCTGCGGCCTAATATTTGGCATAAAGGGATAGGTTATTTTTGATTGGTAAAGCGTTTGACCTGCCAAATTAAACCTGTCCCTTTTTGGTCGGTTGCCGTTTGGGGGCCGATTGGCAACGCTCGCTGATTATAGTCTTGACCTGCGCTAGAATAGTGGCATCTGAATGTCCGGGCGCATGGAGCGTGCGCCCGTATGCTGAGGAGGACTCTATGGCAACTGTTGCCGCACCTATCGATGCTACGTCGACTGCCGCTTGGAAGGCGCTCGAGGCCCATCAGGAGAAGCTCGAGGCCGAGGGTATCGACCTCAAGGCCTGGTTCGCCGCCGATGCCGAGCGCGTGAACAAGCTGAGCTTTGACGCCGGTGACCTGCACTTCGACCTGTCCAAGAACCTGGTGACTGATGAGACCGTCAAGCTGCTGTGCGATCTTGCCCGCGAGGTGAAGCTCGAGGAGCGCCGCGACGCCATGTTCTCCGGCGAGCACATCAACACCACCGAGGACCGCGCCGTCCTGCACACCGCGCTGCGCCGCCCGGCAAGCGAGAAGGGCCAGCTCATCGTCGACGGCCAGGACGTCGTCGCCGACGTGCACGAGGTTCTCGACGCATGTATGCCTTCGCCGAGCGCGTGCGCTCCGGTGAGTGGAAGGGTGTTACCGGCAAAAAGATCGAGCACCTGGTGTCCATCGGCATCGGCGGCTCCGATCTGGGCCCGGTCATGGCCTACGAGGCCCTGCGTCCCTACGCCGACGCCGGTATTGACTGCCGCTACATCTCCAACATCGACCCCAACGATCAGGCAGAGAAGCTCAAGGGCCTCGATCCCGAGACCACGCTCGTGATTATCGTCTCCAAGACTTTCACCACGCTCGAGACCCTCACCAACGCTCGTGAGGTCAAGACCTGGATGCTCGAGCAGCTCAAGGCTCAGGGTGCCATCGACGGCTCCGATGAGCAGAACGCCGAGGCCGTGGCCAAGCACTTTGTCGCCGTTTCCACCGCACTCGAGAAGGTCGAGGCCTTCGGCATCGACCCCGCCAACGCTTTTGGTTTCTGGAACTGGGTCGGCGGCCGCTACTCTGTCGACTCCGCCGTGGGCCTGTCGCTGATCGTCGTGCTCGGCCCCGAGCGCTTCCAGCAGTTCCTTGAGGGCTTCCACGCCATCGACGAGTACTTCTGCAACACCCCGCTCGAGAACAACGCCGTCGCGCTGATGGGCCTGCTCAACGTCTGGTACGTCAACTTCTTCGGTTCCAAGAGCCACGCCGTGCTGCCGTACTGCCAGTATCTGCACCGCTTCCCGGCCTACCTGCAACAGCTCACCATGGAGTCCAACGGCAAGCACGTCCGCTGGGACGGCAGCGCTGTGACCTCCGATACCGGTGAGATCTTCTGGGGCGAGCCCGGTACCAACGGTCAGCACGCCTTCTACCAGCTGCTGCACCAGGGCACCGTGGTGGTCCCGGCCGACTTTATCGCTTTCGCCAACACTGCCAACCCCGCAACCGACAGCGGCCAGGACGTCCACGAGCTGTTCCTGGGCAACTTCCTGGCCCAGACCAAGGCGCTCGCCTTTGGTAAGACGGCCGACGAGGTTCGTGCCGAGGGCACGCCCGAGCAGATCGTCCCGGCCCGCTGCTTTGAGGGCAACCGTCCGACGACCTCGATCTTCGGCGACACGCTGACCCCGTTCGCACTCGGCGAGCTCATCGCCCTGTACGAGCACATCACGTTTGTCGAGGGCACGGTCTGGGGCATCGACTCCTACGACCAGTGGGGCGTCGAGCTGGGCAAGCAGCTTGCTAAGCAGATCACCCCGGCCTTCCACGACGACGCCGCCAAGGCCGAGCAGGACGCTTCGACCCAGGCGCTCATCGAGTTCTATCGCGCTCATCGCAAGTAGTCTTTACGGCTGAGTTGGCTTATGGCTGAAAGGGGCCCGTATCCGTTGGGATACGGGCCCCTTGCTATTTGGATAGGATGGAATGTATCGGGAGGCGCCTGACGGGCATCGCAATCGTCGAAGGCGCGCCGTTCATGTTTGGGACAATATGACATTTTTCCCGTTGCAAACAGCGCCGCCGTGGGTGTTCTGTATGATGGCTCAGACAAGGTTGTTCAATGACAGGGAGGCATATATGGCAATCAAAGCCATCGCAATGGATATCGACGGTACGCTCACCAACGACCAAAAGGTCATCAGCCCGCGTACGCGCGAGAAGCTGCTCGCGGCGCAGGAGTCGGGCATTAAGCTCATCTTGGCTTCGGGCCGTCCCGCATGGGGGCTGCACGCCTTGGCGCAGGAGCTCGACCTTCAAAACCATGACGGTCTGCTAGTTGCCTTTAATGGCGCGCATGTGTCGACGCTCAGACCGATGAGGTCCTTTTTGACCAGGCCATGCCGGCTGACGAGCTGCACCGTCTGATTGATCATCTGCGCAATTTCGACGTGATCCCTATGATTTCGCTCGGTCGCGATTTGCACGTCGAGGACTCGTACCATTGCATGATCACGCTGCCTGACGGCTCGCAGAAGAATATCGTCAAGTATGAGCGCGACGCGTGCGATCTTAAGATTCGCGAGGTGGAGAGCCTGCATGAGGTCGTGGACGCTTATCCCGTGGACAAGCTACTGACGGCGGGCGATCCGGCCTACCTGCAGGCGCATTACGAGGAGATGTATGCGCCCTTTACCCAGACGCTTTCGGGCATGTTTACGGCCGACTGGTACTTTGAGTACACGGCGCCCGGTATCGACAAGGCCCGCGCGCTTGAGGGTGCCCTGCCCAAGCTCGGTATCGATGCCAGCGAGGTCGTCTCGTTTGGCGACGGCCAGAACGACAAGTCCATGATTGAGTGGGCCGGCACCGGTGTTGCCATGGGCAACGCCGTCGATGAGGTTAAGGCAGTTGCCCAGATGGTGACCGCCAATAACAACGAAGATGGCATTGCGGTGGCGTTGGATAAGCTGCTGGGTTAGAATCGCCGATAGTGCATGGTTCGGGCGTCCGCTTGCGGGCGCCTTTTGTTAGGGAGGGTGCCGTGTCCGCATTTCCGTTCGACGCCGTTATCTTTGACATGGATGGCGTCATCGTCGATACCGAGTATTACTACCTGGGGGAGACTGCCGCGTTTGCCAAGGAGCTTGGGTTGAATCTGACTCAAGAGGAGTTGAATGGACAGGTCGGTACCTCGCATCAGTCTTCCTGCATATGCTGGTCGATTGGTTTGAGCGCGCCGGTAAAGGGCACTTCACTGGCGAGGAAGCGTTGGCCCGTTGGGACGAGTGGGCGCATAAGCGTCCGCGCGACTATCAGGCTTTGATTAACCCGGGCGCCGTGGATACGATTCGAGAGCTGCCGCGCCGCGGCGTTCGCGTGGCGCTTGCCAGCTCGTCGCCCATGGATAGCATCGAGGAAGTGCTCAATGCATGCGGGCTGTCGGATGCCTTTGAGTATGTGGTGAGCGGCGAGCAGTTTAAGGAGAGCAAGCCCGAGCCCGACATCTACCTGCATGCGCTGGACCTGCTGGGGCTGCCCGCGAATCGCTGCTGCTGCGTTGAGGATTCCGTTCCGGGCATTACCGCGGGTAAGCGAGCCGGCCTGACGGTCATTGCCAAGCGCGAGGAGCGCTTTGGCTTTAGCCAGGATGCCGCAGACAAGATTATCGACCAGCTGCCGGAACTGCTCACGCTTTCTTAGGAGCGCGGTAGTTGCGCGTTTTTCGGGTCTGATGAGTAAATAGCCGACATTTTGGTGCGACACCTAGCATACTTTAAGCTAATGCGGGCTTAAGGACTTGTTGAATGCCCCTAAGTCCATTTTAGACTTAATTGTGCTTGGAGAGGGTATATGCCACCGACTGAAGGGCTAACTGACGGTAAAGCAGCGATACCGCTGTACCAACAGGTTATCGATATCATCAAAAACGGAATCAACTCCGGTGCCTACAAGGCAGGTGCGCGGATACCCAACGAATTCGAATTGGCTGAGAGCTATAAAGTTGGCCGCGTTACCGTGCGACGCGCTATTGAGGAGCTCGTCCAGCAGGGCTATCTAACGAAGCGACAGGGGAAAGGCACGTTTGTCAATGCCCCCAAGCTCAAGCGCAAGATTCGCCAGAAGGATGACGTCCAGAGTTTTTCGGACGCATGCCGCGTTAACGGAATGGAGGCGGGGGCGCGCGTCATTTCGAGAAAGATACTGCCGGCGGATTCCACCGAAGCGCAGTTCTTTGGTGTTCCCGTCGGAACTGACTTGATATGCGTTGAGCGTGTGCGTACTGCCGATGGAGTCCCCGTCATGCTCGAGAACAACATATACGTATACGAGGACAACGCCTATCTATCAACGGCACCTCTATCTAACCAATCCATTTTTGAGTTCGTGCGCAACCGGACGGGCCGTACGCCCGCGTTTACCGACCCGTGCACGCTCGAGATCGCGTGTGCGTCGCCCGAGGTCGCTCGGCTGTTGGCGGTTCCCGTTGGCGAACCCCTGTTTTACATGGATGCCTTCTTTTTCGATGAGCAGCGGCGGCCGTTTATCATCGGTCGTCAGCGGATCGTTGGATCTCGTTACATTTTTGACATCTAGGACATTGCGAATGGAAACGCCCGGTGGATCATCTCACCGGCGTTTCCATACCGTTCACGGCGCGAACGCAACCGTTCAGCCGCGTCGCGGCAATCAGTTTGAAATTATCTTGATGAGGAGAAAAGCTGCTGGTAATCTATGGAACGTCATAGAACGTTTGCCTTGCGCAAACGTTGAAGCGAGATGCGATGCAGTCTCGAGTTCTTTGGAGGTATCTATGTCAGATACGAAGGCGAAGAAGACAAACAGACGTTTTAAGTTCAAATTACCGCATGTCTATACGATCATGTTCTTGCTGATCGTTGTCTTTGCGGTCCTGACTTGGATCGTTCCCTCTGGTCAGTATCAGCGCAAGACGATTTCGACAGCGGCGGGCGAGCGTGAAGTCGCCGTTGCTGGAACCTATGAACAGGTCGATAAGAATTACACCGATTCCGAGACCGGCGAGACCATCAATCTGGGCCAGGATATCTTTGCGGTCCTGCAAGCGCCCACTAAGGCATCCAGGAGGCTGCCGACGTCGTTGCGTTCGTCTTATTGATTGGCGGATCGTTCGCAGTCATCACCAAGACCAACGCTTTGAATGCCGGCATGAGCCGTGTGATTAAAAAGCTCAAGAACAAGGACATCCTCATCATTCCCATCACGATGACGTTGCTGTCCATTTGCGGCACTACGTTTGGTATGTCTGAGGAAGCCCTGCCGTTCTATGCCATCTTCATTCCCATCATGATGGGTATCGGTTATGACTCGATGACGGCATTCATCATCTGCTTCCTTGGTCCTAACTTGGGATATTGTGCTTCGACCATCGACCCGTTTAATGTTTTGATCGCCCAAGGCATCATTGGCATCGAGGGTAATCCGCAACTGTGGCTGCGTGCCGTTTCTTGGGTCATCTTCACTGCCGTCGGTATCGCATGGGCCATGCGCTACGCCATGCGCGTCAAGAAAAATCCCGAGTCGTCCATTGTGTACGAGGACGATAAGCTCAAGCGTATTGAGTTTTCCGTGACCGATGCCTCCATCGAGGAAGAGTTCACTATCCGTCAGAAGCTCGTGCTTATCGATTTTGCTTGCGGTATGGGCATTATCGTCTGGGGTCTTGTTACCCAGGGCTGGTACATGAATGAGATTTCCGCCGTGTTCCTTGGCATGGGCTTGCTTGCCGGTATCCTGGGCGGTCTTGACCAGCAGACGATCGCAGAGGAGTTCGTTAAGGGTCTTGCCGACTTTGCGTACGCTGCCATCGTTATCGGTATCGCTCGCGGTATTCTGGTCATCGCCGAGGGCGGCATGATCATCGACACCATCCTCCAGGCGCTCGCTACTGCGCTTGCCGGTGCACCCGCCGCCGTCTACACCACGTTTATGTATATCGTCCTTGGCCTGCTCTCTTTGCTGGTTCCCTCGAGTTCTGGCCTGGCGGCGCTCACCATGCCCGTTATGGGCCCCCTGACCGAGCTCATGGGCCTCAATCCCGAGGCGGCCGTCACCGCGCTCCAGTTTGCCAACCAGACCATCAACACCATCAGCCCCGTGGCGGGCATGACGGTCGCCGGTCTTGCCGTGGCTAGGATTTCGTTTGGCCAATGGTGGAAGACCATTTGGAAGTTCTTCATTTTCATGGTCGTCTTTGGCCTGATCGTAACGGCAATCTCTGGCATGCTTCCGGTGTAGGTGGTTGTGATGTCTGATCGTTTGACGGTCCTGACGTCTAAGAGCGTCTTTACCGGTACGGGGGACCTGCCGTTTGAAGGTTTCGTAGCGGTCCGTGGCAATCGAATTGAGGCTGTTGGCGCCAAGTGTGAGCTAGCTTCGTATTTGACCCAGGCGGACGAGGTAGTTGACCTGGCGACCGCACTGTCATGCCTGGCCTGATCGATGTGCATACCTTCTATACAGGTTGGGCGCTGCGGATGTTGGGGTCTGATCTGTCCGGCATCGCTGATGCCAAAGAGGCTGTGTCGCTCTTGCGTGCATGGAAAGAAGATCATCCGGATTGCGCGGCGGCTTTTGGCCACAACCTACCCGAAACGTTGGCATCGGATGCCGAGAACGCAAATACGGCAGCTGTGTTTGACGATTGTTTTGGCGATATCCCCGTCGTCTGCTTTACACCGGGAGCGGAGACCTGCGTTCTCAATGCTGCTGCCAGCGCGCGATACGGCTTTACACCCCAGGCGTGCTATGCGAGAAGATCTGGCGCATGATGAGCGATTTCCTCGCGCTGCCGAGGTGCGTGCCGGGTATTCGGACTACATGAGCATGCTTAACGAGCGCGGCGTTACCGCCATCAAGGAGATGGCGTTTGATGACTACTACGGCTTTGCCGACGAAATGGCTCGCCGTGAGGAATCTGGTGAGCTGACGGTTCGCGTCTCTATGATGTCGCAGCCGGTGGGTGCCGGTGCAAATCTGGCATATGCCCGCGAGGCACGAGAGCGCTTCCGGGGACCGTTCGTTCGTTTTTCTGGCTTCAACCGTATGACCGATCGCGGCGTATGGGCGGGGCTTGCGAGATGATTGACCCCTATGAGGACACGGCCGATGCGGGCGCTGCCGGCAAGACGGTCGTCGAGGAGCAGAGTGGGATCTGATTGAGAACGAGCTGCGTGCAATTGATGCTGAGGGCTTCCGATACTCCTTGCATTGCCAGGGCGATGGCGCCGTTCGCCGCACCGTGGCGCTCTATGCCTCGCTGCCTCGAGACGAGCATGGACGGATGCTTCGCCGCCATGCGATTACCGATCTCGAGAACTCTGACCCGACCGATCTTGTCGAGTTTGGCAAGTTAGGCGGAATTTGCGAGGTCTATCCGCAGATTCTGACGCTGGACCGGCGCGAGGATTGCCTGTCGATGATGCGTCGACAAATTGGCGAGACGCGACTTTTGCACAGCTGGAATCGCCGCGGCATGGAAGATTCCGGATGCACAGTGTGCTGTGGAACGGATTTGCCACTGCTGATTCCGAGCCTGGGCGAGTCAATCTACAGCGCGTGCGGCGGATTCTTCGCCGACGGACTGCCCGTGAATGAGGTCAACACGCTGACGCTTGTCGAGCTCTTGCGCGCTTGGACTGCCGGGGGCGCGTACGATCTGATGCGCGAAGACGAGCTGGGTACGCTTGAGGTTGCAAGCTTGCCGATATCTGCGTGCTCAATCGGGATGTGTTCGACCTCGATTATCGCGACGCACGCGATCTTGCGGTTGATATGACGATGTCGGACGGACAAATCGTGTTCGATCGAAATAAGGAGGCATAAGATGTCTGAATCCAAACCGACGCTGCGTCGCGAGCAGATTGCGGGCATGAATATCCACTACATCATGTGGTCGCTCGATTACTTCCTTGATGTGCAGCAGCGCTTGGGCTTTGAGTCCATTGAGCTGTGGTGTGCAGAGCCGCATGTGACGCTCGACCATACGGGCTACTTTGAGGCTGAGGTCCTGGCGAAAAAGGCTGCAGACCGTGGGCTTAGGTATCGTACTCTGTGCCCCGAGAATGTTGTCTATCCTTGGCAGTACTGCGCACGCAAGCCGCTGCATGAACAGCGCAGCCAGGCGTACTTTAAACACGGCATTGAACTTGCCGAGGTACTTGGGTGCGACCGTATGTCCATCAACTCGGGCTGGGGCGACTGGGACGAGGACCGCGAGGAAGCCTGGAAGCGCAGCCGCGAGCACTTGTCCATTCTGGCGGAGTATGCCGGCGAGCACGGTCTGGTGCTTACGATGGAAAGCCTGCGTCCCGAGGAGAGCAACCTTGTGACGACGGTTTCCGATGCGAAGCGCATGATTGACGAGGTCGCGAGCCCGTACTTACAGCCCATGGTTGATACAACCGCGATGGGCGTTGCAGGCGAGACGCTCGAGGACTGGTTTGCCGCCTTTGGTGACGGGGCAATTCACGAGATGCACTTTATCGACGGCGACCCGTATGGCCATCTGGTGTGGGGCGATGGCAAGCACGATATGGACGCCTTCGTCGCCACGCTCAACGCCCATGGTTTCGACGGCATGCTGGGCCAGGAAATCACGGATGGTCGTTACTACGATGACCCGGCAGCAGCAGATGCCAAGAACATGGCCGCATTCGAGAAATATCTGATTGACTAAAACAACTATCGGCCACGCAGCCAATGTCATTGATTGCGGGCCAAACAAGAAAGGAACTGGATATGAACGCACACGATCTGATTAAAGAGGCAATTGCCGAGAAGGGCAAGTTCGACAGCGTCTACTGGATTGCTTGCGGTGGCTCCATGATCGATTTGATCCCGGCTCATGAGCTTCTGCAGCGCGAGGCTACCACCTTCACTTCGTATATCTATACCGCGCGTGAATTCGACATTATGCGTCCGCGTCGTCTGGGCGAGAAGTCCCTGGTCATCGCTTGCAGCCACAGCGGCAATACCCCCGAGGTCGTCGAGGGCTGCGAGATTGCCCTTGCTGCTGGCGCTACGGTGATCGCCCAGACCGACAACGCTGGATCCAAGATTGACTCCGGCAAGTGGACCACGTGGGTCTACCCATGGGGCGAGGGCGTGCCGCAGGCCGAGGTCCCCGCTGGCATTTCGCTGTCGCTTGCGGCAGAGCTGCTCGATCAGCAGGAGGGCTACGCCGATCTTGCCGATATGTATGCCGGTATCGCCGAGATGGATAAGATTCTTCCCCCGGCACGCGAGAAGGTAAATGCCGAGCTGGGCGATCGCTTTGCCAAGCTTTGCCAGGAGCACGAGTTCTTCTATATTCTGGGCAGCGGTCCCAACTTTAGCCAGACCTACGGTTTCGCTATCTGCTCTCTTATGGAGATGCAGTGGCAGCACTGCAGCTACATTCACTCTGCCGAGTACTTCCATGGCCCCTTCGAGGCTACTCAGGATGGCGTTTTTTACTTCCTGCAGATGGGCTCCAGCGAGTGCCGTGCTATGGACGAGCGCGCCCTGGCGTTCCTTAAGACGCATACCGATACGCTGATGGTGCTCGATGCCAAGGAGTACGGTATGGAAGCCGTGCCGGCGAGTGTCCGTGCCTATCTGGACCCGGTGCTGTTCTACGCCATGAACTGCGAGCTGCGTGCTGCACGCGGCAAGGTGTTTGATCACGATCCCGATTTCCGTCGCTATATGGGTGTTGTCGAGTACTAGAAGGGACAAAGGCCATGGCATTTAACGTTAACGCGCTCGGATTTGGCGACAACGTCGTCGATCGCTACGAGCATATCCACACCATGTATCCTGGCGGCAACGCGGTGAACTTCGCCGTTTATGCCAAGAAATGCGGTGCCGCACGCTCCGCATACATGGGCATTTTTGGCAATGACGCCGCTGCCGAGCATGTCATTGCAAGCCTCGAGGATGAGGGTATCGAGCTTGATAAGTGCGAGCAGATGATTGGCGAGAACGGAGCGGCTCGCGTGACCGTCGTTGACGGTGACCGTGTCTTCCTTGGCTCCAACGAGGGCGGTATCCGTGGCGATGCGCGCTATGTCCTCGATCGCTTTGACCTTTCGTACATGAAGCAGTTCGATGTGGTTCATTCGGGCAACTATTGCTTTACCGAGCGCGAGCTGCCCAAACTGAAGGCTGCGGGCGTCACGGTCTCTTTTGACTTTTCGGACGACTCCACCGACGAGTACTACGAGCAGATTGCGCCCTACGTCGATTTCGCTTTCTTTAGTGCGGCGGATGCCGCGAGCGAGGACGAGATCCGCGAGCGTCTGGCATGGGTGAAGGGCTTGGGTCCGCGTTTTGTGTCGGCTACGGCGGGCGCCGAGGGCTGCATTGCTTACGACGGCGAGCGTTATTACCGCCAGCTGGCTAAACCGGTAACGGACATGAAGGACACCATGGGGGCGGGCGACTCGTTCCTCACCTCGTTTTTGATGTGCTATCTCGATTCCGCCAAGCGTGGTGAGGATGGCGCCGAGGCCATCGAGCGCGCGCTCGACTTTGCTGCCGGGTTTGCCTCGACCGTGTGCGGCATGGAAGGTTCTTGGGGCCACGGAGCACCAATCGTCGAATAGCTTAAGAAAGCGTACGGCGGTCTGGCTATGAGGCTTTGGACAGCCGATGCAAAACAATAAGCGAAACGCGAAAAGGGGGCTCGCCATGTGGTGGGTCCCCTTTTGAACATTGGAGAAGACCATGGGTATTAAAGCGTGCGCAGCTGGTTTTTGCTGTGCGGACGTCTATCAAAACATCGGCGTGTTCTATCCGACTGGTAATGGCATTGACTGGGGTATCCATCTTGCACGAATGGGCGTTTCGGTATCCGCCGTGTCGGTTGTCGGCAAGGACGAGTACGGAGACAAGATGAGGGAGGCGCTGGCCGCTGAGGGGTCGATATCTCACATCTGCGGGTGGAGGATGGCGACACCTCGGTGATGCTCATGGCGTTGAAAGACGGCGTCGATCGCGTACATCTCGAGGCAATCGATGGCGTAATGGAGGCATATCGACCGAATGAAGATGACCGGGCGTTTATCCTAGAACATGACATCATTCACACCGACCTGTTTGGCAATTGTTTGGACCTCCTGCCCGAATGGCATGATGCGGGCAAGACGGTGGTTATGGACTTCTCGGTGTTCAGCCAGGATCCGAATATGCCTGCGAGAACCATTTTCCCTACGTTGACTATGCGTTCATGTCGTTTGAAGAGGACACTCCGGAGCTGCGTGATTGGGTACGTCACGTACAGGAGCTGGGACCGCGGGTGGCAGTTGCCACGCTTGGTGAGAAGGGAAGCATTGCCTATGACGGTGAGCGCTTCTATGAGTGCGGGATCGTGCCGGCGGAGAAGGTCGTTAACACCGTGGGTGCCGGCGACTCGTATATTGCCGGGTTTACCAAGGGCGTGATCGATGGCTTGATATTCCGGCGTGTATGAAGGCGGGCGCTGAACTGTCGTCCCGAGTGATTGGTTCGTTTGAGCCGTACTAGGGCCAAATGCCTGGAAAGGAGTACGAAATGGTTATCGACATGTTGGTCCATCCTATGCTCTATGGCGAGATCTGTACGCCGGGTGATGAGCCTGATGGATTCGGTTTTTGGTCACGAGAATTTGGTATGGGGCATATGGGCCCCATGGATTGGGATGAGCTTCAAGTCGAGATGGACGTCTGCGACGTGCGGAAGAGCGTGCTCATGCCGCTCGATGTAACCACGGCATGCGGAGGACACTTTGGCACCAATGACCAGATTGCCATGCTGGTTGCCGCGCACCCCGATCGTCTGTGGGGATTTGCGAGCGTAGATCCGCAGGTGAGCGGTGCCGCAGACGAATTGGAGCGCGCCTTTACCGAGTTGGGGGCAAAGGGGCTTTGCCTGCATCCGGCAAAGCAGGGTTTTGCCCCCGATGATGCTGTGGCCGAGCCGCTTTACGAGCTGTGCGAGCGCTATAACAAGCCGGTGGTTTTCCATGCCGGTATGTCTTGGGAGCCGGGCGCAGAGCTCTCGCGCAGTAACCCGCTTGCATTTGAGCACACAATCGCAACGCATCCAAATGTGCGCTTTAGTTTGACCCACTTTGGCTGGCCCTGGGTGCGCGAGACCGTGGCGATGCTGCTCAAGTATCCCAACTGCTACACGGACACCTCTATCACTTACATCGATTCGCCCGAGGAGATGATGCAGCGCCTTTTCACGGTCGATATGGGGCCGCTGTGGTATGAGCGCGCGCTATCGCATCAAGTGATGTTCGCCAGCAATACGCCGCGTTTCCGTGCATTCAAACTCAAGCGGGCGCTCGATACCGTGCTCATGCGCGATGATGCGCGAGAAAGGCTCTACTGGGGTAATGCCCTGCGTTTTCTTGAAGGGGATGAGTAAACATGGTGACGCTCGAGACATTGAGCTATCTATCGACTGCTCCGGACCAGTTCATCGATATTACCGAAGATGTGCACGCTGCCATCGAACGCAGCTCGGTGACCAATGGCTTGGCAGCGATTATTTTGTCGCATACGACCTGTGGAATCGTGGTAAACGAGGGACTGCCCTGCGTGGAGACGGATCTTATGGAGACGCTTGATCGCATCGCCCCACTCGATGCCCCCTATGCGCATGCACACTTCCTGCCGAGCTATGGAGCCACCGGTAACAACTCCTGTGGGCATATCAAGAGCATGATTTGTGGAAACAGTTGCTTCTTTCCCGTCCAAGATGGCCACATCGTGTGCGGAGGTGCCCAGAACATCTATCTTGCGGAGTTTGACGGTCCGCAGAAGCGAAAAGTGTACGTCGAGGTGCTGGGGGAGTAACGTCCCTGCAATGACCCTAAGAAGGAGCACGTTATGTCGTTTCTAACCTCGATGTTCAAGACCGAAAAGCCGGTTATTGGAATGCTGCACCTGCGTCCTCTGCCGGGCGATCCACTGTATTACCCGGGCGGAAGCGTGTCGCAGGTCGTGGAAGCCGCCAAGCGCGATCTCGAGGCGTTGCAGCAGGGCGGTGTCGATGGCATTTTGATTACCAATGAGCTCTCGATGCCCTATGAGCAGCATGTTTCTCCCTCAACCCTTGCATCGATGGGCTATGTAATCGGGGCTCTATCCCATGATTTGTCGACTCCTTGGGGAGCTGAAGCTATTTACGATGGTGATGCCACAATCGAGCTGTGCGCTGCCGTCGACGCGCAGTTCACGCGTTGCAATTTTTGCGGTGCCTGGGCCGGTGATCTCGGGCTGATTAACCGAGATTTCGCTCACACCATGCGTCGCAAGGCGGCGCTGCGCCTGGACGACCTCAAGCTTTTTCACTTCATCACGAGCGAGGGGGAGGTTTATCTCAACGACCGCACGACTGCGGACATTGCCGATTCACTTCTCTTTAATTGCCTACCGGATGCGATGGTCATCGGCGGTTCGGCTGCCGGTCGTGGCGCTTCGGGCGAGCTTGCCGATGAGGTCCGTGAGCGTGTTGGCGAAGTGCCCGTGGTATGTGGCACCGGTTGTCGCGAAAATACCGTGGCTGACGTATTTGCTCACTACGATGGCGCGTTTGTCGGCACCTGCTTAAAGCGCGACGGAAAGCTGGATGCCCCGGTTGATGTTGAGCGGGTAGCTCGTTTTATGGCTGCCGCTCGTACGGCGCGAGGGGAGTAGGCACCTATGGCGCTCTATCTGGGTATTGATATTGGGACAAGCGCCTCTAAAGGCGTTTTAATCGATGATCGATGCAACATCGTTTGCCAAGCCTCTTGTGGACATGAGACGGACAACCCGTGTGACGGATGGTACCAGCATGATGCCGAGGCCGTTTGGTGGGGCGATTTTTGCCGCTTGTCGCGCGAGCTGGTGGCGCGATCGGGGGTTAACGCGGCACAGATCGGATGCGTGGGCCTTTCCGCATTGGGCTGCGACTGTGTGCCGGTCGATACCGAGTGCAACGCGCTGGCGCCCGCGATTTTGTATGGAGTCGATGCACGTTCGAAACCGCAGATTGACGAGCTTCTTTCCGAATATGGGTCAGATCGCGCACGCGAGCTTTTCGGGCACGATCCCTGTTCGTCAGATATTGCTCCCAAGATCTTGTGGTTTAAGGAGAATATGCCCGAGGTGCACGAACGTGCCGCGAAGTTCCTGACGGCGTCATCGTTTCTGTGCGCAAAGTTGACGGGGCGTTTTACGGTGGACCGTTATTTGGCGGAGGATTTTCTTCCCCTATACGACCGCTTCACTTGGAAGGTTGATGCTCGGGAATGTGCTCGTTTCTGCCGGCCTGACCAGATGGCGGAGGTAATGTCGGCTACCGATATTGCCGGGGTGATTACTCAGCGTGCGGCTGAGGCGACGGGGCTCGCGGCAGGGACACCTGTCTTGGTGGGAACGGGCGACTCTGGTGCCGAGGCCATTTCGACGGGTGTATTTCGTCCCGGCGATATGATGGTTCAGTTGGGGAGTACGGCGTATTTCATCTATCTAGCTGATCATATGGTCGATGATGCCCGCCTGTGGCCAGGGACGTTTATCATTCCCGGAACTTACGGGATCTGCGCGGGGACCAATACGGCGGGTGCGCTCACATCGTGGCTGCGCCAAGAGCTGTATCGCGACGCCGTGGAGGCCGAGGGCCACGGTGGCCCCGATGCATATTCGGTTATGGCGCATGATGCCGCCGGTGTGGCGCCGGGTGCCGATGGGCTCCTGTGTCTGCCGTACTTTGCGGGGGAGCGCACTCCGCTCAACGATCCCGAGGCGCGTGGCGTCTTCTTTGGCCTGACCGGAAGGCATACGCGAGCCATATGGTTCGTGCCGCCTTGGAAGGCGTCGCGTATACCGTTGCATCCCATGTCGACATTATCGAGCGAGAACATGGACTGCCAATTGGGCGCATTATGCTTGTCGGAGGTGGAACCAAGAATCCAGTTTGGATGCAGGCTATCGCCGACGTATGTGGGCGCGAGGTCTCGGTTGCCAAGGTTACGGTGGCGCATGCTTCGGTGATGCCATCATGGCAGCTCTCGCAGGTGGCGCCTATGCATCATGGGATGAGCTCGCCCAAGTCCTTGGCGTTGCGCAAACAATCGTGCCTGATATGACTGCCCACGAGTTATATGCGTCGCGCCGTCATATCTTTGACGAATTGTATGCACGCAACCGTGATCTCATGCACGAATTGGTGTAATGCTGCCGAATTGTACTGTCTTCCAAAATAGGGACTGCGTTGTGCGATTTGCATGCCCCTTGGCATTTTTGCCCACAGGAGTTAGCGAAGGTCAAAAACAGAGTGCGCATTTGCTAAAACTGCCGACTCGATGCGCTTTGCGTCACAGTTTTTGAGTGAGGCGATGCGCATCGAGGTCCTTGCGAGCGATCTGATGAGCGACTGCGCGCTTGTTTCTGTGTTTGGTTCGGCTGGCGCATCGGTCTCGAGCAGTAGACGGTCGAGTGGAATCTGCCGGGCATATTCGCGACCGCGCTTGGTGGCGAGCATACGCTCGTTCACGGAAAAATAGCAGTTTGCGTTTCGCGCGCGGGCGAGTTCGTTCGAAGTGCCGCTAAACCAGTGGAAGATGATAGCGGGGGAGTCGGGGTTTGGGATGAGTAGTCCATGCGATTCGAGGACGTCCAGTACGGCTCCTGCCGAACGAACGGCGTGAATTGATATCACGCGCCCGGTAAGAGGATGCTGCACGAGTGCATCGCAGAGCCGGTTAAGTGCCTGTATTTGTAGCGGCTCACTTCCAGCAAAGCGCGCGGAAAAGTCGAGCCCGACTTCGCCGATGTAGCGCTCTTGGGCAGCAACTTCGCAAAGCAGATTGACTTCGGCGGGACCGCAGCGGCCGTCGGCGAGCCACCAGGGATGGAGCCGATGCCGGCAAAGATATTTGAACGGCCGCAGACGCGCTTCTTGGCGCGTGCAAAGTCATGCGGATCGACGCCGCAGTCAAATAGAATCAGGCCCAGCGCCGTTGCCTCATCGGCAACGGCGTCCGGGTGAGCCATTAGATCAAGATGGCAGTGTGCATCAAATAACCGGGGCTCCATCTCGGCGCGCTCCGCTAGTCTAGGCGCTGGCCATCGGCGCGCACGCGCTCGGTGCCGCGGCCACTGATCTGACGGATAACCTCGCCGGCGATCATCTGGCCCATGATGGGCGGCATAAAGCTGGCGGTTCCCAGCTCGGTGCGCTCGTGGATGTTGGAAGGATCGCGGGGCTGTGTCTTAACCGATTCCTCGCAGCTAAACAGTACGTGTAGGCTCTTGATTCCGCGCTTCTTACATTCTTTGCGCATAATGCGGCTCATGGGGTCACGTACCGTATCGAAGATGTCGGCAAAGCGGAGGCACTCGGGATGGAGTTTGTTGGCCCCGCCCATGGAGCTAACCAAACGGATGTCATGGTCCTGAGCATATTTGGCAATGGTGAGCTTGGCCGAGATGGTGTCGATGGCGTCGACGACGTAGTCGAGCTTGCCACCCGTCTGCTCCAAAACGCCCGCGAAGAACTCGTCGATGTTGTCGCTCAGCAGGTATTCGGTGCGCTTGATAACGCTGGCGGCGGGATTGATGTCGTGGATCATGGCTTCCATCACGTCAACCTTGCGCTTGCCGACGGTGCTGTGAAAGGCGATGGCCTGTCGATTGATGTTGCTGGGCGCGACGATATCCTTGTCCAGAATCACAAAATGACCGATGCCGCCGCGCGCGAGCGCTTCGCAGCAGTTGGATCCCACGCCGCCACAGCCCAGCACCAGCACCGTGGCGTTGGCGAGTTTATTGAGCGCCTCGCGGCCCATGATGATCTCGAGCTTGGTGTCGCGTGTCTCGACGGGAGCTGCGGCTGCGGTTTCGGTCATAGATGTCCTCCGATGGGGAAGCGGATCGTGTTTGGCTATCGCCATTATAGGGATTATCACGATTCCATTTGAGCCCTAGGGGCTTGTTGAAATGAGATCGGGATTCGCATAAGATGAAGCAGATGCACCCGTTGCCGCGGGTTAGCCAACTCCGAAACACGTTTATGGCGTGAGAAGTGGCCGTCTTCGCATTACGCGGGGGCGGCTATTTCATTCGACCTCCAATGTGGATGCCGGGCTCCACGGCCGCGATTACAAGCAATAACAACGTCAGGACATCGTCAATACTCATAGTCCATCTCCTTCTTGGTAAGAGGGAGCTGACCCATCTGCTTCTTGTCCCATTGTATCTAAAAACGAACGAATGTTCTATACATAGTATCAAATTAGATAATTAGACAAACATCTAAATAACGAGTATACTGTGCGCGTCGTGAGAGATAGTGAGAGGAGGTCCTATGCCGGGAGAGGGTTTTAAGGCGCTTGCCGATCCAACGCGACGGCGCATTTTGGAGTTGCTGCGCGAGGGCAATTGTACGGCCGGGGAGCTTGCCGAGCATTTTGACATCAGCAAGCCGTCATTGAGCCATCATTGGCGACGCTCAAAAACGCCGGGCTGGTGACCGACGAGCGCCATGGCCAAAACATCGTTTACAGCTTAAACACCACCGTCATGCAGGACTTGATTGGCTGGTTTATGGGCTTTACAGACACTGAAGGTGATGAGGATGAATAACGAAAACAAGGCATTCACGCCACGGGGGTATCGCCGCGTGTATGGGCCATGCTTGTTGTGGTCTGCGCTATTAATGTCGTAGCGCACCTCATGGTGATGCCGAGCTTGCCGACGCAGATTCCCACGCACTGGGGAGCGAACGGCGCCGTCGACGGTTGGGGTCCTAGCTGGATGGCCTCCGCGCTCGGCGTGCTGCCTCTGGCGCTTCTCGCAATGTTCTTCGTGGTGCCGCGCATCGATCCCAAAGGTGAGGCATATCGAACCTCGGGCAAGCTCTATCAGGGCTTCGTAATCGCCTTCACCTTGTTCATGTGCGCCATAAGCTGGCTGGGAGAGCTTACGGTCTGGGGCGTGGTACCGGCGGTCGGTTCGGTCAACGTGCTGATTTCCGGTGCTGTCGGTTTGCTGTTCATCGGCGTAGGCAACTACTTGCCGCGCGTAAAGCAGAACTACACGCTTGGCATCAAGACGCCCTGGGCGCTTGCCGATCCCGAGAACTGGCGCCGCACACAGCGCTTTGGCGGTGCCTGCTTTATGGTGCTGGGCGTTGGCTGATTGTGATGGGCGTGGCGGGTAGCGTGCTTTCGAGTGAAGTCGTCGCCGCGGTGATTGCGGTTCTGGCGTTTGGTTCAGCTGGAGCTGCCTACGTCTATTCGTATCTGCTGTGGCGCAAATCGCAGCGAGCCGCTCGTTAAGGTTGCGGAAAACTAGCGTACGCAGTTCATAGTATGTTCCGGGGGACTTTTCCTAGGTAGTATTAGGGGGTGTGGGCAACCATGCCCCTTTTTCGTTAAGTTTCAGAGCTGGTTTCCTCATTTCGTTTCCACTAAAGCGAATCAAGAATAGGGAAACAGCAGGTAGAAAGGATAAAATAGGCAAATGGCGGAGTTTATCTACCAGATGTATCAGGCTCGCAAGGCCCATGGCGACAAGGTGATTCTTGACGACGTGACCCTGAGCTTCTACCCGGTGCCAAGATCGGCGTCGTGGGCCCCAACGGTATGGGCAAGTCGACCCTGCTCAAGATCATGGCCGGCATCGAGGAGGTCTCCAACGGCGATGCCAGGCTTACCCCCGGCTACACCGTGGGCATCCTGCAGCAGGAGCCGCCGCTTGACGACGACAAGACCGTCATCGAGAACGTGCGCATGGCGTTTGGCGACATGATCGCCAAGGTCGATCGCTTCAACAAGATCGGCGAGGAGATGTGCGATCCGGACTGCGACATGGACGCCCTCATGGCCGAGATGGGAAAGCTCCAGGACGAGATTGACGCCGCCGACGGCTGGGATATCGATTCCAAGCTCGGCCAGGCCATGGACGCCCTGCAGCTGCCCGATTCCGACATGCCGGTCAACGTGCTCTCTGGCGGCGAGCGCCGCCGTGTGGCCCTGTGCAAGCTGCTGCTCGAGGCTCCCGACCTGCTGCTGCTCGACGAGCCCACGAACCACCTGGACGCCGAATCGATCCTGTGGCTCGAGCACTTCCTGCACAACTACCAGGGCGCGGTGCTTGCCGTCACGCACGATCGCTACTTCCTGGATAACGTTGCCGAGTGGATCTGCGAGGTCGACCGCGGTCACCTTTATCCCTACAAGGGCAACTACTCCACGTATCTGGAGACCAAGGCCGCCCGTATCGAGGCGCAGGGCAACCGCGACGCCAAGCTCGCCAAGCGCATGGAGCCGAGCTCGAGTGGGTACGCAGCTCGCCCAAGCTCGCCAGGCCAAGAACAAGGCCCGTCTGGCTCGCTACGAGGAGATGGAGGCCGAGGCCCGCGCAAGCCAGAAGCTCGACTGGACCGACATCCGCATTCCCGTCGGACCGCGCCTGGGCAACAAGGTGCTCGAGGCCCATCACCTGCATAAGGAGTTCGATGGCCGTGTGCTCATCGACGACCTATCATTCACCCTGCCGCGCAACGGCATCGTGGGCGTCATCGGCCCCAACGGTGTCGGTAAGACCACGCTGTTCAAGACGATTGTGGGTCTGGAGCCGCTTACTTCGGGCGAGCTCGAGGTGGGCGAGACCGTCAAGATTTCTTACGTCGACCAGAACCGTTCCGGCATCGACCCCGATAAGAACCTGTGGGAGGTCGTCTCGGACGGCCTGGACCACATGATGGTCGGCGAGACCGAGGTTCCGAGCCGTGCTTATGTGGCGAGCTTTGGCTTTAAGGGCCAGGACCAGCAGAAGCGCGCTGGCGTACTTTCCGGTGGCGAGCGCAACCGTCTGAACTTGGCGCTTACGCTCAAGCAGGGCGGCAACCTGCTGCTTCTCGACGAGCCCACGAACGACCTCGACGTCGAGACGCTGTCCTCGCTCGAAGCGGCGCTGCTCGAGTTCCCGGGCTGCTCGGTGGTCATTAGCCACGATCGTATGTTCCTGGACCGCGTCGCCACGCACATTCTGGCGTGGGAGGGCACCGACGAGAATCCGGGCAACTGGTATTGGTTCGAGGGCAACTTCGAGGCCTATCAGGCCAACCGTATCGAGCGCCTGGGCGAGGACGCAGCCCAACCGCATCGTATCCACCGCAAGCTGACGCGCGACTAGTAGCAAGTAGAAAGGCCGCCACCAAGGGCGGCCTTTCTTGTAGCAATTGCACTGCAGCTATGCCCTGGCTGCTGGTTTGATTCATAATCAAAGTCATCTCTTTGGGATTAAAGCCCGTTTTTGCTATGAGTGATTTTCTAATTCCGTTTAAAACGTAAAGACGCATTGGGTTGCAAGGACATAAGCAAATCGAATTGAAATATAACCAGTGCTGTAACGTTACAAAAAAGATTATAGAATAGGAGTACCTTATAAGTCGCTTCTCTAGAAAGAAGAACATATGCTTTCGCGTCGTCGTTTTCTGCAACTTGTCGCGTCTTCAATTGTCGCCTTAGCCGCACGTCCGAAAGAGGTTTTTGCTTCGACGGGCAATATTGATGGTGAGCAGATACAATTTACTTCTGAAATTGCGCAAGAGCTTGCCGATAAATATATAAAGGGACTCCTCGGCTATTCGTATACGCCTTCTGACCCTATTCCTTTTGTAGATGTTGATGGGTCCCCGCTTGGTTACATTGTTCCGGTTGTGACATCCAATAGAGCCGCGGGCTATTTGGTTTTAGATGCTTCAGATGATGAAATACTTACGGGATATCGTTTTGGAGACGGCTTAGTCAGCCTATGGATCGGGGAGGAGATCTTGGTGTCGAGTCTTATTCTTTCAATAACCCAGTCGTAATGATCAATCCATTCGAATTCGGCGTGCAATCTTTGGACGGTTCAATAACAACAAATTGCGGAAGAACAATCCCGGCTGTTTCCATAGAAGGACGGCCTGTCGTTTTATCGAATAAACCTTCAAGCTGGAACGATGTTGTAATTTACGCAACTCAAATGCAGGATTACACAGTATCTGGATTTCGTTCCATTTCTCAGTTTATGTCATATGATGAAAGCGAGATTAAGAGGCTTACCGCCCACTATGCTTGTATGGTGACAGCTTTTTCGAACGTTGCGGAACTGTATGGCATTGCCAATTTATATAGCGACCCTTCGCAATATATGCAGATATGGAATTACACCAATACCCATGCTCTTTCCGATGAAGAACAGACTGTTCCCGGCGTTGTTTTGGGTGGAACGCCGATATCAACCTGTGCAACGGGGTTTACAAATTACTGCGCAAGCAGAGGAAGTACTCTTATCGCCCGCACTGTCTCCTCTCCGGCTATCGCGAGCATTCAAAATGAGATTAACTCTAATAGACCGAATGTTTTACATGCGAGTTTGTACAACGGATCAGCCCATTCTGTAACAGCGGAGGCTTACGCCACACTTACTGGTAAGAAAACTGGAGAGACAAGGCAGATGATTGGCATAGCGGACGGCTGGAATTCATCTTTATCCTTCCTGAAGTATGATCAGAGCTATTATGCGTGGACTTATGGAACGACTTTTTCGAAGTAGGGCGATTCGTCTAGCTCTGTCTTTGGTGCTGATGGCTTCATTGGTGGGCTGTTCAACAAAGGAAGAGATATCGCGCGGAGGTTCCGGAGAAGTGACTGCGACAGACTCAGGTTCATTAGAAATAGCTGGCGGGCATGCCGATGTGATGTTACAAGGAAAAGGCGTGCTTAGGTCGATTGATGCTGAAGACGCTGTCTGCTCAATAGAGGATTTGAAGACAGGTGAAACTGCATCGTACCGAGTTTCAGATAATGCTGCGAATATGATTGAGTCGATACCGACTGGAGCGCAGGTTTCTTTTAGATACTTTGCTCCGCAACTTGAGGATGAGCTTGCTTCTCTGGTGTCTATATGCACCGATGACAACTAAAAGGCCTGAATTCAAACGGCCTCGGATGGTCAATTGGCTATCCGAGGCCGTTTTTTACTCGACCGGGGCTTCGACCTTGTCGATGGCCCAGGCGGCTCCGAGACCGCCGGTGGTGTTGCGGCGGATGCGCACGGTAACCTCGCGGCGCTCGCCGGCCTGCGTGTAGCACAGGGGGAAGTTTGCGCGGTTTCGCGCGGCCTCGATGGTACCGCGCTCGCGGGCGATCCAGTAGTACTCGCCGACAATGCCGAGGGTGTCGGCGCCGTAGGGGAGATAGGTTGACAGCTGGTGTAGCAATGGGCCGGGGCAGAAGACCTCGGTTGCGAAATCGACGGGGGAAGTCCTTGGGGATGGCGGGCGCTGCAGGTGCGGGGGTTGGGGCCGCTGCGGGTACCGAAGCCGGTGCCGGCGCGGGAATTTGGTCGCAAGCAGAGGCGGGCATGGATTCGATGACGGGTGCGGGCTCCAGCGTCGTTTTCGGCTTGATCGTGGAATCTGGGGGCTTCACGGTGACGGGCGCGTCTGCAGCTGCAGCTTCAACCTCAACCTGCGTCGCGTTCTCGTTCTCGACGCTCGACTTTGCCTCGATGGGTGTGGATGCCATGGTGGTGATGCCGGCGTTTGCGTTCTCGGGGTCATAGACGACCGTGAGCGAGATGGCGGGCTGCGGCGTCTCGGGCTCCGGCGCCGACTCGGTAGCGCCTTGATCGTCGGGCTCGTCGGGCTGATCGTCCTCGGTCTCGTCGCCAAAGACATCGCTGTTTTGGAACGCAGGCGTTTCGGGCTGGTCAGCGGCTTCTTCGATTGTCGACTTGGGAGCTTCGTTGAGCTCCGCAGTGGCTTCCTGCTCGGATATGACTTCGGGATCGGTCGTGGCGGTGATTTCGGTGTCGGCTTCTGCCGTTACCTCAATAGCGACTTCGATCTCTGCCTCGGGCTCCGGAGCGACTTCGGCCACGGGCTCGGGCTCGGCGCGCTTAACGTGCTTGGGGCGCACGGCCTTGAGGTCCTTCTCGCCGCGCTTTTTCTTTTTGTAGGACTGCTTGGCACCCTTGGCAGCCTTGGGCTTGTCCTCGCCCTTGGCAAGGGCGGCATCCCAGGCCTCGTTGGCGATGAGCGTGGCATACAGGCGACCGCCCTTAAAGACGGTCAGCCTTATGCAGTCGTCGAGCTCCTCGAGCAGCTCGCGCGTGGACTCGAAGCCCAGGTCATAAGCGGCCATGTCACCAGCAGCGAGCGCCTCCTCGACCTGCGTCATAAACGTTTGCTTGCCGCACCCAATCGCATCACGCAGCAGACGATACAGATAGATGTGGTTGCCCAGCGATAGCGTGGGCTTAACTATTGTCTTGCTCATGGCAAATCTCCTCTTTACACACCAAAGCATCTTACCATCGCGCGGGGCTTGCTACCTCGGCGCCCAAGGCAAACGGCGCGACCGTTGCCGGTTCGCGCCCGTTATACAGGTCGATTATCTATGAGGGGCAAACGTGCTTAGTTGCCCGATGCCGTGCCTTGGCTCGAGCTGTCAGATGCCGTGCCGGACGCGGTTCCACTCGAGCTGTTCGAGTTGCTGGTGTTGCTGCTGTCTGCTGAGCCCGTTCCCGACGTGGTGTCGCTCGTCTGGTCGCCCGTGCTCGGTTGAGAGCCGTCAGTCGTTTGGCTTGAGTCGGTTGTGCCGGATTGCGTACCGTTGTTGTTCACAGAAGAATCGGCGCCCTGCGACTGATCGGGGGTGTTCGAGGACGAGTCGGTGGATGCGGAGGTGCCCTGCGAGTCGTCCTGCTGGCTTTGCGATTGACCAGTGCTGTCCGCGTCGTGCTCGGTCGTGCGTGACGACAGAATCGGCTCGGGACGCTCGCCCAGACCCTCACCGGCGGTGGTGATAAGGATGGCAGCGGTGCAGGCGATAACCGCGACGATGGCGATGGCGATCGAGAAGATGATGACCTTCTTTTGCGTCTGGCTGCGCTCTGCCGCCGCCTTGGCGCGCAGGCTGTCGGGGGCGACGCGCGCCGTGGTCGCGCGCCCTGCAATCTGGCGCATCTCCTGGGTAGTCGCGGCGCCGCCTAAGTGCTCCTCGGCATTTAATTCAACGGGTTCATAGGCGCCGGCGGGGTAGTCGACGGTGGCGTGCGTACCTTTGAGGGCTTCGGCGCTGGCAGAGATAAAGTGGCGGTAGACCTGCGAGGACACAACGGTGATGACCGAGCTCACAGCGGCACCGATCACCGATCCGGCGATACCGATCTTGGAGGCAAGCGCGACGCTCGTAGCGGCAGCTGCGGCGCCGGCGATGATCTGGGGAATGGAAATGTCGTCAAACAGGCCCTTTTTGGGCGCGATGGCCATGGTCTGGCCGATGGAATGGTTTTCGTGCACGCCGTTGTTGAGCGATGCCGGCGTCATGACACGTGTGCGCGGCGCGTCGGTGTACTTGGTTGTCATACGGGGTCCTCCCGGTGTAAATCTGCTTCGTTTCGTGTAGCCATCAGGGTACCCACCAGATGTGAATCGTACGTGACATTTAACAGATACCATCAACTCATCAAGGGGGCTTGCTGTCTTTGGTGCAATAGCTTGATGCTAAACTGGATTAACGATTGCGAGGTGGTTTACGTGATGTACCCGTATATGACATTCGAAGACGGTACCGAGGTCGTTCATTCTGACCTGATAACAGATGGGGATATCGAAAAGGTTATCGTGCATTTTGAACGACCGACGGTAGAGGCCTCGACTCCGCTCGCTGTGAGTTGCCTTCCTGTTCGTGGACTGACTGGGAAGGGCATTTTACTCAGAGTGAAAAACGAGCTTTCGAGGAGTGTTTGAGCAAATAATTTAGATTAGTTCGAGTTTAGTTCGAATAAAGAAGCCGAATACGATGACCTAAAGCGTATGCATTTTTAGTATTAGATGCGTATGAAATGGAGGATGTGAATGGATGAGCTAATAGACTTTAAAAAACGATTTCTCAAGAATGGCGAGCTGGTTTCAATTCCAAAAAAGGAAAGCTATAAAAGAATCATGCTGCTATGGGCCGTCTCTTTCTTTGAATTAAATACAAGTTATACGGAGCTTCAGGTTAATCGTGTGCTGTCACAGCTCTATCCTGATTATGCCGTGTTGAGGCGGTACTTGGTTGATTATGGATTCCTATTAAGGGATGAGCGAGGCCTGAAATACGAGGTTAATCCTGATGTTCACGGTATTGAGAGCTAGCCGTCCGGTTCGGGTCCTATATATTGCTAGAGGGATAAGCGAAATAGGCAATTGGTGTGCGAATATTGCTTTGCCAATGCTGATTTACGAGGTAACTCACGATGTTTCTGCAACTGCTTTGATGGTCTGCTGCAGATTTGCCCCCGCTCTGTTTTCAGTTGCGCTCGCGCAGCTGCCTCAGAAGATGGGTATCGGGACACTGCAGGCCATGAGATTGGCAGACTTAATTCGCGCGGGATTATTCGTTTGCTATATTTTTGTTGATAGTAAATGGAGTATGTTTGCTATTACGTGCGCGGTATCGCTTTGCCGAACGGTTGAAATGCCCTGCTTTTACTCGTTGTTAAGAGCCAATACGAATAGTATCAATCGCGACGTAATTAATAATTCGTTTGGGTTTCTGCAGAATTTGATGATGGTTCTGGGGCCAGTTGCCGGCGGTTTTGTTGTCGCTCAATTTGGGGCGGAGGCTGTTCTTGCATTAGACGCGCTTTCTTTTGCCGCGTCGTTCTGGTTGCTGCGAGATGTTCCGTCGGTTATCGAGGTTAATGATAAAGAGGGGATAAGCAAAAATGAAAAAAACTGGACTGCATTTAGTGATCTTAACGCGAAGCACTTGGCAATTGGTTTCCTATTAATCGATATTTCTAGTGGCGTGGCATTCGGCTCTCTGAATTCTCTTTTGCCAGCTATAGCGCAATTGCAATTTGACTCGTCATCGATACAATACGGATTCCTTCAGAGTAGTCTTACAATCGGACTGTTGTTCGGAAATACAATATACGGTCGTTTAATCAGTGGTTCCGATTGCGTTAAATCATATTGTTTTGTGACGTATCTTGCGCTCGGTGCGTATCTGGCGTTTGGCTATCGCTATGCGTCTGGGATATCGTTTATTTTCCTTTTTATCGTCGGTGCCGGAAACGCCATTCAAGATGTGCTTCTCATAACATCGCTGCAGGATTTGGCGAGAGACGGATCTGAATCGATGAGCCTGTTTTCAATTAGGGAGTCTTTGCAATCGGTTGCTGTTGTTATTTCAACACTCCTTGTTTCGCTGTTCACGAGCATCGCGATGTTCTCAATTCTCGTTACAGGACTTGGTGTATTTTCAATTATGATGGTAGTTGTGTTTCAATTGAATTATTTGCGAAAGATGTGACGTTGATATGCCTAAAACGCTTTTAGTATTTCCCCCAGGATGGAGTCCAGTGGGGCCGTATCTTGCCTTGCCTGTTTTGAAGTCATATCTTCAAGAGGTTGAACAATACAAAGTTGACATTGTTGACTTAAACGTGGAATTTTACGATGACCTCCTATCTTTTAGACATGTCGAAGAGTGCTGTAAAAGGTATCGGGAATCAAAGGATTCGTTTAGTTCGAATGTTCAATTAACAATCGAGTTGATACAAAAGTCAGCACTTAATGTTGACGAGGCAAAAGATATTTTCAGATCGAAGAGATACTTTAATCTAAAAGAAAGACAATATGCTGAAAACATTTTTAGAAATGCACTCTATATCATAAATCACGTCTCATATGGAGTTAAATACACGTTCAACTCCATAGATCTGCCCTATGATTATTATTCGACACCAGAAATAATGAAATCGCTTGCGGATACCTTGCATAATCCGTTTATTTCCTTCTATGAAACTGCCTTTCTTAAGCGTATTCAGAGGGAAAAATCGAGTTTATTGGGATTTCGGTGAGCGGCTGTTTCCAATTGATTTCTGCAGTTACGTTAGCGAAACTGATTAAAGAAGAATGTCCATCTGTTAAACACGTCTCATTGGGCGGCAATTACATTACTCGTTTAGCAGATGACTGCATGAAAGAATGGCATCCCTTTTTTGAATACATTGATTCGATAATGATGTATGACGGCGAAGAGCCGCTTGCACGTCTTCTTGAGGCTCTTGACTCTGGTGATGACAATCTCGACTGTGTTCCAAACCTTTGCCATGCTAAAGGTGGAAAGATATATAAAAACCATCGGATTGAGCAAACATTTATCAACGATACAGTTCCCGATTTCGATGGCTTCGCCCTTTCTAAATACTTCATGCCTGAGTTAATATTGCCGGTTTATTCCTCTAGGCAGTGTTTTAATCATTGCGCCTTCTGCACCATTCCCGGTGCTACCGGTGGTTGTTACCGAAAGATGCCTATATCGAGAGTATTTGAAATAATGTGTCGGTTAAATGAAAAATACGGCACGAGAGTTTTCTCTTTTGTGGATGAAACATTCGAAGGCAAAAGAATGGAGCAACTCGCGGATGAAATAAACGCATCGGGAAAAACGTTTTTCTGGCATGGAGAAACGAGGTTCTCTCCAACCCTAAGTACAGACGTTTTCAACAAGATATACCAAAGTGGATGTAGGCAGATTCAGTTTGGCCTCGAGTCATACAACCAAAGAGTTCTTGATCTAATGAAGAAGAACACGAGAGTTGATTGGATTGATCGCAATAACCATGATTGTCTCAATGCGGGTATTCCTGTTCATCTATTCTTTATGATTGGCTTTCCGACCGAAACTAAAGAAGAGGCTCTGAACACCTTAGCTTATACAGAGAATGTTTTGAATTATTCAAAACAGGTATGTGGTGTTCCATATTCCACGAGAGGATTTACGAATTTTGGTCTCGTTATGGGGTCGGATGTTTGGAATCATCCGATAAGTATGGTGTCTCTGTAATGCCGAAGTCCCAATATGAGGATTTGCGCCTCGAAGTGGATTATGTTTCAGGCACTGGTTTAACTTAAATGAAGCAAAATCCTTATCTGATGAGCATCATATTGATTTTTAT
>ENA-OQDW01000124-OQDW01000124.1-human-gut-metagenome-genome-assembly--contig:-NODE-124-length-30218-cov-2.787544_pt1 | contig 30218 bp, 36 predicted proteins | sample MGYA00242784_ERZ504613 | MGnify/ENA primary metagenome ERZ504613 (study PRJEB26092, sample SAMD00036330) | human gut metagenome | host: Homo sapiens | study: EMG produced TPA metagenomics assembly of...
CGCAGCGCAAAAGAGGCGCTGAAGCTGATTACAACCATGATCGGGGAATATGGGCAGGGTGGCAACTGCGGTTTTCACAAAGCTTTTTATTATGATAATGCCTTTTTAATTGCGGATGAAAACGAGGCCTATGTGTTGGAAACAGCGGGGAGAAGCTGGGCCGTTAAAAAAGCCGGTGAAGTAGAGACGATTTCGAACTGCCTTGGGCTGCGTGCGGATTATGAGGCCGCCTCAGCCGGCGTAAGCGGCGATTTCAGAAGGGCGCATCAAAACCATCTCGTTACGGCGGTTGCCGGCGCGGAGAAACGCCGCGCGGCTTCGCGCGCCGTGCTCAGCGGTGAGGGCGAGCCGTTTGAATTGATGATGAAAGCCTGAAGAGCCATGAAACGCAAGCGGTCAATATCCACACGAGTTCTACCGCGAGCGTGTGCATGCATGCGGGGAATCTGTTTGGCGATCAAACGACCGGGAGCTATTGCTGTGAAATCAACCGGCTCTATTTTGTGACGGGCAGCTCTTTTCCATGCCTGTCGATCTATAAGCCGCTGTCCCCGGCCGCAAAAGTGCTGCCTTCTGATGAAAAGGAGGCGCTCCGGTATTGGCTCAAGCGCGAAATGCTGCACAGGCATCTGATGAGCGGCAATATCGACGAGGCGGATTATGTAAAGCACGCTGCCGAGATGCAGCGTAAATTTCTCGCCGCAGCGCTGGATGCGCGAGATATAGACGAGCTTGAGGAAGTATCCGCAGCGTGCTTTGCCGAGGAGGCCGCCTTTGTGGACGCCTTTTTGAAACAAGTGAACGGTAAAAAATTAAGCATTCCGGGCCAAACATATTTCTGCCGCTACTGGCGCAAAAAAAATGAGGAGTTGGCCCGTGAATTTTCGCTGCCCGTTTAAAAGCCACATTTTATCAAGCAGAAAGGCTGCTCAAAATTTTGCATGCACTAAGCTGGCGATTTTGCCGTTTGATGCAAAAGAGGATGGTTGATCTATGCAATATCAAAGTGTATATGATTTGATCCGGCGGGCATTGCCGGGGAAGGAAAGCTGTTTTTTGCTCCGGGAGATGAAAGTAGAAGAAGCAGCAACAGGCAAATTGTTACTGCGTCAGTAGCGAGGGGGAGAAGATTATTCTCTCCGGCGACTGTGTCATCAGCCTTTGTATGGCATTTTACGCTATCTGCGGGAGGAGTGCGGCGTCAATCTATCCTGGTGCGGTAATCGTGAAATTGCTGTGCCGGAGGAGCTGCCCGTTCCCGCGGTGGAGCGGCGTTATGCGGTGCCGCAGCAGCACCGCGTCTATATGAATTACTGCACGTTCGGCTATTCGGCCCTTGTGTGGGATTGGGCGCGTTGGGAGAAGGAAATCGATTTTATGGCGATGAACGGCGTCAACATGCCGCTCTCCATCATCGGCACGCAGGGCGTGTGGTTTGAAACACTGCTGGAATACGGTTTTACCGAGCGGGAGGCGCTCGCCTACCTCTCCGGCCCGGCCTATTGGCCTGGCAGCTGATGACCAATCTCGAAGGCGCCATGCCCCCGCCGGACCGCCGCTATGTGGAGCAGAGCATCAGTCTTGGCCGAAAAATTTTGGAGCGGGAGCGCTCGCTCGGCATGACGCCTATCCAACAGGGCTATTCCGGGCATGTGCCGAGGCTCTTCCGCCAGAAATTCCCGCAGGCCCGGATTCGGGAAACAGGAGGCTGGTGCGGATTCCCACCGACGGCGCAGCTAGACCCGCTCGATCCGCTGTTTGCGCGGTTCGGCCTTTCGCTTTTGAAAAAGCAGGAGGAGTTATTCGGTTGTGGGCGGTATCTCGCCTGCGACCCATTCCATGAAAACAGCCCGAGTGTGAAGGGGAAAGCGTATCTCTCCAAAGTCGGCCGGGCGATTGACGAGCTGTACCGCAGCTTCCGGCCGGATTCCATCTGGGTGATGCAGTCCTGGTCGCTGCGCAAAGCGATTGTGAAGGCCGTGCCGAAGGAGAGGCTGCTGATCCTCGATCTCAACAGTGCACGCGCCAAGGGGACGAAAGGGTTCTGGGGCTACCCTTATGTTGCAGGCGAGCTGCACAATTTCGGTGGCAAAAACAGCCTGCATGGCGATCTGGAAGCCGCCGCCTCCTTCTCCTATCGCAAGCAACAGAAAAAGCACCCGAACCTTACGGGCGCCGGCTTGTTTATGGAAGGCATTAATCAAAACCCTCTGTTTTACGATTTGCAGTTTACGATGCTGACGCAGGCGGAAGGGTGAACCTTCAGCAATGGCTGGCGGACTATGCGGTGCGCCGCTACGGGAGCGATGAGGCTTGCCTGCGGGAGGCGCTTAGGCTTCTGCGCATGAGCTGCTATGCGGCGAAAACCAGCGACAGCGAGCGTGGCTCCATTCTCTGCGCGCGGCCGCACTGGTGGATTGACCGCGCGGCGCCGAATGATATGATCGAAATTCGATACTCCAATCGGATGCTCCTACGCGCGTTGGAAAAGCTGCTGGAGGCAAAGCGGGCGGGGAAGGATGGCTATGCTTCGATCTTTGCGATATTGCCCGTCAGGCGCTTAGCATCATGCGCTTTCGCTTTACAATCAGGCGATGGATGGCTTTTTTCAGCATAATCGGGCGATGTTTGAGCACGCGTCAGCCTCCTTTTTGGAGCTGTTACAAGATATGGATCGCCTCCTGGCAACGCGGCCGGAGCTGCGGCTCTCCCGTTGGGCAGAGCGCGCGCAGAAGCTGGGGGAAGATGAAACAATGGCCTCTTATTACCGCGAAAATGCGCTGGCGCTTATCACGCTTTGGGGGCCTGCGGAGGAACCGATTATATTTGACTATGCGTGGCGCGAATGGAGCGGCCTGATGCAGCAGTTTTACGGCATGCGCTGGCGGATGTTTTTTGCTTTTACGCTGGAGCATTTCGATACGCTGCCGCGAAAAAAGGATCGCGGAATCCGGCAGATCTACGGGCGAGATCCATTTGACGCGACGCCCTTCCTGCATGAGATAGGCCAGCGCGAGCGGGCGTTTATCCGGGAATACAGGCCCGCGCCGGAACAGGCGGGGGAGACAGTGGCTGTTGTGCGGGATTTGCTGCAAAAATATGCGGCGGCCATTTCGGACGATACCACGCTTCCCTATATGAAAGAGCAAGCCAACAAAAAGCCGCATCGCTTTGCCGTGCTGTTTTCATAATGGGAGAATATTCACAAAAGCTGCTGTGGCTGCATGAGCAGGCTGCGGCAGCTTTTTTTCAATGCAGGCGCTTCATAAAACGACGCGGGCATGAAAGAATAATGAGGAGAGGCTGATATAAGATTGGAGCGATTAATATGGAACGGGCATGGTGGAAGGAAGCGGCGGTCTATCAAATTTATCCTCGCAGCTTTCTGGATTCAAACGGCGACGGCATTGGGGATATCAATGGGATTACCATGCGGCTCGATTATTTAAAAGCGCTTGGAGTGGATGTGATCTGGCTGTCGCCCGTCTACGAATCGCCGGATTGTGACAACGGCTATGATATCTCGGATTACCGGGCGATTATGAAAAAATTTGGAACGATGGAGGATTTTGACCGCCTTTTGGCAGAAGCGCACCGGCGGGGGCTTAAAATCGTGATGGATCTGGTGGTCAACCACACCTCCGATGAGCACCGTTGGTTTATTGAGAGCCGCGGCGTCGAGGGATAACTCCTGACCGGATTATTATATCTGGCGGCCGGCAGAGGCGGGGACGCGCCGAACAACTGGGGCTCAATTTTTGGCGGCTCCGCGTGGGAATATGATGAGGAAACGGAGATGTATTACCTGCATCTCTTTGCAAAGGGCCAGCCGGATCTGAACTGGGAAAACCCGGCACTCCGCCAGGAAATTTATGATATGATGGCCTGGTGGTGCGAAAAGGGATCGACGGCTTCCGAATGGATGTCATCAGCATGATCTCCAAGGATCAGCGCTTCCCGGATGGCGCGCAGGGCGAAAACGAGCTCTATGGCGACGTTTCCCCCTATGTGTTCAGCGGGCCGCGCGTGCATGAATTTCTCAAGGAAATGAATCAGAAGGTGCTTGCAAAATATGATCTCATGGACCGTGGGGGAGACGCCGGGCGTGACCATCGAGCAGGCAAAGCGCTACGCGGGGGAGGATACGCATGAGCTGAATATGGTTTTCCAATTTGAGCATGTGGAGATCGGCCATGGCCCGCATGGCAAATGGACGACACAACGCTACTCCATGCCGGAACTACGCGCCGTGATGAGCAAGTGGCAGACCGCACTGGAGGGCAGTGCATGGAATTCCCTGTTCTGGGGCAATCACGACCAGCCGCGCTGTGTTTCGCGCTTTGGTTTCGATCGGCCGGAGTATCGCGCCCTGTCCGCCAAAATGCTGGCTGCCTGTCTTTATTTTATGAAAGGCACGCCTTATATCTATCAGGGGGATGAGCTGGGAATGACGAATAACGGCGGCTTCCGGCAGCTTTCAGATTACCGTGATTTGGAGAGCATCAACTGGTTTCATGCCTATACGCGGGCTGGCCTCACAACAGAAGCGGAGATGTTCGCTGCCCTGGGCGCACGCAGCAGGATCATGCGCGCACGCCGATGCAGTGGGATGCGTCGCCAAATGCTGGTTTTACCACGGGTGAGCCATGGATCATGGTAAACCCCAACTACACGCAGATCAATGCTGCGCAGCAGGTAAACGACCCGGATTCTGTTTTCTGCTTTTATCAGCAGCTACTCCGCCTGCGCAAGCAGCACGATGTGTTCCTTTACGGCACATATGAGCTGATGCTTCCAGATTCTGAGGCCATTTGGGCATACCGTCGCACGCTTGGGGGGCGCCAGGCACAGGTCTATTGCAATTTTACCACGCAGGGCGTGCCGTGTGAAACGCCGCGTGAGGGGCTTCTCCTGTGTAACTACAACACCGTGCAGGCGGAAATTCTCCGCCCCTGTGAATGTAGGGTGTATTTGGATCCCAAGGGCCTCCTGCGAAGTTGATCTAAAAAATAACCGATTCTTCTTCTGATGTTTTGCCGTTGTATCTCAATTGATGTATAGATATAATAAATATAATTAGTGATGATAATAGAATTTTTTTAGCTAAATCAATCGTTTACGAAAGGGATTGATACAATGGCTACAGCGGCTGCACAACGAGAAGCGTATATGACCACTTTAGGGGAGCGCACCTCCTATGGGCTCTATTTTACAGGGCAGAATATCTTTTATATGCTGGTGACCACGTATCTCGTCACTTACCTGATGTTTCTCGGCATTGATTTAAGCAAAACGGCTACTATCATGCTCATTGTGAAGGTTTGGGATGCGCTTAATGACGCGCTGTTCGGCGCTGTTTTCGATAAAGTGCATTTTAAAAGCGGGCGGAAATGCTTACCCTGGCTGCGGATTTCCGCGGCATTTATCCCGGTGACGACCATCCTGCTGTTTATCATTCCGCAGGGCGCGCCGGAAGCGGTAAAACTCGCGTGGTTTGCCATCGCCTACCTGCTTTGGGATACGGCCTACACCTTCTGCGACGTGCCGATTTTTACGATGGTTACCACGATGACGGATCGCCTCGATGAGAGAAATTCCCTCATGGCCCGCGGGAGGATTTTTTCCGGCGGCGGCATGGCTGTTGCAGGCATTTTGTGTACGGTTCTAATCAGCGAAAAGGTTGGGCTGGGCTTCGGCGCTGTGTCGGTGCTCCTCTCTGTGCTCGGCTGCCTGCTGATGCTTCCTATCTGTGTGAATGGAAAAGAGCGCAACTACCATGTGGAGCATGAGGAGGAAACCTTCACCCTGCGGGAAATGCTGCGTTATCTGATCCACAATAAATACCTGCTTCTCTATTATGGCGGCAGCGTGATTTCCGGCTCGCTAGCACTGCGGGGACGCTGGGTATGTTTGCCTCCTATTATTTTTTTGGTAGCGCAGTGTTTAATCTTTTTTTAACAGCGCTCTCCGCCCTGCCCGCTGTGCTTCTTGCATTCTTTACTCCTGCGATCCTGCGGCGGGTGGATAAATTCAAATTTTTTATTGCCTGCAATGTTTTTTCCGCTGTCTTTGGGCTTGTGATCTATTTTATTGGTTACCAAAATGTGCCGCTGTTTGTCCTGTTATCCGTTATCCGTGCGATTCCGGCGGGCGCGATCGGCGTTGTCGGGTTTATGTTCACGCCGGACTGCGCAGAATACGGGCAGTATAAAACGGGCACGGACGCAAAAGGAATCACCTTTGCCATTCAAACGTTTTCCACAAAAATCAACGCGGCGGTTTCCTCTTCCCTCGGGCTGTTTCTTCTGAAATTTTTTGACTGGGTTTCTGTGGAAGCAAACAGTTTTGCAGATCTCGAAGCGGCAGGAGTCGTGCAGTCTGAAACGGCGCTGCATGGGCTGTGGATTGCCTATGCGCTTGTTCCGGCGATTGGCGCGTTACTAGCGCTGGTTTTCTACGCGTTTTACCGGCTCAACGACAAAGACGTGCAAATTATGGCCAAGTGCAACGCGGGCGAGCTATCCCGCACGCAGGCGGAGGCAATGCTCTCCCGGAAGTATTGATAAGGTGAAAAAACAGCCGACGCCTTTATAAAATGAAGGGCGCAGCATGTGATCTGCATGCTGCGCCTTCCTTTATAGCTGCTGGTTAAACTTCGTTCCAGTGCGTTGCGTGCGGTTACCTAGCCATTCTCTTTCCTTCAAATGCCGCCCTCCGTTTGACGTCCTGCATCAGTTCGTCAAACTGCGCGGGGGTCAAAGATTGCGCGCCGTCACACAGCGCGTTTTTGGGGTCGTTGTGCACCTCAATCATCAGCCCGTCCGCGCCGGCGGCAATGGCTGCTTGGCAAGGGGATTCACCACTCCAGGCGATGCCGCCGCATGGCTCGGTCGATGATGACCGGCAGATGGGATTGCTGCTTGAGCAGCGGAATAGCTGAAATATCGAGCGTGTTGCGCACCATGGTTTCAAATGTGCGGATACCGCGCTCGCAAAGAATCACATTTTCGTTGCCGCCTGCCATGATGTATTCCGCACTCATTAAAAATTCCTCAATTGTGTTGGCAAGACCGCGTTTGAGCAGGATTGGCTTGCGTAGCTGGCCAAGCGCTTTTAGCAGCCGAAAATTCTGCATGTTGCGCGCGCGACTTGGATGATATCCACATCGGCAAAATCGTCAATCTGATCCTGCCCCATGATCTCCGTCACAATCGGGAGCCCCGTCAGCTTTTTTGCCTTCAGCAGAAGCTTTAGACCATCTGTCTCCAGGCCTTGAAAGGAGTAGGGGGAGGTGCGCGGTTTAAATGCGCCGCCGCGCAAAAGCGTTGCCCCGCTTTTTTTGACCTCCTGCGCGATGGTGCAGAGCTGCTCCTCGCTCTCAATTGAGCACGGCCCGGCAATCACATGGAAAAAACCTTCGCCGATTTTTATGCTGCCTGTCTGCACGATGGTATCCATCGGATGAAATCGGCGGTTCGCTTTTTTATAGGGCTCGGAAATCCGCTTGACGTCTTCAACAATTTCGTTCGCTTTGAGCGCATCGATATCTACGCGGGAAGTATCGCCTACCAAGCCGACGACGGTCGTCTCCTGGCCTTCGCTGTAGTTGGTTTTGAGCCCAAGCGATTCCACGGCTTTGAGCAGGGCGGTGACCTGCTGTTTTTCTGCGTTCGATTTGAGAATGACAACCATCTATGCCCAGATCCTTTCGATTTAGCGATTTTATGTGTGAAAGTATACGCTGTTTCTGGCCGGTTGTCAAGGCGTTTGAACGAAAAATACCTCTGCCGCCAGCAGGGGAAAGGGGAGAAACTAGCTGAACAAAGTCATTTGTCCGTCGTAATCAATATAGGGGCAACAACATTTGCATCCATCAATTGGGCGATATCTGTGATAGATGGTTACGGCGCGGTAAGAATACTTTTATGTATTCTCTAAAATAAAAAGGAAGGCCAACAGCTTCCTTCTTTTGCCCAGAACGGGCCTTTTTGATTGTCAATGGAATCAGACCGCGCGCGTCACCTTGCCGGAACGCAGGCAGCGCGTGCAAGCATACACCCTGCGCGGAGAACCGTTCACGATTGCCTTCACACGCTTGATGTTGGGTTTCCAAGTCCTGTTAGAGCGCCTGTGGGAGTGGGAAACCTGAATACCAAAAGACACATCTTTGCCGCAAAATTCACATTTCGCCATGTGTCGCACCTCCTTTTTACTAGACAGATACAGAATAACAGAACTATCTTAGCAGGTATTCGGAAGAAATGCAAGCAGTTTTTGACTTTTTTTGCTTCTATGTATATGATTTTTTAAGATGTGGTTGAAGGGCTCAGAGCCGCATGCTGGAGGAAAGTATCCGATTATATAGGCTTTGGTGAACGATATTGCCGTTTTAAAACGCGGCGTTTATCGATGCTCCGGCAGGGGGCATGGGAGAGCAGGATGCGCTCCTCCATTTGTGATGGACAGGAAAGATGTGGCAAGCCGCAGGAATACAATCGAAAAAACAACAGATTTGGCCCCGAATAAAAATTCTTTGTTATAGCTTTTGCACTATTGTATTTTCAAACCAGAGTGCTATAATAAAGACCATCAAAGGGAACGGCGCCGGGCGTCGGGCCCTTTCTAACTGTCAAAATAGCGTTGCCGGAAGGGGTGACCGATTTGGATAAGATGGTAGAAACATTATCGAAATGGATAAGCAGGCGCGTAAGCGCACAGAGGAGGCGGAAGCCTACCAGCGCAAAGCGCAGGAAGAGCTGGAAAGCAAGGAGAAGCAAATCCTTTCTGAGTGCTTGGAGCAGGCTGAGGCTGAGGTCGGCGAACTGGTCCGCAGCGAAGAGCAGGCGGCGGAAAAAAAGCTCAAAGAGGCGAAGGCTGCCAACGCCGCCGCCGTTCGCCGGATGGAAGCGTTATATAAAGAAAAGGGCGCACAGTGGTGCGGGAGCTCGTACGCCGTGCGCTGGAGGCATAACACAAAACGAACAGTCCGCATGGCGGGCTGTATTTTGTTGGCGGGAGAGGCGCAGCGCTGCCTGACCAACCTGCGGACGCATGGCGTTCCGCTTCCCTGGCCGCGCGGGGCTATCATGAAGCGAACGGATTATGCGCGGAGAAAGGGTGAACCGATTCTATGCTCACAACGGTATCCTCCAATGCGATTCTGGCAAAATCGCGCGCCATGTATGGCAGGCGGCTGACAGAGCGCAATTACACGGAGCTGCTCAACTGCCACAGTGTCAACGAAGTGGCGAATTATTTGAAAAACCGGACGGCCTATGCGGATATCTTCGAGGGGACGACCACTACAGATATCCACCGTGGCCAGCTGGAGACGATGCTCAAAAAGCGCGTTTTTGACCAATATGCATCTCTTTGCCGGTATGAGATGTCCATCGGACAGGATTTTTACCAGTATTTTATCGTGCGCAGCGATATCGACCAGATTATGTCCTGCGCGCGCTTCTTAAGCACTGGGCATCCGGGCGATTATCTATTTGCAATGCCGGCGTTTTTTAACCAGCATACCAAGCTGGATCTCTATGCGCTGGCGGCGGTCAACTCGTTCGAAAGCCTTCTCGCCGCCCTGGAGGGAACGCCATATTATGATATGATGCATTTGTTTGCCCGGAAAGCGCCGTCGGAGATTAATTTTCTCGATATGGAGGCTGTTTTCCAGCGTTATCTTTACGACCGGCTGGAAGAACTGATTGAGAAAGGCTTCAAGGGCAAAGACCGTAAGGAAGTGATGAGCGCGGTAGGCATGCAGCTTGACATGGAGGCGATTGTCAACCTCTACCGCCTTAAGCGGATGGGCGGCCGCTCCCCGGAGGAAATCCGGCGCTCGGTGGTGATTGGCCCGATTAGCAGGCTGCGCAGGCGTCAGTTTGAATTGCTGGTTGAAGCGCCCAGTGCCGCCGAGATGGTAAAGCAATTGGATGCAACGCCCTATGGCCGGAAATTTCAAAAGGATTTTTCCTTCATTGAGGATTCTGCACAAAAGCTGCAATATGGCCGCTGCCTGAAGGATCTTCGTTTTTCTACGAACCCGAGTGTTGTGATGCTCAGCTTTATGTTTCTCGCAGAGAACGAGGTTAATAATATTACGCATATCATCGAAGGCATCCGCTATCAGGTTCCGGCTCAAGAGATCAGTCGGATGCTTATCGGCGTGGGAGATTAGGGGAAGAGGGCGGTTCCCGCCTTGCAAAACCGTGCGTAGCTCCCCACTTCTGCGAAAGGAAGGGTTACAGATATGGCAATCGCAAATATGAAATTTGTTAAGGTCATCGGTCTGCTCAGCGAGCTGGATGCATTCCTTGGCTCCTGTTGCGTAGATGGCACGTTCCAACCGGAGCAGGCCATGCAGTATATGTCGGATTCGATGGGCTACACCCAACTGGTGGAGGAAAACCCCTATGCGCCGATGCTGCAAAAGATTGAGGAGCTTGCGTCCTCCTCCGGCATCCATCTGCGCGAGGTAGAAAAGATACCAAAGCCGGTGACAAATGAGGAAACGGAAGCCTTTATCCGCCAGCTTGGCAGCCGCATGAGCGAGCTGCACGATGAGCGCAAGGTGCTCACGGATCAATTGGCAACCTGTGAAAGCGCGATTACACAATTTCAGCATTTTACGGGGCTGGATATCAACCTAGACGATCTGTTTTCCTGCGAGTTTATTAAGGTGCGTTTTGGCCACATGCCGAAGGAATCCACGCAGAAGCTGCTCGCCTATGCGGATAATCCCTATATGCTGTTTATCCCCTGTTCGAGCGATGCAAAAGAGGATTGGGGTGTGTATTTTGCCCCGCGGGAGCAAATTGAAGAAGTGGATCGCAATTTTGCAAGCCTTTATTTTGAGCGGCTGCGTATTCCCGGAGCAGTCGGCACCCCGGAGCATATCATTGAAGAGATTCAGAAGAATATCGACCTGCTCAATGAGCAGATTGCGGAGCTGGATGCACGGATTGCGGCGCACTGGAATGAAGAGGCCGATCACTGCAACCTGATCTACACGCATTTAAAATGGTTCAGCGGCCTGTTTAACCTCAGGCGCTACGCGGCTCGCCACGGCGACTCCTTCTTTTATGTTGGGTGGCTTGCGGAAGATGCCGTCAAAGCGTTTGAAAAGCATGCGCGCAAGCTGCGCAAGGTGACCTATGAGATCAACGATACCGATGAGGTAGGTAAAACCATTCCGCCGGTGAAGCTGAAAAATCCGCGGATTTTCCGCCCATTTGAATATCTGGTCGGCATGTTCGGCCTTCCCTCCGGCAAGGATATCGACGTGACTGCCTTTGTTGCAATCACCTATACGGTAATGTTCGGCATTATGTTCGGCGATTTTGGCCAAGGCGTCGTGCTGGGGATCGCGGGCTTTTTGATGTGGAAGCTCAAGGGCATGCAGATCGGAAAAATCCTTGTTCCCTGTGGTGTGTCGGCCTGTGTGTTCGGCCTAGTCTATGGCGAGTGCTTCGGGTATGAAACCTGGTTTGACCCGCTTTACCATGCAGTTGGCCTTTCAGGCAAACCGGTCGATATCATGGAATCCATCACCGGCTTGCTGCTCGTTTCCATTGGCATTGGCGTGGTGCTGCTGGTCTTTACCATGTTGATTAATATTTATGGATGCCTCAAGCATAAAAAATTCGGCGAGGCGCTCTTCAGCCAAAGCGGATTAACCGGCATTGTGCTGTATCTTTCGGGCGTGCTTTGTGTATAACTTTATAACGAGCAAAACGATTGTACCGAATGCAGTGCTTGGCGTGCTGATTGGCATTGCCTGCATCATCCTCTTCTTCAAGGAAATTCTCATTGGCCTGATCGACCACCATCGGATTGGAAGCCGGAGAGCATAACAGACTATATTCTAGAGAATTTCTTTGAGCTGTTTGAATATATCCTTTCTTTTTTCAGCAACACCATTTCCTTCTTGCGAATTGGCGCGTTCGTATTGGTGCATGCCGGTATGATGACCGCAGTGTTCGCCATCGCGGGGCTGACGAGCAGCACGGTGGTGAACCTGATCGTGGTCGTGCTGGGCAATATTTTCGTGATGTGCCTGGAGGCGCTGTTCACCTCCATCCAGGTGATGAGGCTTGAGTTCTACGAGTTGTTTAGCCGCTGCTACGCGGGCGAGGGCCGTTCCTTCGAGCCGGTGCGCCTGCACCATGTATCCGAGTCCATCCAATGACGCGGGGCGTCAGTTTCTGATAGATTGAGAAAAAACAATTGCATTTTTGGAGGTAACGATTATGTCCACGTTTCTGTATGCTATGCTTGCCATCGTCCCGATCGTTGTGCTGTTTCTTTCCTTTTACTCCCTGTTCCGCAAAAGAGCGCAGGGTGTGCCGATGAAGAAGGCGATGGTTTCCCATATCGCCACGCTGCTCGTGTTGGTTGTGCTGATGTCCGCGCTGGCGCTCGGCGCTTCCGCCGCAAATGAAGCGGATCAGCCTGCGTCTCCCGCGCAGACCGAGCAGACAGCCGCCAATGCGGACGATACCCAGGCGGATAATTCCAAGGGTATGACGATGATCGCGGCCGGCCTTGCCGTCGGCCTGGCGGGGATCGGCGGCGGTATCGCGGTTGGTTCCGGCGCTCCTGCCGCAATCGCCGCAACGAGTGAAGATCCCAAATCCTTTGCAAAATCCATGCTGTTTGTCGCGTTGGGCGAGGCAATCGCTATCTACGGCCTGGTTATCGCGCTGTTAATGCTGTTTAGCTAATCGTTAGAAATTGATTGATCAGGGGCGGTGGATTGAAATGCGCTTTTATTTAATCAGTGATAATATGGATACCCTGACAGGCATGCGCCTGGCAGGGATTGAGGGCGAAGTTGTCCACGACCCGGAAAGCGTCGAAAAAGCGCTGAACACCGCTATGGCCGCGGAGGATATCGGTATCGTGCTCATCACGGAGCTGCTAGTAAAGCTATGCCCGGAGCAGGTATCGAAGATGAAGCAGAGCTGCGACCGGCCGCTGATCGTGGAAATTCCCGACCGGCACGGTTCTGGCCGCGCAAAGGATTCCATTACCCGATATGTGCGTGAAGCGATCGGCGTAAAGATTTGAGGTGAGGCACATGCTCGAACAAGATGAACGAATCGCAAAATTTTTGGATGCGATCGATAGGGATGCTCAGGAGCGCCGCAGGCAGATTGAGGCGCAGGTGGATCAGGCGAATGCCGAGGCGTTGGAGCGCGCCAAAGCGGAGGCGCAGGCACAGGCGCAGCAGCTCATCAGGAAAGAGCTGTATAAACAGCGTGTGGCAGTCAACCAGAAGTTTGCTAAGGAAGCGGCCTCTTTACGCACGGCGCTGGCCGGCAGGCGCACGGAGATTGCCGACCAGGTTTTTCTGGAGGCCGAGCAATCGCTCCGTGCATTTACGGAAAAACCTGAATATCAGGCCTTCCTCTCCGGCAGTGCGGCACGCTGTGCGGCGCTCCTTCCGCAGGGGGAGTCGGCAGTGCTTTTGGTGCGCGAGGCGGATATCCCGCTTGCGGATACACTGCGCGCGGCGTTCGGCCGCCCCTGTGAAGTGCGGGCGGATGCTTCTATCCGTATCGGCGGCCTGAAGGCCTCGTGTGAAGCAAAAGGCCTTGTAGCGGACGATACGTTGGATAACAGGCTGCAAAACCAGCACGGCTGGTTTTTGGAGCATGCAGGATTAACGCTGGAACAATAAATGCGCCGGAGGTGATACACAATGTCCGATTCCAATCAAAATGTAATTTACGGCATCAACGGCCCGGTTGTAACCATTCGCGGCGCAACGACCTTACGCATGATGGAAATGGTTTATGTAGGCAATGCCCGCCTGGTTGGTGAAGTGATCGGCCTAGATGCGGATCAGACAACTATCCAGGTTTATGAAGAAACAACAGGGCTGACCCCCGGCGAACCGGTGGTTTCCACCGGCGGCCCGATGAGCGTCACCCTCGGCCCGGGCATTATCCGGAGCATATTTGATGGCATTGAGCGCCCTTTGAATACGATTGAAGAGCAGTTCGGCGCATTTATCGGCCGCGGCTCAAGCGTGCCCGCTCTGGATTTGGAGAAAGAGTGGGATGTTACCCTGCTCGTCAAGCCCGGCGACAGGCTTTCAGGCGGCGCAATTTATGCGCAATGCCCGGAAACGCCGCTGATTACTCATAAAATGATGGTGCCGCCCGCGCTTTCCGGCGAGATCATTTCCGTAAAGCCTAATGGAAAATATCACTTAGAGGATGAAATCGCCGTATTGCGCGATGAAGCCGGCCGGGAGCATCAGCTGACGCTTTGCCAGCGCTGGCCAATCCGTACCCCGCGCCCGGTGCAAACGCGGCTTCCCGCACAGCGCCCGCTGATTACCGGCCAGCGCGTGATTGATACGCTGTTCCCTATTGCAAAGGGCGGCGCAGCGGCGATCCCCGGCGGCTTCGGCACCGGCAAGACCATGACGCAGCACCAGCTTGCCAAGTGGTGCGACGCGGATATCATCATCTATGTCGGCTGCGGCGAGCGCGGCAACGAGATGACACAGGCGCTGACGGAGTTCAGCGAGCTAGTCGATCCGAAATCCGGTCGTCCGCTGACGGACCGTACCGTTTTGATTGCCAACACCTCCAACATGCCTGTGGCGGCGCGTGAAGCTCGATCTACACCGGCATTACTCTCGCTGAATATTACCGTGATATGGGCTACCACACCGCCTGATGGCAGACTCTACCTCCCGCTGGGCGGAGGCGCTGCGCGAGATTTCCGGCCGCTTGGAAGAAATGCCGGCGGATGAAGGCTTCCCGGCCTACTTGCCGTCGCGCCTTTCGGAATTTTATGAGCGCACCGGCTATATGCAAACGCTTTCCGGGGAGGAGGGCTCTATCACTGTCATTGGCGCCGTGTCCCCGCAGCTCCGACTTTTCAGAGCCTGTCACGCAGAATACCAAGCGCTTTACCCGCTGCTTCTGGGCGCTGGATAAGAGCCTTGCCTATGCGCGCCATTATCCCGCGATCAACTGGAACGACAGCTACAGTGAATATATCAACGATCTTGCCCCTTGGTATGAGGAGCATGTAGGCCGGGAATTCATGGCTTACCGGGAAGAGCTGTGCGGCATCCTGCTGGAAGAAAACCGGCTGATGGAGATCGTGAAGCTCATCGGCGCCGACGTATTGCCAGATGACCAGAAGCTGATTATCGAAATCGCCCGTGTGGTGCGCGTCGGCTTCCTGCAACAGAATGCGTTCCATGCGGAGGACACCTATGTTCCGCTGGAAAAGCAGCTGAAGATGATGAAGGTCATCCTCTATCTCTACCACAAATGTCAGGAAATCGTGGCGCGCCAGGTGCCGATCTCCAAAATTATGCAAACGGGGCTGTTTGATAAGCTTGTCAAAATAAAATACGATATTCCCAACGATAAGCTGGAGTTGTTCGACAGCTATGAGGCTGAAATCGATCAATCGCTCAAGGGCTTTTTGAAATAAACTGCATAGGCCCGGCTCTAGATGACGCACTGATTGAGTCGGATACGCGAATTGTCGAACGGATTTACGCTCCAACAAGGAAAAAAAACGCACGAATACATGCCGTATTCAAAGCATTTTGGACGCTGTTCGGGGCAAAAATGTGTCGGCGGGGCGCGTGCTTTGATTGTATCAGCGCTTCCCTAGCAGCTACGGAAAGGTGGTCATTTGAAATGATACTGGAACACATTGGATTAAAGGAAATCAACGGCTCCCTGGTCGTCCTTGATGATGTGGATAACGCGAGCAATGAAGAAATGGTGGAGCTGCATCTCGACGACGGGAGCGTGCGCGCGGGCAGAATCGTCAAAATCGATGGCAAGCGTGTGGTCATCCAGGTGTTCGAGGGCACGCGCGGCGTGTCGATGGTCAATACCCGCACGCGCCTTTCCGGCCACCCGATGGAGCTGCCGCTTTCTCCGGAAATCCTGGGCCGCGTGTTTGACGGCCTCGGCCGCCGATCGACGGCATGGGCGAGGTATATCCCACTTGCCGCCGGGACGTAAACGGCGCGCCGATTAACCCGGTTTCCCGCGTTTATCCGCGGGATTATATCAACACCGGCATTTCCTCCATCGACGCGTTGGCCACGCTGATCCGCGGCCAGAAGCTGCCGATCTTCTCCGGCTCCGGCATGAAGCACAATGAGCTGGCGGTGCAGATTGTGCAGCAGGCGTCCATCAAGGATAATTCTGAGTTTGCCATCGTTTTTGCCGCTATGGGGGTCAAAAACGACGTTGCGGAATATTTCCGCCGCTCTTTTGAGAGCGCGAATGTGATGGATCGCGTCGTCATGTTCCTCAACCTATCGAACGATCCGATCATTGAGCGTATTTTAACCCCGCGCTGCGCGCTGACTGCTGCGGAATATCTGGCCTTTGATCTCGGCATGCACATCCTTGTCATCCTCACGGATATGACCTCCTACGCTGAGGCGCTGCGTGAATTTAGCTCCTCCAAAGGTGAGATTCCCGGCAGAAAGGGTTTCCCCGGCTATCTGTATTCTGACCTTGCGTCTCTCTATGAGCGCGCGGGCATTGTCAAGGGAAAGGGTGGCTCTGTCACGCAGATTCCGATCCTCACCATGCCTAACGACGATATCACCCACCCGATCCCCGATCTGACGGGCTATATCACAGAGGGTCAGATCGTGCTGGATCGTGATCTTGACACACGCGGCATTTACCCACCTGTGAGCGTGCTGCCGTCGCTGTCTCGTTTGATGAAGGATGGCATCGGAGCAGGCTATACGCGTGACGATCACAGCATGCTTTCCAATCAGCTTTTCGCCTCCTATGCAAAGGTGCAGGATGCGAAGGCGCTAGCTCTGTAATCGGTGAGGATGAGCTTTCCGCCGCGGATAAGCAGCTGATGGAATTCGGCCGCGTTTTTGAGCAAAGGTTCATCAATCAGGGCTATACGGAGAACCGCACCATTGAGGAAACGCTCGATCTCGGCTGGGAGCTTCTCTCTATGCTGCCGCGCGAGCAGCTCGACCGTGTGGATGAAGAAATGCTCGATCAGCACTATAAAGGCGATTCCAAATAATTGATTGGGTAAGGGCGGCTGGAGCCGCCGTTTGCCTGCTTTTCTTACATTCATTGAAATCAGGGGGTGGCCGCCATGGCTGGCCAGGTGTTTCCAACCAAAAGCAACTTAATCAGCACTCGGAAGTCTTTAGACCTTGCCAAGCTCGGCTATGACCTGCTGGATCGCAAGCGCAACATTTTAGTGCGTGAGATGATGCTGATGATCGATAAGGCGAATGAGGTGCAAAACCGGATTGACAGCACCTATACCAAAGCCTATGCTTCGTTGCAGCGGGCAAATGTAACCCTAGGTATGTGCTCCTCCTTCGCGCAGGCCGTGCCCGTGGATCAGAGCCTTGCGGTGGATTTTCGCAGCGTGATGGGCGTGGAGCTGCCGATGGTATCGATCGGCGAGACAAAAGAGGATATTTATTACGGCCTCCATTCCACCAATTCCATGCTGGATGACGCATATCGCTGCTTTGATGAAGTGAAGCACCTCACTGCGGAGCTGGCGGAGATTGAAAACGGCGTTTACCGCCTTGCGCAGGCGATCAAAAAAACGCAGAAGCGCGCAAACGCATTGCACAACATCATGATTCCGCAGTTTGAAGCGACGATCAAATTCATCACTGAAGCGCTGGAGGAAAAGGAGCGCGAGGACTTTTCAAGGCTAAAGGTGATAAAAAGCCAGAAGCAATGATCGGATTCATGCAGTATCAAATAGGATGCGTTGGGCGTGAGGCCTTCGAATTTGGTGCGTATCCAGATTCGGAGGCTTAAAGCGCCAATAAAAAGCCTGGAAGCGATCTGCTTCCAGGCTTTTTACATCTTTTCAGGCAGAGGGATGTATCTGTATGAAAAACAAACAATCCTTACAAGGTCAAGCTGGGTGCGGCATAAACGCGGGCCGCCAGCTCTTGATCGAGCATATAGAGGCCCTTTTTCTCGCTGCCGAACAGTTCCATCTTCTTGATTAAATCGGCGGCGTTTTTCTCCTCCTCGCCCTGCTCCTTGACAAACCAGTCGAGAAACTGCATGGTGCGGAAATCCCTTGCCGCATAGGCTGCCTCATAAATGGTATGGATCAGCCGGTGACATATTGCTCATGCGCCAGACCAGCCTTCAAGGGGTCCATGTTCTCCTTGAGCACGGCGTCAGGCTGTGCGATTGCCTCCAAGGCGACTTTGGCATCGTTATTTTGTAGGTACTGGAGCATCAACAGCGCGTGATCGCGCTCTTCCTGCGCTTGGATCTGATACCAGTTGGCAAATCCATTGAGGCCCTGCTCCACATAAAAGTTTGCAAAATGGAGATACAGGTAAGCCGAATAGAACTCCTTATTAATCTGTGTGTTCAGTAGTTTGGCAATCTTTTCGTTTAACATCGCATAGGGCTCCTTTCTCGTCCTGCAAAAATAGTGATCGGATCACTTCTTCATTATAGCATCCGCTGTTTGAAATACAATATAGCATAATGCTGAAAAGTATGCGGATAGGAAGATGATTTTTTACAAAAACTGGATTTTTTCCCTTAACCGACAAAAAGTAAGAAGTTTCAGTATCGATTGTATAGTTGCCCTCATGCCGAAAAACTGGTATAATAAACCGTCAGGCATTTTGGCAAGCATATGCTTCTTTTCTGTGATAACCCTTCTTTTTCCGGGCAAAATAGCACGGAATACAGCAACAGAAGGGAGCTTCCACCATGAAAGACGCCATGACGCAAACGGCTGCCGCTACGGCCTTTACCACGGAGCAGCCTCCGCTTTCCGCACCGGAGCCGGAGCAGGGGAATTCTGATAACGGAGGGGATAACAGCGGCCAGGTGCAGGATGATATCCGTCAAATTATCGAAACCGGATCGATCACGGTAGATAAAAACGGCCATTATATCCACTGCCTGACCATCATCGGCCAGATCGAGGGGCACTATATCCTGCCGCCCCAAAATAAGACAACCAAATATGAGCACGTCATCCCACAGCTCGTTGCGATTGAGGAAAGCAAGGAGATTGAGGGGCTGCTCATTATCCTCAATACCGTTGGCGGCGATATCGAGGCAGGGCTTGCCATCGCGGAGCTCATCGCCGGGATGAAAAAGCCGACCGTTTCGCTTGTGCTCGGCGGCGGCCATTCTATCGGCGTGCCGCTGGCTGTTTCCGCCAAACAATCTTTTATTGTGCCCTCAGCAACGATGACCATTCATCCCGTGCGCATGAACGGGCTTGTCATCGGCGTGCCGCAGACGCTCTCTTATTTTGATAAGATGCAGGAGCGGATCGTTCGTTTTGTTTGCGAAAATTCTAATATTACCTCTGAGGAATTCCGCCGCTTGATGATGGAGACGGGGGAGCTGATGATGGATGTTGGCACGGTGTTAAATGGGGAGGACGCCGTCAAGGAAGGCCTGATTGATTCTCTTGGCGGCCTTTCGGACGCGATGGATTGCCTCTATGGCCTCATTGAGCAGGCGCAGGGGAAGGGCGGCGAATAGGATGCTCCATACTATTATTTCCGAAACTGATATTTTTCCCCCGGAGCCATTGCACGCCCGGCTTTTTACCCGCGTGGCAGCGGCGGGTAGAATGCAGGGAGACCGCGGACGCCGGTAATCGAAAGCCTGATCTCGACGAATCCGTTTGATTATCTCAACCCCAGCTTTGCGCCGGGTCGCATTTACCGGCCGGGCAGGCAATAATCAATAGAATATCAGCCTTGCCGCCCGTCATGCATACGGTGCGGAAAGGATACATATAGAAATACCCGATCATGATGATGAATTTGGAGGGATAGTTTAGATGACGGTACTCAAAGCGATCATCCTCGGCGTTGTGCAGGGGATCACCGAATTTTTGCCGATCTCAAGCAGCGGGCATCTTTCGCTTGCGCAGCATTTTCTACATACCAGTGGGGAAGGCTCCCTTTTCTTTTCCGTTATGCTCCATATGGCACTCTGCTCGCCGTTTTTTTAGTGTATTATAAAACAATCTGGAAGCTTGTTTTAGCGGTGTTTTCCATGCTGAAGGATATTTTTACCGGAAAATTCAAGTGGAAGCAGATGGATGCAACGCAGCACATGCTCGTGATGTTTGTTCTTTCCTGTGTGCCGCTTCTGCTGTTGCTCTTGCCGATCGGCGGCGGGCGGAGCTTGATGGACGCTGTTGGCAGCCTTGCAGAGGACAATGACGTGATGGTGGAGGGCTTCTGTTTCTTGCTCACAGCCTTTCTGCTTCTGTTCGGCACCTGGCGCTATCGTCACCGCAAAACGCATTCCCAGGTCGAGGGCAGGGATGCGGTAGCAGTCGGCCTCGCGCAGATGCTCGCGGCAAGCCTGCCGGGGGTTTCCCGTTCCGGTTCGACGATCGCTACCGGCATGATGTGCGGCGTGAATCGGGATTATATGGTGCAGTATTCCTTCATTCTCGGTATCCCGGCGATCCTTGCGGCGAATTTGATGGAGTTTAAAGACGCAATCGCATCGCCGGAGCCCATCGAGTGGACCTATGTAATCATCGGCGTGGCTGTTGCAGCGGCTGTCGGTGTGGCCGCGATCAAAGCGCTTGAATGGCTCGTCAAAAAAGATAAGTTTCAATTCTTTGGCTATTACTGCCTCGTGCTCGGCACGGCAGTGGTGATTTTCAGCGCGCTTGAATATGCGGGCGTCGCCTGATCGTTCAAGCCGACCGCTTCTGTGGTTGATGTTAATTTAACGGCATTTTGGGCCTGGAGCAGCGCTTCAGGCCCATCGGGCCGAAAGGATGTTTCTCACAATGGCCAGTCAGACGAAGAAAAAGCCTTCTGTGGCAAATAAAAAAAACAGCGCAGGCGGGAAGGGGAAAACCCAAACAGGGGGTTCCCGCCAATCCGCAAAAGCGCGCCAAGCGGAGGAGGAGCGCCGCCTCATGCGCGCTGGCCAGCGGGACGGCGTGCTGCTGCTGTTTTTGGCGGTATTTCTGTTTTGCTTGGCCGTTGTGCCTGGGCAGAGCTTGTGGGGCGCAATTCAAGCTTTCTGCTGGGCGTATTCGGCTGGTGTGTGTTTCTGTGGATCGGCCTTTTGGTCTATTTTGCGGTGCTTTTATTTTTGCGCCGCGTGCAGAAGCCGCAGGTGGTGCGCGGTGTGCAGCTTGCCCTTTTCATCTTGTTGCTAAGCAGCGCCTTACATATTCTGGGCCATGATACCGTTGGCATGGGCTGGGCGGAAGATTTAAAAGATGCCTATGCCCAAGGCTTCGGCGGTATCGGGGGCGGGGCCGTCGGCGCGATGCTTGGAGGAATTCTGCTCTTTTTTGGCAGAGCCCCTGCCGCTGTAACGGTGATCTTGCTGATGCTCGTCGATTTGACGCTGCTGTGCTGGCCGATGATTGCAGAGCGTTTGCAGGAGCGGGAGGAAAATCCGCGGTCGCCGCGTGAAAAGCATCCCCGCCAGACGAAGGAAAAGCCGGAGACTTTGCCGGAACCAATGCGGAGGTTGCTTTGCCGCCGCAACAAGAGCGCCGCCGGAAACGCCGCAAGTGCGGTTTTGATCCGGATATCCCGCTGGATGTGCCTGGTTTTACCGCCCCGCTGCCCGAATTGCCGCCCGAACTCCTCTTCGGCTCAATGGAAGTAGGGAAAGAAAGGGCGATCCCCTCTGCGGATGTGCCTGTGGTGGATGTGGAGCAGGAGGGGGCCGATTTGGAGCCGCAAGCAGTTGAAAAGGCCCCGCAGCCCTCCTTTGCGCTTGATGATATCATCCGCAAGGCGGCGAAGCCAGCCGCTCCAGCGCCCGTCCGTGAGGAGCCGGCGCCCCGCGCGCGGGAAAACGGGGCGGATTACGCTTTACCTCCCTACGATTGCCTGGAGCAGCCAAAGGCGGCAGATTCCTTTAATTACAGTGAAGAGCTTAAGGCCAATGCGCGCAAGCTCGTCGATACCCTCAAAAGCTTCGGCGTTGAGACGAAAATCGTAGATATCAGCCGCGGGCCTGCCGTTACGCGCTATGAATTGCAGCCCTCCGCAGGCGTGCGCATTAACCGCATCTCCAACCTGGCCGATGATATTGCCCTGAATCTTGCGGCCTCCGGCGTGCGCATTGAAGCGCCAATCCCGAATAAGGCGGCCGTTGGCATTGAAATTCCGAATCGCACGCGCACCATGGTCACGCTGCGCGAGATCATCGAAACGCCCGCCTTCCAGCAGGCAAAGAGCAAATTAAACGTTGCCTTGGGCAAGGATATTGCAGGCAACATCACCTGCGCGGATCTTGCAGGATGCCTCATCTATTGATCGCGGGCACCACAGGCTCCGGCAAATCTGTTTGCTTGAATTCAATGATTGTCAGCATTCTCTATAACGCTCGCCCGGATGAAGTAAAGCTTCTTATGATCGACCCCAAGAAAGTTGAGCTGAGTATTTATAACGGCATTCCGCATCTGCTCGTGCCCGTCGTGTCGGATCCACGCAAGGCCTCAGGCGCGCTCGGCTGGGCAGTAACGGAGATGCTCAACCGCTATAAGCTTTTTGCGGATAACAACGTGCGCGATATGGCGGGCTACAACAAGCTTTGCAAAAAGGATCCGGAGAAAAGCCCGCTGCCGAGCGTCGTGATTTTTATCGACGAATTGTCCGACCTGATGATGGCTGCACCCAACGAGGTGGAGGATTCCATCTGCCGTTTGGCGCAGATGGCGCGCGCGGCAGGAATGCACCTGGTGATCGCCACACAGCGCCCTTCTGTTGATGTTATCACCGGCATCATCAAGGCGAATATCCCGAGCCGGATCGCACTGTCCGTTTCTTCGCAGGTGGATTCGCGCACAATTCTCGATATGTCCGGCGCTGAGAAGCTGCTCGGCAACGGCGATATGCTTTTTAGCCCCGTCGGCACCTCCAAGCCCGTGCGTATTCAAGGCTGCTTCCTCTCCGATGACGAGGTGGAGTCGGTCGTGGAATTCATCAAAGGGCAGGAGAAGGCGGAATACGACGACGAGGTCATCCAAGAAATCGACCGCCAGGCCGCGGCGGAAAAGAAAAAAGGCGGTGGCGCGGCGGATGCGGAGAGCGACGGCGATTCTGATGAAATGCTGCCTAAGGCCATCGAGGTGGTTGTGGAGGCGCAGATGGCCTCGACGACGCTCCTGCAAAGGCGGCTGCGCTTAGGCTATGCGCGCGCGGCCCGCTTGGTGGACGAGCTGGAATCACGCGGTATCGTCGGCCCATTCGAGGGCAGCAAACCGCGCAAGGTGCTCATCTCCAAGCAGCAGTGCTGGAGATGAATGCGATGTCGGATGAAATGCCGGCAGCGCAGGAGGACGGCGGCTTTGAGGAATAAAGAACAGCATGGCTCTCCCTTTGTGGAGGGCTATGGTCGTTTTATTTTTAATTGCGTAAAATCATATGAAATTGAGGAGGTTCTCCTATGTCAAAAATATCTTCACGCGTCGATTTGGCGCTCCACAAGCCTGTCCACACCAATGAAAACCGGAAAACGGCCGTCTGTATCACAGATGGAAATCCCTCCACCTGCTGGACTTCCACACTTTACCCGGCCTATGCGCAGATCGATCTGAGGGGCTGCTATAGGCTTTCCAGAATTGTAATCCGCACGCCGGCTGAGGGCGCGACTTTGTTTGACGTTTATGCGAGTGCGGACGGCGTGAATTTTTCCCGCATTGCGCAAAAGGTGGAGGAAATGACCTGTCCGCCCGAGGGGGATGCATTTTCCGTTGACTGCGAAGCGCGGTTCCTGCGTGTACGCGTGACCTATAACAACGCGGCGGACGGCGCGTCGCTGCGCGGCGTGGAGGCCTATGGCGAGCCATGCGGCCAGAGATGTGAACCGGCTGCATTCATACCTCCGGAGGATTTTGAGCAGTCCGCCTATAACGTGCCTATTACGCAGGAGGATACGCTGCAAGAAGTACGGGAGCTGATCGCCTACACCATAGGCGAAGCGCGCGCGGACTGGTTCACGCTGCGTCTTGCGGAAAATGACCGGAAACCGGGGCAAATGGGGCGGGATTATTTTTTACTCTCCGATGAGGATGGAAAATTGTAATCGAGGGCCGCACCGGCGTCTGCTTAGCCACAGGGTTTAACCACTATCTCAAGTATTGCTGCAACGCGCATGTTTCGCAGATGAGCAAACAGGTCGATCTGCCGGACGAGCCCGTCCCGGTGGGAGAGCCTGTGCGGCGTGAAACGCCGTTTCAAACGCGCTACAGCTATAATTACTGCACTCTCTCCTATACCATGGCTTTCTGGGGGGAATCAGAGTGGAAACGCGAGCTCTACTGGCTCGCTATGAACGGGGTCAACCTCGTGCTTGATATCACGGCGCAGGAGGAGGTCTGGCGGCGGTTCTTGCACGCGCTCGGCTATTCCCACATGGAGTGTAAGGATTTTATCGCCGGCCCCGCCTACTACGCCTGGGCCTATATGGCGAATATCAGCGGCTTCGGCGGCCCGGTGCACGATAGCTGGTTCGCTGCGCGTACCAGCCTTGCACGCCGCAACCATCTGCTCATGCGTCGCCTTGGTATGCAGCCTGTATTGCAGGGCTACAGCGGCATGGTTCCCGCCGATATCAAGCAAAAGGAAAAGGTGCGGGACGCGAAGGTTATCAAGCAGGGGCTATGGAACGGCTTCCCGCGCCCCGCCATGCTCAAAACCACAACGGGCGCTTATCGTAGGCTCGCGCGGCTCTTTTATCGCTGCCAGCGCGAAGTGTTCGGTGATGTGAGCCGTTATTACGCCACCGATCCCTTCCATGAGGGCGGACGAAACGGCGGCATGTCCCCGAAGAAAATGGCGCAGGTAGTGCTCGACGAGATGCTCCAAAACAATCCACAAAGCGTGTGGGTGATTCAGTCGTGGGGGGAGAACCCCTCCAAAGCCCTGCTGCATGGCCTGCGCGGCCGCAAAGAGCACGCGCTGGTGCTTGACCTCTACGCCGAGGCGCGGCCGCATTGGGAAACTTGGGCGGGCGGTGAGTTTGACCAGACGCCGTGGTTGTGGTGTATGCTCAATAATTTCGGTGGGCGCATGGGTCTTAACGGCCACATGGATACGGTCGCAAGCGAAGTTGCACGCGCCGCGAACACCGCAAGCTGCATGGCGGGCATCGGCATCACGCCGGAGGCGACATTCAGCAATCCTGTTCTATTCGACCTGTTTTTTGAGACGATCTGGAGTGAAACGCCGGAACAGCTTTCTCCCATCGACCCGGATGAATGGTTGGCGCACTATGCGCGCAGGCGTTACGGTGCGGAGAGCAGCGCGGCGCGGGAGGCGTTCCGCGTGCTGCGCACAACGGTATATAACCCCTCTCTCAACCACAACGGCGAGGGCGCGCCGGAATCTGTGGTGAACGCCCGCCCGGCGTTTGAAATCCGCTCTGCCTCCTCCTGGGGCACGGCGGTCATCGGCTATGATAAGCACGAATTTGAGCGCGCGGTTCAGCTGCTGCTGGAGGACTATGATACGCTTAGGCAGAGCGACGGCTATCTCTTCGATTTGGCAGACTGCTTGAAACAGGTGCTCTCGAATACGGCGCAGGAATATCATAACACGATGGTACAGGCATACCGGAAAAAGAATCTCGCGGTATTCGATGATTATAGCACCCGGTTCTTCCGGCTCATCGGCCTGACCGAACAGGTGCTTGGCACGCGCAGGGAGTTCCTGCTCGGAACATGGCTGCGCGGCGCGCGGGAGCTTTCGGAAGGGACGGATGATTTCACGCACGATCTTTATGAATTTAACGCCCGTGCCCTGATTACTACTTGGGGCTCTCTGCGGCAGGCGAATGGGGGCGGCCTGCGTGATTATTCCAATAAGCAGTGGGCTGGTCTGACGCACGACTTTTACCGCCCACGGTGGGAGAAGTGGGTGGCGCTCCGTCGGGCGGAGCTGACAGGAGAAGCGAAAGATCGCCGCAGCGAAATGGAGCAGGCCGAGGATTGGTTCCGCATGGAGTGGAAATGGGTGCTTGGGCGCAGCCCTTATCCGGCTGAGGTCAACGGGTTGGATTTAAAGGAGCTGGCACAGCAGGCCCTGGCCTTCTCTTTTTAAGGTTTCCCCACATACATACTGTAAAAAATTTTTGAATGGGCTGTTGCACAAAGCGTTGCAGCGGCCCATTTTGTTCGGATTTACGAAAGCAGTTCCAAAAACCAGATATCAATGAACAGAATCAAAGGAATGGCGAGGCATTCTGCCGTAGCTCCCATCGAGAGCCGCAAAAGCCCTTCCGAAAGCGGCCCATAGCGGATGCGCAAGATGGTCAAGAGAACCATTGTGAGCACAAACAGTAGCGGCACGATCAGAATACCGCCATATAATAGATAGGAAGCAGAGTTTATAAGCATCCACAGCCAGCCGGGAGGAGCCCATTCGATATCGTTCAGCACGATGACGCCTAAATATAATACAATCATGAGCGAGCACCAGCATATGAGAATGATGGAAAGTGCCTTGACCGCTTTTTTCATAAAAATCCGATCCTTTCTGTTGCGTTTATAGAGTGTAACCGTGGCTTTTTTCATCTCCATTTTATCTGCTTTGGCTGCATAAAATAAACAAAGGGAATTTTTGGTCGTTATTCCGTAATAATTGGGATAAAAACAAATCAGCCGCTATGTTTATCACATATTTTATGCTATGATTCCTTTATTGCATAAAACTTATTGACTAGAAACGTTTCAAATGATAAAATAAAATCGTCTTTCGAGACAAATATATGGAGCCGTTTTTTAAAACTTTTGTGTGCCTGATCTAAATTTGTTGGACGAGCAGGGCTCTTTTGGCCAGGCTCCAACCAACGTTCAAGGGCGTTGCGAGCCCTGCTTTCAGACGGCTCCTGAGAGAAGAAAAGGTGATGTAAATGAGCAAAACCAAACGGTACCTCAGCATACTGCTCTGTCTTGTGCTGTTGTGTACCACTCTTATCCCCATGTATGCTTTTGCGGCGGACGATACGCTGCAGATCTTGTGCGACGGAGTGGTTGTCTCCGGTAACGATAAAACCCCGATGCACATCAAGGAGACGGAGCAAAAGCAGCTGAGCGTGCTGTTTAACGGCAGTGAAACGCTGCCGGAAGGCACGCAGGTGCGCTGGTCTTCACCGACGCCGTATCTCGCGCATGTGGATGAAACGGCGTTGTCACAGGGCGCGACAGCTCCAAGGGCGCAATCTTGCGCGTTTGGGTGGATACCAATATCGCCTCCCTGTGGCTCATCGGCCCGGGCTTGCGATATGGTTTACGGCTGGTTCGACGAGTATGAAATTGATCAGATGGATACCGAGGGCATCGTTAACGTTCTTGAGGTTGGCCTGAAGCCCGTGCTGGGCGAGGAAACGGCCAAAAATCTGGCGGAATCCCTGCGGAAAACGCTCAACAGCATCAACGTGGAGATTCAGGCTGTGCTGGTCAATGCGGAAACCGGCGAGGAGCTGGTCTCCAGCTCTACGCATGTCGTGGTTGATAACAACGATTCGATCAGCTCCATGTTCATTCCGAACGGCACGTATATCACCAACCATGATGCGGTTCCACAAACGGTCGAGGTGGGCTATTCCATGGATATGGAAGGCATCACCACACCGCTACGCCTGCATATGGGCGTCAACTGGGAGGTCACCAAGAAGATCGGCAATCTCGATTGGATCACGCTTCCCACCGGGGACGCCACCATCGATGCAGAGGGCCATGTAACCTTCCTCAAGCCCGGCACCTATAAAATTACTGCCAAGCCGGATACAGAAGGCCTCTATCAAAACATCTCCAAGCTGATTGACCAGTTCGGCGGCATCGCGCATGCCGGCACAACGATTGCCAGCGTGATCACCGAGCTGTTCGGCCTGACTGTTTCTCAAACGGTGATCGACGCTCTGGGTAAGACGATCCAGGGGATTCTGGACGCCAACCAAAGCGATCAGGCAGAAACGCTCCGGAAGATCATCACGGTTGTCGGCAACTTCATCCTTGGAATCACCATCAATGATTCCGTTACCGTGACGGTGGTGGAGCAGCTGGATGTAGAATCCTTTGAGATCTTCGGTAAGCTGGACGGCCTGAATTCCTACGGCGGAACCCGTCAGCTCACCATCACGAACATTCAGCCGGAAGGCGCGGTTGTAAAGCCGGGCGATGTGGTTTGGACGACCAATAACTCCAATTATGCCGTCGTCGACGAGACCGGCCTGCTCACCATCCGTTCCGGCGGAAACTGGGGCAATAAGATTGAGGTCACGGCGACGATCGACGGTATTTCCCGCACGATCGACGGCAACATCCTGGGCTCCAACACCTCAAGCCCCACGGATCTTGAGTTCAGCGGCCCGGATTATCTGACGGTCGGGGAAACCGGAACCTACAGCTTTACGGTCTATCCGTTGGCGCTGTATGACGACGGCGCACTGATCGATTTCAACAACGTTGACGTGGGCCTGATGGTGAACGGACAGGTTCGCTATGAAAATGGCGTAACCGACGGCGTTCTTCGCATTGATAAGGCCGATAACGTCGACGCGCCCGGCGGCCAGGGCGGCACGTTTACGGTAACGGCTGTTGGCGGCGGGGAAACCACGCTTTATGTGCGTGCGCACACTGGCTCTGTTGCGCCGATCAACGGCAAGATTACCCGCGAAATGAAGGTCACCGTGTATCAGCCTGTGACGGGTATCACGATCGACCAGGGTAGCGAGATCACCGTGGAAACATCCGTAACCGCCGGAATCGGCAGCGCTTCCACGCAGCTGACGGCAACGGTGGCTCCGGAAAACGCGACTAATAAAGCAGTCAATTGGAGCAGCGACAATGCGCTCATCCGGGTGGATGCGAATGGCAAGGTCTCCTACACAGGCCTGCTGTATTCCCCTGTGAGCGCAACGATCACAGCTACATCCGACGATAATCCGGAGTTGAAGGCCACCTGCACTGTCACCTTCAAAAAGGCTGCGGTCGGCGTGACCGGTGTCACGCTCGACCGCACGGAGCTGACGCTCCCAGACGGTACGTCCGCACAACTGACCGCTACGGTAACGCCCAGCAAGGCCAATAACAAGGTTGTGATCTGGGAATCGTCCGATCCTTCTATCGCAACGGTAGAAGCGGCCGCGTTACGGCGGTTGCGCCCGGTGATGCGGTGATTACCGCAACAACGGAGGACGGCGGCTTTACCGCTCAGTGCAAGGTGTTTGTACGCGCCGATATGGTGAAGCTCAATAAGCTCATCGCCATTGTCGACGCGGATGACACCCTGACGGCGGAGCAGTATGAGCAGACGCTTCTGGACACGCTGTTCGCCGCGCTGGATACGGCGAAGGCGGTCGCCTCGGATGCCCTTTCCAAGCAGGCGGCGGTCGACAATGCCTATGCGGCCCTGCTTGATGCATATGTTGCGCTCGGCAAGAGCGTGCCGCTGGAGAGCGTTTCCATCACAGGCGGCGAGCGCAGCGGCGATATGGTCTATGTGAAGGTTCCGTGGACGCAGCCCTACCGCAAGGCATCTGTAGACCTGGGCATTCAGGTAACAGAGGCGCGGAGATCGCAAGCGTCACCTGGTCGCCTGCCAATTGGTCAGTGGATGATCCGGAGCTACAATTACGCCAAATGGAAGCACAGCAAAGATTGCCCCGAATGGCCGTGGCATCGGCGCTCGCTCCATGTGGGTGACCGTTACTGTTGAGGATATTTATGGGAATGTTCTGACCGATACGGTGAAAGTGCGTTTTTACAACTGGAATTGGCAGAAATAACACCTTCATGATCTCTTAGTTAGGGCACACAAAGGCCTCCTGTGGTTGCTGAGCCGCAGGGGGCTTTCTTTGTAAACTGCCGGGGAGTTCAAAAAAAGCTTTAGTGTTACATATGGAAAAGAAACTCCTTTTGATACAATAAAGATGTGGTCTGCCAACTGCACTAAAGTATCAAAAGGAGGACGTTAAACGTAAAGCCTAATGACAATAATGGTTTAGCACATACAAAGTGGAACTGCAAATATCATAGGGCTTTGACCGCATATGAAAAAGCCCCGCCTACAGGCGCGGTGAGATAAGAAATATTTTTGAGGGACGGCGGTAGCTGTCCCTCTACGTTTTCTTAAAACAACGCTCTGGAGCCGGGGATATTTATTAGGCTAGAAACGGATGGATAAAAATAGAATAAATCCTGTAAAGTGAATGTTTTTCACAAAATTCCCT
>ENA-OQDW01000125-OQDW01000125.1-human-gut-metagenome-genome-assembly--contig:-NODE-125-length-30215-cov-7.647035_pt1 | contig 30215 bp, 37 predicted proteins | sample MGYA00242784_ERZ504613 | MGnify/ENA primary metagenome ERZ504613 (study PRJEB26092, sample SAMD00036330) | human gut metagenome | host: Homo sapiens | study: EMG produced TPA metagenomics assembly of...
CATCAATAATACAAAATAATTCTGTAACTTTGTCCTTGGTAATCCCCATAAATGATATCTTTTTATGTTTGTAACTAATTGGATTTCAACTACAAAGATACAAAAACATCGGAGATTACCAACTTTTTTAGGCACTATTTCTTATCCCGAACTGAGGTAACACATTTGTAACACACATGGATGATTTTCCAATACGCCAAATTCATAACATATTGATTAACAGCTATTTACGAAAAGAGTACATAAAAGAGGAATAAACGATAAAATATATTTAAAAACAAAATAGAACAACAGAGGTAAGTGCCTATAAATAAGCAACTTACTACCATTGTTCTCCCATGCTAATTTTGTACAAATAAGTTTCATTTTGCTTATTATAGTGATTCCGTTGGGGTTCGAACCCAAGACCCACAGCTTAGAAGGCTGTTGCTCTAATCCAACTGAGCTACGGAACCAACACTTTTCAAATCGCAAAATTGTCTAACCAGCGCCATTGGGCAATCTATTAGCCATTTTCTTATTTGCGGCTGCAAAGGTACATATATTTTTTGAATACGCCAAACTTTTTCTCACTTTTTTCTTTTTTTATGCTTAAATATCGCAAAAAATCACTACCTTTGCATCCGTTAGGAGCAAGAAACAGCATTCTGACCCCGAAAGAGAAGAGATTTTTATAACGCATATTGAAACATAAAACATACGCAAATGAAAAAGTTAATCTTTTCAGTAGCCCTGCTCTCGGCAGCACTCTCTGCCAGCGCAGAAGATCATCCGCTCTGGATGCGCTACCCAGCCATCTCACCCGATGGCACAACCATCGCCTTCGCTTATAAAGGCGATCTCTACAGTGTTTCTGTCAACGGCGGTGAAGCACGACAGCTCACAACCCATGCAGCCTTCGATTCGCACCCTGTATGGAGCCCTGACAGCAAAAAAATTGCCTTCCAGTCTAACCGCGAAGGAAGTCTCGACATCTTCGTAATCGATGCAAAAGGCGGTGCTCCTACCCGACTCACTACCAACAGCGGCAGCGAAACACCTATCGCCTTTGCAGACAACGACCATGTGCTCTACTCAGCCAGTCTGCAGCCTACAGCCCAGAGCATCATCTTCGGCGACAACACATTCCCACAAGTATATAAGGTAAGCACCAAGGCGGAAGACCGGAACTCTTCTCTACCCTCACCATGGAGGATATCAGCATCGCCAAGAACGGCGACATTCTCTACCACGACAAAAAGGGATACGAAGACCCTTGGCGCAAACACCAGAAATCACCTATCGCTCGCGACATCTGGCTGAAGAGCAACGGAAAGTTTGCCAAGCAGACTACCTTTGCCGGCGAAGACCGCACGCCAGTATGGACATCAGACGAGAAATCATTCTTCTATCTGAGCGAGCAGGACGGCACATTCAATATCTACCGCCGCAGCCTCAACAGTTCAAGCGACAAGCAGATTACCCACCACAAAGGCAATCCGGTAAGATTCCTCACTGCATCCAGCACCGACCTGCTCTGCTACGGATATGATGGCGAAATCTACACCGTGAAAGAAGGTGGAGAGCTCAGAAGGTGAACATCTCCATTACAACAGATAATGACGCTCCAAGCCTCGTACGTCAGATTAAAAGCTGGGGAGCTACAGAGATTTCCGTTTCGCCAGACGCCAAGGAAGTGGCTTTCGTGATGCATGGCGACGTATACGTAACTTCTGTAGAATACACCACTACCAAGCGCATTACCGACACACCGCAGCAGGAGCGCGACCTGAGTTTCTCGCCAGACGGCAGAGCCTGGTCTATGCAGCCGAGCGCAACGGCGTATGGCAGATTTACCAGTCTAAGATCAAGAACGAGAAAGAGAAGAACTTCACCTACGCTACCGATATCGAGGAAGAGCAGCTGGTGAAAACAGGCATTACATCGCAGTATCCGCAATACTCTCCTGACGGCAAGGAAGTGGCTTTCTTCGAAGACCGCGCTGCACTTCGCATCGTCAATCTGAAATCAAAGAAAATCCGCACTGTGCTCGACGGGAAATACGTCTACTCTTACAGCGATGGAGACATCGCTTTCGAATGGTCACCAGACAGCAAATGGCTCCTTTCAACCTATATCGGCAACGGCGGCTGGAACAACCAGGATATTGCGCTGGTAAAGGCTGACGGCAAGGAGGTTCACAACCTGACCAATTCCGGCTACAGCGACAGCAACGGCAAATGGGTGCTCGACGGCAAGGCAATGCTCTTCCAGAGCGACAGAGCCGGCTACCGCAGTCATGGAAGCTGGGGAGCTGAAGACGACGCTACATCATGTTCTTCGACCTGGACGCCTACAACCGCTTCAACATGAGCAAGGAAGAAATAGAACTGGCTGACGCCAACAAGGACGAAAAGGAAAAGAAGGAAGACGAGAAGAAGGAAGAGGCTAAAAAGAAGGCTGACGAAAAGCAGAAGAAGACCGGAAAGATAGAGGTGGAAAAAGTGAAGCCACTGGAGCTGGACATCGAAAACTGCCGCGACAGAATCGTACGCCTCACCGCAAACTCTTCGCACATGGGCGATGCTGTGCTCTCTAAAGACGGCGACAAGCTCTACTACCAGGCAGCCTTCGAGGATGATTACGACCTCTGGCAGCACGACCTGAAGGACGGCTCTACCAAGCTCGTGATGAAGGGCGTAGGCCAGGGCAACTTGCAGACTGACAAGGATGTGAAGAACCTCTTCATCTGCAACGGAAGCAGCATCAAGAAGGTGGATCTGAGCGGATTCAGCACCAAGAACATCAGCTTTGAGGCTAACTTCAACTATAAGCCAGCCGAGGAGCGCCAGTATCTCTTCGACCACGTATGGCGACAGGTGAAAGACAAGTTCTACGACCCTAAGATTCATGGTGTTGACTGGGAAGGTTACCGCAAGACCTATGAGAAGTTCCTGCCTTACATCAACAACAATTTCGACTTCCAGGAGATGTTGAGCGAAATGCTTGGCGAGCTGAACGCTTCGCATACAGGAGCCCGCTACTACGCTTCGAACAGCGCGCTTACCACCGCCAATCTGGGAGTATTCTTCGACCCTCAGTACCAGGCGACGGCCTGAAGATTCAGGAGATTATCAAGCGTGGTCCTTTCGATGTGAAGAATACGGGCGTAACAGCCGGCTGCATCATCGAGAGCATCGACGGAGAGGAGATTAAAGCCGGAATGGACTACTTCCCATTGCTCGACGGAAAGGTTGGCAAGAATGTACGACTCGGCATCAGAAACGCCAAGGGCAAGAAGCTGGAGGTTACGGTGAAGGCTATCTCTCAGGGCAACCTCAACAATCTGCTCTACAAGCGATGGGTAGACCGCAACCGCGCTTTCGTTGACAGCATTTCAGGCGGACGCATCGCTTATGTTCACGTTAAGGCGATGAATTCGGAGAGTTTCCGCACCGTTTACAGCGAACTGCTGAGCGACAAGAACCGAAACAGAGACGCTGTAATCGTAGACGAGCGCCATAATGGTGGCGGCTGGTTGCACGATGATCTCTGCACCCTACTCAACGGCAAGCAGTATCAGGAGTTTGTGCCTCACGGCAAGGTAGTTGGCCGCGATCCGTTCAACAAATGGGTGAAGCATCTTGCGTCATGATCTGCGAGAACGATTACAGCAACGGTCATGGTTTCCCATGGGTTTACAAGGAACTCGGAATCGGCAAGCTGATCGGTGCTCCAGTAGCAGGAACCATGACAGCTGTATGGTGGGAAACGCTGATGGACAACACGCTGGTATTCGGTATTCCTCAGGTAGGCTGCCGCGACATGCGTGGCGTGTTCGGTGAGAATACCCAGCTGAACCCAGACATCGAGGTTTACAACAGTCCAGAAGATTTCATCAATGGCCATGATACCCAGCTCGAAAGAGCCGTAAAGGAAATGATGAAGAAATAAACAGAACGCCCTGCAAGGGTCCAGAAGCCAAACCGCTTCTGTCCTTTGCAGGGCGAATTGTTTTTTGTAGCAGACAACATTAATTTATTAAACCTTATTAACCCACATTATCGGCGAAAACCCTTCTGTCATGACATAAAACCCTCTAAATCTTTACTTTTTTTCTTGAAAAGGGCGAAAAAGCAAGTGAAAAAGCCATAAAATAAAAAAAAATGAGTATCTTTGCAGAAGATAAAAAACAAGATTATGGGATTATTCGGATTATTCAGCAACAAAAAGAAAGAAACTCTCGATAAGGGACTTGAAAAAACCAAGGAGAGTGTGTTTGGCAAACTGGCGCGCGCCGTTGCCGGAAAGTCTACCGTCGATGATGATGTGCTCGACGATCTCGAAGAGGTACTCATCACTTCAGACGTAGGTGTAGAAACCACGGTCAAGATTATCCGCCGCATCGAAGAACGTGTGGCCCGCGATAAATATGTTTCAACCAGCGAGCTCAATCGCATTCTGCGCGAGGAAATCGCCATTCTCCTCTCCGAGAATCACAGCGATGACCTGGCAGACTGGGAACTTCCTGCCGACCATAAGCCTTACGTTATCCTCGTAGTAGGCGTAAACGGCGTGGGCAAGACAACCACCATCGGCAAGCTGGCTTACCAGTTTAAGAAGGCTGGCAAGAAGGTTGTTCTGGGAGCTGCCGACACCTTCCGTGCCGCTGCCGTAGAGCAGATTTGCATCTGGGGCGAGCGCGTGGGTGTGCCTGTAGTGAAACAGCAGATGGGAAGCGACCCGGCAAGCGTGGCGTTCGACACCCTGCAGAGCGCCAAGGCAAACGGCGCCGACGTGGTGCTCATCGATACGGCAGGCCGACTGCACAACAAGGTGAACCTGATGAATGAGCTCAAGAAAATAAAGGAAGTGATGAAGAAGGTAATGCCTGAGGCACCAGACGAGGTAATGCTCGTGCTCGACGGAAGTACCGGACAGAATGCATTCGAGCAGGCTAAGCAGTTCTCTGCCGTTACCAACATCTCCTCGCTCGCCATCACCAAGCTCGACGGAACCGCTAAGGGCGGCGTTGTAATCGGCATCAGCGACCAGCTCAAGGTGCCTGTAAAATACATCGGACTAGGCGAAGGTATGGAAGATCTGCAGCTCTTCAACAAGACAGAATTCGTAGACTCGCTCTTTAAAAATTAGAAAATGAAGAAAAATCAGATAGATATTATTACCCTGGGCTGCTCGAAGAACCTCGTTGACAGCGAGTTGCTGATGAAGCAGTTTGAGGCAAACGGCTACCATTGCGTTCACGATTCAAAGCGCCCTCAGGCGAGATAGCCGTCATCAATACGTGCGGATTCATCGAGGATGCAAAGCAGGAAAGCATCGACACCATCCTGGAGTTTATCCAGGCTAAGGAAGAAGGCCGACTCAGAAAGCTCTACGTAATGGGCTGCCTCTCGCAGCGCTACCAGAAGGAACTGGAAGAAGAAATGCCCGAAGTGGATAAGTTCTACGGCAAATTCAACTACAAGCAGCTTCTGCAGGAACTCGGCAAGGCGGAAGTTTCATCCTGCAACGGCCAGCGTCATCTCACCACTCCGCGCCATTATGCCTACATCAAGATAGCTGAGGGCTGCAACCGCCACTGTGCCTACTGCGCCATTCCTATCATCACCGGCAAGCACGTTTCCCGTCCGAAGGAAGAGATTCTGCAGGAGGTGCGCGAACTGGTGGCAGAAGGCGTGAAGGAGTTTCAGATTATCGCTCAGGAACTCACCTACTACGGTGTAGATATTGACGGCAAGCATCATATTACCGAACTCATCAGCGAGATGGCTGACATTCCGGGCGTGAAATGGATTCGCCTGCATTACGCTTATCCAAACCAGTTCCCAATGGATCTTCTGGACGTGATGCGCGAGAAGCCAAACGTATGCAAATATCTCGACATTGCCCTCCAGCACATCAGCGACCACATGCTCACCAGCATGCACCGCCACGTAACGAAGCAGGAAACCATCAATCTGCTGAAGGCCATCCGCGAACGCGTGCCAGGCATTCACATCCGCACTACGCTGATGGTTGGTTTCCCAGGCGAGACAGATGAGGATTTCCACGAGCTCCTCGACTTTGTACGCGAACAGAGATTTGAGCGCATGGGCGCCTTTGCCTACTCTGAGGAAGAAGGAACCTACAGCGCCACCCACTACGAAGATAACGTGCCTGCCGAGGTAAAGCAGCGCCGACTGGACGAACTGATGATTCTGCAGCAAGACATCAGCTCTGAGATTGAGGCTGATAAGGTGGGCAAAACCATGACCGTTATCATCGACCGCAAGGAAGGCGATTACTACATCGGACGAACAGAGTTCTGCTCTCCGGAAGTAGACCCTGAGGTTCTGATCCGTGCCGATGAGAAGCGTCTGCGCGTGGGTTGTTTCTATCAGGTAGAAATTACTGCAAGCGAGGAATTTGACCTCTATGGCAAGGTGGTGAAATAATCATTCTCTCTCCCATAGCCTGGAGTTTTAGAAATTTTGACTACATATTAAATAAATATGAACAATAAGGAATACATCGCTGAACTGGCTCAGCAAACCGGCTATTCGCAGGAAGACACCCAGAAGTTGGTGCGCAAGGCGATAGACGCTATGATTGCCGAGTTTGAGGATGGAGAAGCTGTCTCTATCCCCAATTTTGGCACCTTCGAAGTGAAGAAGCGCATGGAGCGAGTGGTGGTTAATCCTACTACCAAGAAGCGCCAGCTGGTGCCGCCTAAGTTGGTGTTGGGTTTCCGACCGGTTGCTTCGGTCAAGGAAAAACTAAAGAATGGAGGGGATGAGCAATGAGCAAATTCAGTTTAAATACACTCGGAAAACTGCTTGCAGATAAAAGCGGGCTGAGCCAGGTGGAAGCAGAACTCTTCATCCGGAAGATGTTTGATGTGTGCAACCAGGGACTAGATGCCGACAAGCAGGTGAAGATAAAATGGCTGGGTACCTTTAAGGTACAGGCCACGAAAGACCGTGAAAGCATCAATGTGAACACGGGCGAGCGCTTCACCATTGAAGGTAGAGACAAACTCACCTTCACGCCTGACAACATCCTGAAAGAAATCGTGAACAAGCCATTCGCCCAATTTGAAACGGTGGTGGTAAATGACGGCGTAGATTTCGATGAAATAGATGAGAAGTTTGGAGAAGAACAGACAGAAGATGCTCCTGCACAAGTAATCGATTTTCTGGACGAAGAAAAAACTGCAACTCCAAATCCGGAGGTTGTCGTAATCGGATCTGAAAAGGAAAAGGAAAAAGAAGCCGAAGACGAACTGGCAAAGCAAATTGCTATTGAACAAGCTAAACTGGAAAGATTAAAACAAGCCCAACTGGAGCAGGAAAGAATACAGAAAGAAAAGCAAGAGCAGGAAAGACTGGAGCAGGAAAGGCTGGAACAGGAAAGACTTGAGCAGGAGAAACTTGAGCAAGAAAGACTGGAGCAGGAAAGACTGGAGCAGGAAAAACTGGAGCAGGAAAGACTGGAGCAAGAGAAGCTTGAATTAGCCCAGCAACAGCAAGCCCTGAAAGCAGTTGTTGAACCCGCAGTACCTGCATCAGATGAATCTGAAGAAGAAGAGGAGGAGGGAGGAAGAAGAACCTTCCAATTCTCATCATATTGTTATTCCTCGCTATCTGGTCGTTGCAGTCTGTCTCATCGTAGTAGCTTTGATTGGCGGAATGGGATGGTTTGCCTTCAACTATGGTCAGATGACTGCCCAGCGCGATCATCTACCATGCAGCTAAACCAGTATCACCAGGCTCCAGCCAAGAAAGTCCCAGCCAAACCAGCTGCCGCCCCACTCTCTCAGGAACAGAAACTCCGCCAGAAAGCATGGAAGACAGCATCCGTATGGCTAAAACTGCAGAAGCAGTAAAACTGGCTGAAAATTCGGATGAGGAAAGTGCTAGCGCTGAAAAAGCTAAGCAGACTGAAGCAAAAGCTAAGGCTGAAGCAAAAGAAAAGGCTAAAGATAAAGCCGAAGAAAAGGCTACTTCGAAAATAGCATCATCCAGTATGATAAGGATGCTCGCGTACGCACGGGAGCTTACCGAATCATAGGAGTTGCCCAGACCGTTACGGTTGGCGCCGGTCAGACCCTCGAACAGATCAGCACCCGCTATTTAGGTTCGGGCATGGAATGCTACGTAGAAGCCCTGAATGGTACAAGCACCATAAAAGCCGGACAGAAAATCAAGATTCCGAAACTGGAATTGAAGAAGAAAAAGAAAATAAAAATACAAACAAAAAAAACGCCTGTAAGAGCAAATGTAATTTTGCACTTACAGGGCGACATTGTTTGATGTTACATTACTTGCCCAACACTTCATCAAGCAAAGTGTAGAAAGCAGGATCCTCGCCAACGATAGTCTTGATTATCTTACCATTAGCATCAATCACAATCTTTGTAGGGAAACCCTGAACAGCATAGTCGCTGAGAACCTTGCTGTCCTTCGGATTGTAAACATGAATCCATGGCAACTGGTGCTTCTCAACAGCAGCTTCCACTTAGCCTCTGTATCATTACAATCTACACCAAGAATTTCAAACTTACCCTTGTACTTCTCGTAATACTCCTTCATCTTAGGCATTCCCTTGATGCACCATCCGCACCATGAACCCCAGAAATCGAGAACTACAATCTTACCGCGAAGGCTGGAAAGTTTGAAATCATTTCCCTTAATATCCTTCAGCGTAAAGTCAGGAGCCTCAACACCGGCAGCCTGCACCTTCTTAGCCTTCTCCTCAGCCTCAGCACGCTTCTTAGCCATATCAATCATTGGCTGGTAGAAAGCCTTCATTCTGCCGTTCTTCACATTCTCTGAGAGCAAGCCCAGCAGTTTCTCCATCTTGCTGACATCATCAAACTGCTCTAAGATAGTAGCACAAGCCTCATAATCAGGATGCTGTTTTACGAAATCGAAAATCTTATCGTCCTTTGCCTTTTGCAGGGCAGGAGCCTTCTGCTCATATTCTGCCATGACAGTCTGCTGGGTTTCACCATTCTTGATTCTCTGGTTCAGGGAAGCTTCGTAATCTCTCAACTCCTTATTAGCATTCTCCAGCAGAACATCTACTTCATGATACTGCTGATAGAACTTAGAACCCGAAATATCGAAGCGGGTCTTTGCATCGCCCTTAACTTCAGCCTTCTCGCCAGGAACACAAGGCAGGTTGAACATAAACTGACCTGCACCACGATAAGTTTCAGGTGAGAGGAAAACGTATCCGGCTGCCTTATCAAGTTTGCAGAATAGGTAAACTTGCCATTCTTCACCAAAACCGTATCCATCTTAACATTTCTGCCCTTGTAAACAAGTACAGAATCGGAATTGAAATTCTTCAAATCCACCTTCAACTGGAAGTTGCTCTTCTGAGCCATCGCAACAGTTGATGCAAGCATCAACGCCGCAGATAAAATCGCTGTTTTCATTTTCTTTTATTATATTTATTCTGATTACACCTTATTATATATAGGGAACGAAGAACGCCTGGTTCGTCGTCATCCTTATTCTTCATACTCGGTAGTATCCTCAATACCCGCCTCGGCCAAAGCCTCCTTGCGCTCAACGCAGGTTCCGCATTTGCCACAATGCTTCTCTCCGCCCTTATAGCAGCTCCAGGTTTCAGCATAGTCAATGCCCAACTTCTTACCTATCTCAGCAATCTGCCTTTGGTAATATTCGTATAAGGAGCCACTACGCGCACATCAACGAACGTTCCTGCTTCAGCAGCCTCATCTATCGCCTTGATAAACTCCGGACGCAGTCTGGGTAAATCGTATGATCGCCACCATGGTTAGCGATGAAAACTTTCTTCAGATTATTACTCTCTGCAATGCCGATGCAATGCTCAGCATGATTCCATTACGGAAAGGAACCACCGTACTCTTCATATTATCAGCAGCATAATGACCTTCAGGAATCGCATCAGCACCTTCAAGAAGAGAACTTTTGAAATACTGATGCATGAAACCCAAATCAATCGTAATATGCTTGATTCCCAAACGCTCACAATGCATCTTGGCAAAAGGTATTTCACGCTCGTTATGATTACTTCCATAGTTAAAACTAATGCCGAGTGCAATCTCGTCTTTCTTATCGTAGAGCAGCGTGATGCTATCCATGCCACCGCTCACAATGATTACTGAATCCTTCATTTTACTTTGAATTTTGAATTTTGAACTGTATGATTACTTTTTACTTCACCCGAACAGGCAGCGGAATGCTTCTTCCACCTTCCTTACGGGATGAATTTCTATCTTATATTTCTTATGGTCGAAACCATGATTGTTGTACTTCGGAATGATGATGTGCTGGAATCCGAGTTTCTCGGCCTCAGCAATACGCTGCTCGATACGGCTCACCGGACGGACTTCACCGCTCAGACCTACCTCGCCCGCCATACACCAACCTTGCTCGATAGGTGTGTCAACATTGCTGCTCAATACGGCTGCCAACACACTCAAGTCCATGGCAGGATCGGTTACTCTCAATCCTCCGGCAATATTCAGGAACACGTCCTTCTGCATCAGTTTGAACCCCACACGTTTCTCTAGAACCGCCAGGAGCATGTTCAAACGGCGCTGGTCAAAACCAGTTGCCGAACGCTGCGGAGTTCCATAGGCAGCTGTTGAAACCAAAGCCTGCGTCTCTACCAGGAACGGACGGACACCCTCGATGGCTGCGCTGATGGCAACACCCGAAAGCCCGTCATGATCTTCAGTAAGCAGCAACTCTGAAGGATTGCTCACCTGTCGGAGTCCACCTTGCATCATCTCATAGATTCCCAACTCTGAAGTACTTCCGAATCGGTTTTTGATGCTTCTCAAGATGCGGTACATGTAATGCTGGTCGCCCTCAAACTGAATCACCGTATCTACGATGTGCTCTAGAATCTTTGGTCCGGCAAGCGTTCCCTCCTTATTAATATGTCCTATCAGAATAACCGGAATGCCACTCGTCTTGGCAAATCGGAGCAGGGAGGCTGCACACTCGCGAACTTGGGAAACAGAACCCGGCGAACTGTCTACTTCTTCCGTAGCAATAGTTTGTATAGAATCTATAACTATCAACTGTGGAGCCACTTCCTGAATATGGCTGAAGATTTTCTCCAACTGCGTTTCGCAGAGAACCGTAATATGATCAAAGGCTCCTTCTGATGAAAGAGAAGCCGTTTTCTGTGTGTCCGCAGAAGAACCCTCTCTGAGCATCGCCTGTCCTTTAGCCAACCGGTCGGCACGGAGTTTAATCTGATGGGCACTTTCCTCTCCGCTCACATACAGGATGCGGCGGTCAGTCATGTTCAGAATGGTCTGCAAGGTGAGCGTACTCTTACCGATTCCCGGTTCACCGCCCAAGAGCGTGATGCTGCCAGGAACCATTCCGCCACCCAGCACACGGTTCAGCTCCTCGTCCCTCATATCGATGCGCGGTTCATCAATCGCAGAAATATCGCGAAGCTTCATCGGCGCAGCGTCATGCTCGCTGTGCTGCCCGCCAAACATCGTGGCAGCCCCACCATGACGCATGGTCATTCCGGCATTCTTCGCAGCCTGCGATCCGGAATCAGCAGCAATACGAATTTCCTTAAATGTATTCCATTGTCCGCAGCTAGGACATTTGCCCATCCATTTGGCACTTTCCTGTCCGCAATTGCTGCACACAAAAGCAATTTTATCTTTCGCCATTTTATCTCATTTATATGTAATAACGTTTTAACTGCGCACAAAGGTACTATTTATTATCGAAAAATCCAAAAAAAAAGTAATTTGTTAAGAATATATTTCATTTCTCTCCATTTTGTTTAACAAATCAGGCAGAAGGAAGCGCAATACACGAATTTTGCAAACCCGATATAGCAAACAGACGATTTCATCTACTAAAAATCATAAAAACCGCTACTATATTTTGCTGATTCAAATATAATTTGTATCTTTGCCTTCGGTTTTTGAAACCAGCAGAAAGGTTTAGAACAATAAATTAGTACATAAACTAAATAAAATTTAGGTAAAATGAAAATTGAAGATTTTAACTTTGCCGGTCACAAGGCAATCGTGCGCGTTGACTTCAACGTGCCATTGGATGAAAATGGTAATGTAACAGACGACACTCGTATCCGCGGTGCCCTTCCTACATTGAAGAAGGTACTTGCAGACGGCGGTGCGCTCATCATGATGAGCCACATGGGTAAGCCAAAGGGCAAGGTTAAACCAGAGCTTTCTCTCTCTCAGATTGTTAAGAACGTATCAGACGCTCTCGGCGTAGACGTTAAGTTCGCTAAGGACTGCGGTAACGCTGATGCTGAGGCAGCTGCCTTGAAGCCAGGTGAGGCTCTCTTGCTCGAGAACCTCCGCTTCTATCCAGAAGAGGAAGGCAAGCCAGTTGGCGTAGAGAAGGGTACTCCAGAATTCGATGCTGCAAAGGCTGAGATGAAGGAGCGTCAGAAGAAGTTCGCTGCCAAGTTGGCTTCTTACGCTGACGTATATGTAATGGACGCATTCGGTACAGCTCACCGCAAGCACGCTTCTACAGCTGTCATCGCTGATTCTTTCGACAAGGATCACAAGATGCTCGGCTTCTTGATGGAGAAGGAAGTTAAGGCTGTTGACGCAGTTCTCGGCAACATCAAGCGCCCATTCACAGCTATCATGGGTGGTTCTAAGGTTTCTACTAAGATCGGTATCATCGAGAACCTGTTGACTAAGGTTGACAACCTGATTCTCTGCGGTGGTATGACTTATACATTCTCTAAGGCTCTCGGCGGCAAGATCGGTATGTCTATCTGCGAGGATGACAAGCTTGACGTTGCTCTCGACGTAATCAAGAAGGCTAAGGAGAACGGTGTAAACCTCGTACTCGGCACAGACTCTATCTGCGGTGACGACTTCAAGAACGATTGCAATACTCAGGTTTGCCCATCTAACAACATCCCTGACGGTTGGGAGGGTATGGACGCAGGTCCTGAGACTCGCAAGGCTTTCGCAGCTGCCATCAAGGGTGCCAAGACTATCCTCTGGAACGGTCCTGCAGGTGTATTCGAGTTCGACAACTTCGCTGGTGGTTCTAAGGCTATTGCTGACGCAATCGCTGAGGCTACTAAGGAAGGTGCATTCTCACTCATCGGTGGTGGTGACTCTGTAGCTTGTATCAACAAGTTCGGTTTGGCTGATCAGGTATCTTACATCTCTACAGGTGGTGGTGCTCTCCTCGAGGCTATCGAGGGTAAGGTATTGCCAGGTGTAGCAGCTATCGAGAAGTAATCTCATGTCAAAAAGAAAGCCATTTGCAAAAAGGGCTTGATTTTTTACAAGAAAAAATAGGTTGGAGGGCATCCTATGTGATGTCCTCCAATTTTCAGTTTTAACTGAATCCCTAATAATCTACAGATTCTCTCTATAAACAGAACTGTATCTTTCAATTAAAACAAGCAACAGAAAACATAAATTCTAAAATTATTTGGTAAACTACAAGGAATATAATTTTCTGATTTTAAAACGAATACATGGATTGGATTGTTAATCTCTTCACCAATACCGAGTCGGTGGCTCACATCGCCCTACTCTACGCTATCGTGATAGCTATTGGTGTTTACCTCGGAAAGATAAAGATTGGCGGCATTTCGTTAGGCGTCACCTTCGTTCTCTTCGCAGGTATTTTGGCTGGCCACGTTGCTTCACCGGTCCAAAGGAAATTCTCACATTCGTGCAAGACTTCGGCTTGATCCTCTTCGTCTTCATGATTGGTCTCCAGGTAGGACCTGGCTTCTTCGAGAGTTTCAAGAAAGGTGGTGTTACGCTCAACATGCTTTCGGCTAGCGCAATTCTGCTCAACATCCTCGTGATGTTTGGTTGCTATTATCTCTTCTTCGACACGAGCAACCCTAACAACCTGCCTATGATGGTAGGTACTCTCTATGGTGCGGTTACCAATACTCCGGGTCTTGGTGCTGCCAACGAGGCTTTGCTCAGCGTCTTCCCTAATGGCGCTCCAAGTATTGCCAACGGTTATGCTTGTGCTTATCCTCTTGGTGTAGTGGGCATTATTGGTGCTACTATCCTTATCAAGTACATCTGTAAGATTAATACTGCTGATGAGGAAGAACAGCTTAACGAAGAAGATGCTGCCAACCCACACGCTAAGGCCCACAACATGCACTTGCGCGTGGAAAATGCTTATATTACAGGCAGAACGCTGAGAGAAGTTTCAGAATTCTTGAACCGTGACATTGTATGTTCACGACTGCTCCACAATGGCGAGGTGAGCATTCCTAACAGCAAGACTAAGTTTGAGGTTGGAGATGAATTGCTCGTTGTATGTGCAGAGGCTGATGCTGAAGCCATCAAGGCTTTTATCGGACCAGAGGTTGAAGCTGAATGGGACCGCGAGAAGGATGAAGTACAGCACTTTGTTTCTCGCCGTATCATCGTTACCCGTCCGGAAATGAACGGTAAGACCTTGGGTAAGATGCACTTCTCCAGCGTATACGGCGTTAACGTAACCCGTATTTCCCGTCAGGGAATGGACATCTTTGCAGGCAGAAACCACCACTTCCACGTAGGTGATAAGATTCTGGTTGTAGGTCCTGAAGAGAATGTGAACCGTGTGGCTGAAATTATGGGTAACTCTGTAAAGCGCCTCGATGCGCCTAACATTGCTACTATCTTCGTAGGCATTATGGTAGGTATTATCTTCGGTTCTCTCCCATTTGCCATTCCGGGAATGCCGGTGCCTTTGAAGTTGGGTATTGCCGGAGGTCCGCTTATCATCGCCATCCTCATAGGCCGTTTCGGCTATCGCATGAAGCTGGTAACTTATACGACGACTTCGGCTAATATGATGCTACGAGAAATAGGACTTGTACTCTTCCTGGCGAGTGTGGGAATCAAGGCTGGTGCCGGATTCTGGGACACAGTAGTACAGGGTGACGGTTTGAAATATGTGGGATGCGGTTTCCTCATCACCGTTATTCCTATCCTCATCATCGGTACAATTGCCCGCCTGAAGTTTAAGTTCAACTACTTCACCATCATGGGTATGCTCGCCGGTACTTACACAGACCCTCCTGCATTGGCTTATGCAAATGCTTCTTGCTCTAAAGAGGCTCCAGCTGTAGGATACTCTACGGTTTATCCATTGAGCATGTTCCTCCGTATCTTTACAGCCCAGATAGTGGTGCTGTTCTTCTGCGGAGCGTAAGACTTACAAAAGTTAACAAAACAACTGGAAATAGTTATAAATTATAAAAGAGGTGCACAATGACTAAAAATTGTGCACCTTTTTTGTTGTCTTTTCAGAAATTCTTCGTACCTTTGAGCACAAGAAACAAACCTAATGAATCTTCTAGGAACAGCTATCGTTCCTATATGATGCAGATTTTTTCGAAATATGAAACAATAACCCTATAAACGTTAGTAAGCGTATGAAGAAATTGGGATTTCTGATAACCATGCTAGTCATCACGTCCTTGCCCGCTTGGAGTCAAGGAGCCAAAAGTATCCGTATTACGGAGGTGATGACCGACAACCGTACCAATCTTGTAGATGAGTACGGGCAGCACAAACCATGGGTGGAATTGAGCAATTCCTCCTTTACCACGTATAATGTGCGTGGTATGTTCCTAACCACCGACCGAAGGGTTCTCGACAAGAAAATGTCGCCTGAAGCTCGCCGACAGTTGATGTGTCCATTGCCTAACAATGAACCACGAACACACTGGGAGGCAAGAAGAGCATCGTTATCTTCGACAGCAGTTCCTGGTACCAGAATGGCAGGAACGGACAACATTGGAAGGCAAAGAATTCTTCCAACTCGGGACCTTTTCATCTCAATCTTATTCTACAGGAAAAGATGTCCAACTGGATAGCACTCTATGACGGAAATGCCGTTGACCTGATAGATTCCGTAAGCGTGCCAGTGTTGGCTGCCGATGAGAGTTTTGAACTGAGTAAGGACTTCAAGACATGGGAGAAAGCCATTGCCGGATCAGTAACTCCAGCTATCTGCCTCAAAACACAGGTTTGAGTAAAGCCCAGCAATTGAAGAAAAGCGACCCATACGGAATAGGAATCGCCGTACTTTCAATGGGAATCGTATTTGCCTGCCTTGCTCTCCTCTTCATCGTGTTCTGGGTTTTCGGAGCCTACATGAAACATAAACAGCGCATCGCCCGTGCTACTGAGAAGCACGCCACCTTATTATATAAGACAGGAAAGAAGACCATCGAGGTTACTCAAGGCCTCAGTCATAAGACCAACGTGATTCTGAAAGATGGTTTAGAAACCAAGGGTATTGATAAGGAGATTTACATGGCAGTCATCTCCCTTGCACTACAGGAATATCTGGAAGATGTTCATGATGTAGAACCAGGCATTATCACCATCAAGCCAAAACAGACCAGATGGAATGCTCCGAAATTCAACAACAACAATAACAACGTTAAAATATAGAAACTATGGCAAAGTACGAATATAAGGTTAAAGGCGTAGATTACGTCGTTGAAATACAGGATATTGAAGGCAATATCGCCAATGTAACCGTGAATGGAATTCCATTCGAAGTGGAAATGAAACAGCCGGTTAAGAGTAGTAAGCAGAAAGTGAAGTTAAGTGATGGACAAAACAACATTTCTGCCAGCTCTGTTGCAAGCGCAGGTTCTGCTGCAGGTTCCAGTTCTTCAGCAAGTTCTGATTCTGCTTCATCAAGCAAACAGGCAACTCCTGCTGCAGGCAAACCAGTTGTTGCCCCTCTGCCTGGCACTATCAACGAAATCAAGGTGAAAGTCGGTGACAAGGTGAACACAGGCGATACTGTTGTCGTTCTCGAAGCCATGAAGATGCAGAACAACATCGATGCAGAAACTTCGGGAACCATTACCAGCATCAACGTGAACAAGGGAGACGCAGTAATGGAAGGAGACACGCTTGTTACGATCGCGTAATAAGCTGTTTAGACAAAAAGCTAATGATTACTCTTCCAATCAAAAGACTAATCATAAAGTTCAATGTTCAACTTTCAAAGTTCAAAGTAAATTATGGATTTCATTATACAAAACTTCAATGAGTTTCTTACCTTTACGGGCTTTGCCAACGCCTCGGCAGGAAACCTCATCATGATTCTGGTGGGAGCACTCTTTATCTGGCTCGCCATCAAGAAAGATTTTGAGCCGCTGCTCCTGGTTCCTATCGGATTGGGAATCATTCTTGGCAATATTCCATTCCGTGCCGATGCAGGACTCGAAATAGGTTTATACGAAGACAACTCCGTTCTGAACATCTTCTACCAGGGAGTGAAACAGGCTGGTACCCGCCACTCGTATTCCTGGGCATTGGAGCCATGACCGACTTCTCTGCGCTCATTTCCAACCCGAAGCTCATCCTGATTGGAGCCGCTGCCCAATTTGGAATCTTCGGCGCCTACATGATTGCACTGGCTCTGGGATTCGAACCTAACCAGGCAGCTGGCATTGCCATTATCGGAGGAGCAGACGGACCAACTGCCATCTTCCTGAGCAGCAAACTGAGTCCGAACCTCATGGGAGCCATTGCGGTTTGCGCCTACTCTTACATGGCACTGGTGCCTGTAATCCAGCCACCTTTGATGCGACTGCTTACAACCAAGAAAGAGCGCGTCATCAAGATGAAACCGGCACGTCAGGTTTCACAGACAGAAAAGATTCTCTTCCCTATCATCGGTCTGCTTCTCACCACCTTCATCGTTCCATCCGGTTTGCCATTATTAGGAATGCTGTTCTTCGGAAATCTTCTGAAAGAGAGTGGAAAGACAACCCGACTCGCCAAGACAGCAAGCAGCAGCTTGAATGATATTGTCGTTATCCTCCTCGGCCTGACCGTAGGCTGTTCTACCCAGGCTTCAGAGTTTCTGACATTAAACACCATCAAAATCTTTGCTCTCGGTGCTCTTGCTTTCATCATCGCATCGGCAAGCGGAATCTTATTCGTCAAGCTGATGAATCTCTTCTTGCCAAAAGGCAAGAAACTGAACCCACTTATCGGAAACGCCGGAGTGAGTGCCGTACCAATGAGTGCACGCATCTCCAACAACCTAGGTCTGGAATACGACCGCCACAACTTCCTTCTCATGCACGCCATGGGACCAAACGTTGCGGGAGTCATCGGTTCTGCCGTTGCAGCCGGAGCTTTGCTGGGATTCTTCAATTAAAAATTGAGCCACCAAGCTACCCCTCCAGGATAAGCACATAAAAAAGAATCGCCCTGAAAGGACAAAAGCATCTTACATCCAATGCTTTCCCTTTCAGGGCGACTTTTTTATTTCTTCTTTAGCTCTTAACCCGCATTCTCATTTTTCCTTCAAAGGAAATGATAACCTCAACCTGATAACTCAAACTGCTGTCAGGCATTGCCAGAACAGCAAGATAATGAATGCCAGATTCATCTATCTTATTGAATACGATGTCGCTCAATATAGACTGGTCCAAGAAAGAAGCAGGAACCTGCTTATCGAAATCCTTCTTATGAAAATCACGAGAGAACAGACAGTTGGCACCATGATAAACATGCAAGTTCACAATATTATCATAATAAACATTGTCTACCTCAACACCATCATCATTATAAGAACTCTTGTAGACCTTATAACTTGTTGGGTTAACCTGGACGTAGAGATGATATTTCTCATCGCCCCTTACAACCACCGTATCACGTTTAATCAGCGTATTCTGATTCAGCGCCACGGAAACATGGTTGTGGATGAACTGCTGCAAATAAGACTTATCTTCCGTCTTCACCAGCTTAACCACATCCCCATTCTGCACCTTAAACTGGAAAATATGCTCAGCCTGTTTTACAATCGGATATTTTGCAATATTAGCACCCTTCATTACAAGCGTATCGCCAGCAATGTAGAAGTAGACAGGCTGACTGGTAGAATCAGGATAATAAATCGTATCGCCTTTTACGCGGAACGCCACATCATCCTCATCGTCATCGTTCAGCCAAATGCCTTGCAACATCTTCTTAGCCGCAGTATCTTCCTTCACTTCCTGTTGCTTTTCGGCCTTATGCCCACAAGCAACAAGAGTCAAGATACAACTGAGCAGCCATAAATTAACTATCTTTTTCATGATGAGTTCTTTAAATAAATTAATCGGTAAAAGCTGATGCCAATTCTACTCGAAATAATCAGCCTCATCGAAAGACTTTGCTTTGGTTCTGTCTTTTTCTGACGTAAGCACCTCAACTCCTTCAATAGGCCATTTTATTCCGATAGTAGGATCATCCCAATGAATACTGGCTTCGTAATCAGGAGCATAAACATTATCTACTTTATAAGTAAAGATGGCTTCGTCACTCAGTACCAGGAAACCATGGGCAAAACCGCGAGGAATGAAAAACTGTCGTTTGTTCTCTCCACTCAGTTCTACCATTACATATTTACCGAAAGTCTTACTGCCCTTTCTCAAGTCAACAGCTACATCCAGCACGCGGCCTTTGATGACACGCACCAACTTAGCCTGCGAGAATTCACCTTTCTGATAATGCAAACCTCTGAGCACACCACGAGCCGACATCGATTCATTGTCTTGCACAAACTCCACATGCCCGCCAACGTGAGCATCAAAGTCAGCCTGCTTCCATGCTTCAAAGAAATAGCCGCGAGCATCTTCAAATACCCGAGGTTCTATCAGCCAGACTCCTTCAATTTCTGTCTCTGTATATTTCATTGATTTATACCTTATTTATTTTAGGCACAAAGGTAATACTTTTTCCCGAAACGACAAAACAAATTAGACTTTTTATGATTTCATCGAAAATTTTCTCTATTTTCTGTTGGTCATTTCCGAAAAAATCACTACCTTTGCAAACGTGAATAGACTAGAAAGACATATAGAGATCCTACTTTTGAGCAACGATTGCGTGATTGTCCCAGGATTTGGTGGCTTCATGGCTCATCATGTAGATGCGCGTTACGATGGCAGAGACAGCATGTTTTTGCCACCGCTGAGAACTATTGGCTTTAACCCACAGCTCCAGATGAACGATTCTCTCCTTGCACTTTCGTATGTTGAAGCATACGACATCAGCTATCCGGAAGCTTTGAACCGCATTGCTGATGAGGTGACAGAGATGCGTCAGACTCTGGAGAATTCAGGAAAATTCGAACTGAATGATATTGGCACCATCATATTGAACGAAGACGGAAATTATACCTTCGAACCATGCGAGGCGGGCATTCTTACCCCTGAGTTGTATGGTTTGGGCGGCTTAAACATGCTCCCACTCGCGCAGATTTCTGCAGAAGAGGTTCAGAAGGCTGAAAATTCTGCTGCTTCAATCATTGAAATGCCAGCAAAGACAGTAGAAAACAATCGTACAGAAAGCGAAGTCAAGAATCAGGATAGTAACCAGAAGATGGAGAGTGGGCTCTCTGTCAACAATTCTGTATTCGTTAACGAAGAAGAAGAATCAAATGCCGAATTCATCAGCATCAAGAAGAGCTGGTTGCGCAATATTGCAGCAGCCTGCATCGCTCTCATTGCATTCTTCACCTATTCTTCTCCATTGGGAACCCCAACCGTTCAGAAGAGCCAAATCGACACAGGTATGTTGAACCGCATCATGCCTAAGGAGATTAATAAGGTTGCGCAACCTCAAGAACTGGTACTTAGTACAGAATCACAGGCAGAAGAGAGCATTCCTGCCAAGTCTGTCAACATGACTCAGGACAACGAATTGCAAACAGTTTCTTCTTACTATAGCATCGTTTTGGCAAGTCGTGTTACCAAGCGCAATGCAGCCTGCTATGCTGAACTCCTCCAGAACAAGGGATTCAAGGAAGCTAGGGTGTTGATTACGGATAATAATGTGAAAGTTATATACGGAACATACTCTACCGAGGGCGAAGCTTATACTGCTCTCAACCGTTTACACAACTATGATGCATTTACTGACGGCTGGATTACGAAAGTGAAAGAATAGTTGATAGTTAAGAGCTTTTAGCTAGAACAAAGAGCAAGGAGTATCGGAAACTTCTACAACACATTATTATAATAAAGACAGAAAAGTAAGAAAAAGAATATGAAAAGAGTACGTTGTCCTAAATGCGATAATTTTATCACCTTCGATGAGACCAAGTATCAGGCAGGTCAGAGTCTCGTTTTCGTTTGCCCTAATTGCAATAAGCAGTTTGGTATCCGAATGGGAGTTTCCAAACTCCGCGAAACCCGCAAGGAGGAAAAACTTGACGAGAATGCCAACGAGAAGGGATACGGTTCTATCGTTGTCATCGAGAACGTATTCGCTTACAAACAGGTCATCCCGCTGCAGTTAGGCGACAACATCATCGGCCGCTACATGAAGAACAGCGGAATCAACTGCCCTATCGAAACCGTAGACCCAAGCGTTGACATGAACCATTGCGTAATCAACGTTAGCCGCGACAAGAAAGGCAAGTTGAAGTATGTACTCCGCGATGGACCAAGTTATACAGGAACTTTCGTTGACAATGAGATTCTGGGCGACAGAGAACGCCGCGTTATCGAAGACGGAACCCTGTTCACCATTGGAGCAACTTCTATCATTCTCCGCACAGCAGACAGTGAAGAAGAAAACTAAGAAGTTTCGATTATCAAAATAAACACTTCAAAAGGAGCAATTAGATGTTGGTTTACATCCAATTGCTCCTTTTTCACTTAACGAAAACGTAAAAACACGCCATATTTCTAACTTTCTGAAAGAAATCTACTATATTTCGTAATCTTTTTGCTTTTATTTTCTTTAAATTAAAAGAAAATGTGTACCTTTGCATCGAAAAATAAGAAATAGAAATGAATTACGTTAGGTTATGGATGTAGCAATCGTAAAATATAATGCCGGAAATATCTATTCCGTAGTCAACGCCATGAAGCGTTTAGGCATCGAACCTGTACTTACAGATGATGCAGAAATGCTCCAGAAGGCAGACCGCGTTCTCTTCCCAGGACAAGGCCAGGCAAGAGAAGCAATGGAATATCTGAAGGCTCATCAGCTTGATCAAGTAATCAAGAACTTGAAGCAACCCGTCCTGGGCATTTGTGTAGGACAGCAACTCTTGTGCCGCCATTCGGAAGAAGGTGACGTAGATTGCATCGGAATCTTTGATGTAGATGTAAAGCGATTCCAGCCTCAGAAACACGAAGACAAGGTGCCTGCTATGGGCTGGAATGAAATCTATGATTTGAAGACTGACCTTTATAAGGGGTTCGGAAACAGAGTGGATTCTGACTCAGACAAGTCTACCGCTGATGCGCTGCTTCATCCCTACTCCTATTTCGTACATAGTTATTATGTGCCACTCTGCGAGGAGACCATTGCCAAGGCAGAATACATTCTTCCTTATAGCGCATCGCTCCACAAAGACAATTTCTATACCTGCCAGTTCCATCCGGAAAAGAGCGGAAAAGTGGGAGAACAGATTTTAAAGAACTTTTTAGAGATAAAATAAAAGAGGAAATACTAATATGATAGAATTAATTCCAGCTATCGACTTGATAAATGGCCAGTGTGTTCGTCTTACAAAAGGCGATTACGACCAGAAGAAGGTATACAATGACAATCCTGCCGAGGTTGCAAAACTGTTTGAGCAGATGGGCTTCAAACGCCTTCATGTAGTAGACCTCGATGGAGCCAAGTCAAAGCACATCGTAAATGATGCGGTGTTGAAGGCCATTACCACAGAAACCTCTCTCGTGGTTGATTTCGGTGGCGGAATCAAGACCGAAGAAGATATTGAGAAAGCTTTTGCTGCGGGAGCAGCATGGTTACAGTGGGCAGTATTGCCGTCACCAATCCTGAACTCTTCATGCAATGGCTGGACAAGTATGGAGCCGACCGCCTGATTCTGGGAGCCGACGTAAGAAACGGTAAGATTTCTATCAACGGATGGAAAGAAGATTCTTCTGAAGATCTCCTTCCTTTCCTGAAAAAGTACATCGATAAAGGAGTACGCTATGTTCTCTGTACAGAAATCAGCAAAGACGGAACGCTGCAGGGACCTGCCATAGAACTCTACAAAGAAGTAATGGCTGCCTATCCTCAACTGCATCTTATCGCCTCAGGCGGAGTGAGTTGCAACGAAGACATCGAAGCATTGGAAACTGCAGGAATTCCTGCCGTAGTATTTGGAAAAGCTTTCTACGAAGGGAAAATCGATGTTAAGAAACTAGTTAATAGTTAAATAGTTGACAGTCAAAAAGTTTATAGTTAGGAGTTAAGTAATCATAAAGTTCAAAGTTCAATGGTCAAAGTTCAAAGTAACAAAGGATTAGCTAAACGAATCGTTCCTTGTCTTGATGTTAAGAACGGCGAGACGGTAAAGGGAACCAATTTCGTAAACCTTCGCAGCGCTGGTGACCCGGTAGAACTGGGAAAAGCTTATAGCGATGCTGGAGCCGATGAGCTCGTATTCCTCGATATTACAGCGAGTTTCGAAGAGCGCAAAACCTTTACGGATATGGTAACCCGTGTGGCTGCCGAAATCAATATCCCATTTACTGTGGGAGGTGGAATCAATGAACTCAAAGATGTTGACCGCCTGCTCAACGCCGGAGCTGACAAGGTTAGCATCAACAGTGCTGCCATCCGACATCCGGAGCTCATCGATGAAATTGCCAACCATTATGGCTCACAGGTTTGCGTATGCGCCATTGATGCACGTCTTGATTCTGACGGCTGGCACTGTTATGTAAAAGGCGGAAGAGAACGGGTGGAACTAGGATTGTTTGACTGGGCTAAGGAAGTAGCCGACCGGGGTGCCGGTGAAATTCTCTTTACCAGTATGGATCATGACGGTGTGAAACAGGGATTCGCAAACGAGGCCCTCGCCCGTCTTGCTGAAGAAGTAAGCATTCCTATCATCGCCTCAGGAGGTGCTGGAAAGATGGAGCATTTCCGCGATGCTTTCACCCAAGGCAAGGCAGATGCTGCACTGGCAGCCAGCGTGTTCCACTTTGGCGAGATTGCCATTCCTGACCTCAAGAAATATCTGAGAGAAGAAGGAATCAACGTGAGAATATAGAACACGGGGAATATAATAATGTAAGAAAATAAAAACAAGATAAAATGGAAATAGATTTCGAAAAATTAGGCGGACTGGTTCCTGCATCATCCAAGACGCAGTTACAAAGAACGTCTTGATGCTTGGTTTCATGAACCAGGAAGCATACGATAAGACAATAGCAACCAAAAAGGTTACATTCTGGAGCCGTTCACGCAACTGCCTCTGGACAAAAGGTGAAACATCAGGCAACTTCCTGAATCTCGTTAGCATTCAGAACGACTGCGATAACGATACCTTGCTGGTTAAGGTTCACCCTGATGGTCCAACCTGCCACAAAGGTACAGACACCTGCTGGGCAGAAGAGAATACACTCAACCCAATCCTCTTCCTCTCAGAGCTTCAGGACTTCATCAACAAGCGCCACGAAGAAATGCCAGAGGGAAGCTACACTACCAGCCTCTTCAAGAAAGGCGTTAACAAAATGGCACAAAAGGTTGGAGAAGAAGCTGTTGAAACCATTATCGAAGCCACAAACGGCAACAACGAGAAACTCGTTTACGAGAGTTCAGACCTTCTCTATCACCTCATCGTACTGCTCACAAGCAAGGGCTTGAGAATAGAAGATGTTGTGAAAGAACTTCAGATGCGTCACGACCCGGAATGGGATAAGAAACGCCGCGTTGCCAAGAGCAAGGGCGAAATGAAATAACAAACCAACATTAAGGAGAAAAAAATAGAAGATGTTAATAGATTATCAGAACGTCAGCATATATCAGGCCGATAAGTGCGTGCTCCAGAACATCAATTTCCATATTGACGAAGGCGAATTCGCCTACCTTATTGGAAAAGTCGGCTCTGGTAAAAGTTCGCTATTAAAGACACTTTATTGCGAACTAGACCTTGTAGAAGGCGAAACCGAGAAGGCTGAAATCCTCGGCAGAGACCTCAAAACTATCAGACGAAAGGAGATTCCGGCTCTGCGCAAGGAATTGGGAATCATCTTTCAGGATTTCCAGCTGCTACACGACCGCACCGTTCGCAAGAACTTTGAATTCGTACTCAAGGCAACAGGCTGGAAAAACAAAAAAGACAGAGAAAAGCGTATCGAAGAGGTGCTCAACGAAGTAGGCATGATTGATAAAATCGACAAGATGCCTCATGAGCTCTCAGGTGGTGAACAGCAGCGTGTAGCCATCGCCCGCGCCATTCTCAATAATCCAAAAATCATCATCGCCGATGAGCCTACAGGCAATCTCGACCCAGAGACAGCCAGCAACATCGTGAGTCTGCTGAAAGACATCACCAAACAAGGCACAGCTGTTGTGATGACAACCCATAACATCCCGATGCTCGACAAATTCCCAGGCATCGTTTACCGCTGTAAGGAAGGTGTGCTCTACGACGTAACCAACGAGTACAACCACATCGACCTCACAGAGGATGGAGAAGATAATTAAGTGAAATAATTAAATAAAATTACGACTATGAAGGTAATGAAATTCGGAGGTACTTCTGTAGGCTCACCAGAGCGCATGAAGGGAGTAGCCTCTTTGGTTACAGAATCAGGTGAACCAACTTTCATCGTATTGTCTGCGATGAGCGGTACAACAAACTCTCTCGTTGAGATTTCTGACTATCTTTACAAGAAGAATCCAGAGGGCGCCAACGAGGTAATCAACAACTTGGAGAAAAAATACATGCAGCATGTAGAAGAACTCTACTCTACCGAGGAGATGAAAAATACGACTCGTGAGTTCTTGCAGGGCGAATTCAACTATCTCCGCTCATTCACCAAAGACCTCTTCACTTCTTTCGAGGAGAAGAGCATCGTGGCTCAGGGCGAGATGATGAGCACCAACATGGTTGTAAACTACTTGAAGGAACAGGGTGTAAAGGCCGTATTGCTCAGCGCATTAGACTTTATGCGCACTGACAAGAACGCAGAGCCGGATCCTCAGTACATCAAGGAGAAGTTGGCTGCTATCATGGAGCAGAACCAGGGCTATCAGATTTACATCACTCAGGGATTCATCTGCCGCAACGCATACGGCGAGGTTGACAATCTGCAGCGTGGCGGTAGCGACTACACCGCATCTCTTATCGGTGCAGCTCTCCCAGCTGACGAAATTCAGATCTGGACCGATATCGACGGAATGCACAACAACGACCCTCGTGTCGTAGAGCACACTGAAGCTGTCCGCCAGTTGAACTTCGAGGAGGCTGCAGAGTTGGCTTACTTCGGTGCAAGATTCTCCACCCTACCTGTGTTCAGCCAGCAAAGTATGCAGGCATCCCTGTACGCTTGAAGAACACCATGGATCCTAAGGCCGACGGTACAATCATCGACAATGTCATCGTACGCGGCAAGATCAAGGCTGTTGCTGCCAAGGACAACATCACAGCCATCAAGATCAAGAGTAGCCGCATGTTGCTCGCTACAGGTTTCCTACGCAAGGTATTCGAAATCTTCGAGAGCTATCAGACTCCAATTGATATGATTGCCACTTCTGAGGTGGGTGTCAGCATGAGTATTGATAATGATTCTCATCTTAACGACATCGTAAACGAGCTGAAGAAATATGGTACAGTAACTGTAGATTCTGATATGTGCATCATCTGCGTTGTAGGTGATTTGGACTGGAGCAACGTTGGCTTCGAGACCATCGCTACCGATGCGATGAAGAACATTCCTGTACGCATGATTTCTTACGGTGGTTCTAACTACAACATCTCATTCCTCATCAGAGAGAAAGATAAGAAGCAGGCATTGCAGAACTTGAGCAACGTATTGTTCGAGAAGAAGTAATGCAAATGAAAACGAAGAGTGAAGAGTGAAGAATTCGTATGTAATGCTTCCTATCCACTCTTCGTTGGATATTCTGATTTAACTATAATAAGGTATTAATTTAAGATTAAGTGAAATGAAAGGTACATTTCCGATAGATAAGTTTCAGGAGATACAGACTCCGTTCTACTATTACGACACCAATGTGTTGCGCCAGACATTGAAAACCATCAATGAAGAGGCTGGCAAGCACGAGGGATTTGAAGTGCACTATGCCGTAAAGGCAAATGCCAACCCTAAGGTGCTCAATATCATCTGTCAGGCTGGTTTAGGAGCCGACTGTGTGAGCGGAGGAGAGATTCAGGCAGCCATCAAAGCCGGTTTCCCTGCCAGTAAGATTGTTTACGCTGGTGTAGGCAAAAGCGATTGGGAAATCAACCTCGGATTGGAGAAAGGCATCTTCTGCTTCAATGTAGAGAGTATTCCGGAGTTGGAAATCATCAACGAGCTGGCTGAAAAACAGAATAAGATTGCGCAGGTTTGTTTCCGCATCAATCCGGATGTCGGTGCCCATACGCACGCTAACATCACAACAGGTCTGGCAGAAAACAAGTTCGGAATTGCCATGCGCGACATGGAAGCCGTAATCGAAGAGGCTGCCAAGATGAAGAACATCCAGTTCCTCGGACTGCACTTCCACATCGGAAGCCAGATTCTCGATATGGGTGATTTCGAGGCACTCTGCAACCGTATCAACGAACTTCAGAACCAACTTGAAGCGCATCACATCGTTGTGAAGAACATCAATGTGGGCGGTGGATTGGGCATTGACTATAATCATCCAAACCGACAGCCAATCCCTAATTTCAAGGATTATTTCGATACATACGCAAAGAAACTGAAGTTGCGCGATGGTCAGAAGCTTCACTTCGAGTTGGGCCGCGCCGTAGTGGGTCAGATGGGTTCTCTCATCACCAAGACACTCTACATCAAGCAGGGCACAGCCAAGCAGTTTGCCATTGTGGATGCAGGAATGACCGACCTCATCCGTCCAGCACTCTATCAGGCTTACCATAAGATTGAGAACATCTCAAGCGATGAACCTGTAGAAACTTACGACGTAGTAGGTCCTATCTGCGAATCAAGCGATGTCTTCGGCAAGGCTGTCGACATCAACAAAGCCCATCGCGGCGACCTCATCGCCCTCCGCTCAGCCGGAGCCTATGGTGAGATCATGGCGAGCCAGTATAACTGTCGCCAGTTGCCAAAGGGGTATATTACAGAAGACTTTTAATATAGCTGAAAGTTAAAAGTTAAGAGTTTATAGGATTCTCCTTTCTCTAGCTTTCTATATTACGAGAAAAAGAATATGATGATCATTAGTACAACTACTATAATAGCAGGCGCAGTGGTGGTTTTATTGGCGGTTCTCGGATCGCTGATAAATCCATTTCTGCGCTCGTTGCGCTTTCAAAAGACAGAAACGGCAGAGAATCAACCTCCTGTCAGTATACTCATTACCGCACACGATAATCTTGCTGAATTGGAGAGGAATCTCCCTATGTTCCTGCGTCAGCAGTACGCTGCCGACTATCAGGTAATCGTAGTCTGCCAGAGTACAGATGGCGAGACGCAGGATTTTCTGAAGCGAACAGCAGCCGAGAACCCTCATCTGTATTATACTTATATTCCTGAGAGTTCACGCTACATGAGCCGCAAGAAATTGCAGATTACACTGGGTGTGAAGGCAGCCAAACATGAATGGATTATTCTGACAGAACCTAATTGCCGCCCAAGCAACGACAAGTGGCTGCAAACCATGGTCCGTCAATGCCAGGACCCAAACCATCTGGTATTGGGATATGTAGCCCTTGATGAGGAAACCAAGAGCGTACGCCGTTTCGACAGCATCCGCAAGGCTTACTATGTTTTGCGCCGTGCCCAACAGACCTACGGCTATCGCAGTCACATGCCAAACGTAGCGTTCCGCAAGAGCGATTTCATGAAGGAACAGGGCTATCAGGGCAACCTGGAATATGTTCGCGGCGAATACGATTTTCTCGTCAACAAGTATGCACATTGTGGAGATACAGCTACAGAACTGGATTGCGATGCATGGCTCATCCGCGAAGCACCATCGAACAAGAGCTGGCACAATGCCCACCTCTATCTGCAAGCTTCACGCAAGAGTTTGGAAAGAGCCGGTTCCATGCGAACCTCATGTTCTTTGACCATCTCATGCCACATCTCAGCCTGATAGCAACACTGGCCGTTGCAGCCTACTCTATCCTCATGAAGAATTGGATTCTTACAGGATGCGCAGGTTTCAGTTTCCTCCTGCTGTTCATCGTGAGAATGCTGATAGCCAACAAGGCCATCAAACACTTTGATGACGGAATAGCGATGTTCAAACTGCCATTCTTCGAATATGGAATTATCTGGAGAAATCTGGCTACCAAATTGCGCTATTGGCGGGCTGACAAAAACGATTTCACTTCTCATAAACTCTAAACAGGGTAAAAAGGAAGTAACAGTCTATCTGAATAATAACAGTTAAAAATAACCGACAGAACGATGAAAGTATATTTGTTCATTTCCAACCATAAGAAGTTGCTGAAGATGTATCTTCCATACATCGAAGCCTTGAATAAACAGCTCGACATCACCAACAACCTGGTTGATGCCGACATTGTGTTGATTATAGGAGCATGGACATGGCAGGGAGCCCAGATAGCCAAGAAAGCAAGGCAGATGGACATTCCCTACATCGTTTGTCCACTAGGTGATATTTCTGAGAGAAACTGCAAGAACCCTTACTTGAAGCGTTCACTGCAACAGTCTATGTATCAGAAAGCCATGTACGCCAAAGCCAACCTCATAGTAGCTACTACCCCTATGGAGAAAAACTATCTGGAAAAGAAAGGTTGGAACAAGCGCATCGCCCTGATTCGCTATGCAGGCTACAGTCATCTTACCAACACTGAAGCATGATGCAAAACTGGCAGGAGACGGATGAGGAGACGCTGGCAGTCTTCGAGCAGCAAAAGGCAGAAGCCATCGCTGCCCAAACCAAACAGGCAATCATCGCACAGATCATGCAGATAAAAAGCCGCATGCCGCATCAGAACATTCCGCAAAAATATCTTGACGATTTACACACACTCCTCTATGCTGATGATTATGATGAGGATGCTATCAAGCAAGAACTGGCAGAGAAGAAACTCTCTTCCTATGCCGCCTCCGTTTTCCAGACCATGACAGATAAAACAGGACTCACAGAAGGCTTCATGCCGATTCCTGCCAAAAAGGGCAGAAAGAGTAAAGAGATTACCTCAGTTCGGGATAAGAAATAGTGCCTAAAAAAGTTGGTAATCTCCGATGTTTTTTGTATCTTTGTAGTTGAAATCCAATTAGTTACAAACATA
>ENA-OQDW01000126-OQDW01000126.1-human-gut-metagenome-genome-assembly--contig:-NODE-126-length-29915-cov-2.013563_pt1 | contig 29915 bp, 28 predicted proteins | sample MGYA00242784_ERZ504613 | MGnify/ENA primary metagenome ERZ504613 (study PRJEB26092, sample SAMD00036330) | human gut metagenome | host: Homo sapiens | study: EMG produced TPA metagenomics assembly of...
TCATTCCTGAACTAATCACCGATTTACAGAATGCATCCGAAAAGCTTCCCGCAAGCTATGGTGATAAGTACGGACGTGCCACGCAAGTTGCCGCACTGGGCTTTAAAGCAAAAATAGAATTGTACTATGCTTGCTGGAACAAGAACGGATGGCCCGAACTGGAAGGCTTCGAGCCGAGCAGCAGTGTAGCCCAAACCTATTATGCCGCCGCTGCTTCAGACTTCAGCAAAGTAATCAACAATTATGGCCTGACAATCTTTGGTGATGGTAATCCCGGCACTGAAGACAAACCCAACTATAGAGAGCTGTTCCAATATTATAATGAAAATTGTTCGGAAATCATCTTCTCCATTACTTATGGCGGTCCTTCTCTCGGCCAGGGTGAAAGTTTGTTGCGCGACTTCGGTACCCGTACCACCGGTAATGCACAATGCTGGATTATGCCTACTGTCCGCTTGGCAAACCGTTACCAATCAACTGTCACCGGTGATTTCTGTGATGAGCTTATCTTGTCTAAAGATGCTGCACTCCCTAATGGAGCGCGTAACCGTGCCAGCTATGAGAATCGTGACTGGCGTATGAAATCGACCATCATGTGGGATGGTGAGTCTTACAAGAAAATTACAACGGACGGCCTGACAATGGGTGACGAATATACCTGGATGTTCGGTGAAAGAAATGAGGCCAACGGTTTCATCAATAATGATGCCAGCAATCAAACCGGTTATATCTTCCGTAAATGGATACGCCAGGAAGCCGGTTGGGAGCGTACAGATGGTCCGCAGGATTTCTATCTGATGCGTTTGGCCGATGTGTATCTGATGTATGCCGAAGCTGTCAACGAAACGTCCGGTCCTACCAGCGAATGTGTAGCCTTGCTGAATAAGATTCGCAGCCGTGGCAACCTGCCGGCTTTAACACCCGACAAGTATGCCAATTCCGAAGCATTCTTCAATGCCATTGAGCAAGAACGTATTGTGGAACTGGCCACTGAAGGTATGCGTCCATTCGATATTCGCCGCTGGAGAAAATCCATGACATATGGGGAGAGGCAAACAGTGACGGTTTAACCTTGTATGATACAAATGGCACACGCATACGTGATGAATTCAAGAATGCACCCGAACTCAATTTCCAAAAGAATTATATCTACCAGATTCCAGAAAACGAAAGAAACCGCAACCCGAATCTGACTCAGAATACTCCGTGGAGATAAGCAATTACCATAAAGTTCATTAAATACAAAAAGAATCGTATGAAAAACCTATATAAAATATTGACTCTTGTCATAGTATGTCTTTTGTCCCAATCATGCAATGATTATCCGGTAGATGATAATGGTTTGCTGGTTACTGACAGTGAAGAATGTTACATCTCTTCCCTCATATTGAGAGGACCGATGATAGGGACGTATTGATAAGCGGTGTTACCATCGATGACGAAAACAACACCATTACGGGGATAGCTAAATTTGGTACCAACATCAAGAAACTGAAGCCAGAATGTGGTACTGCCAAAGATTGTATCGTAACTCCGACTATGGGAGTGTGGACTGATTTCAGCCAACCCCGCCAGTACACTGTAATTTCCGGTAATCGTCAAGTGAAGAAGACCTATACGGTCACTATCACTTTGCAAGGAGAATAATCAATCAGTATAAACTTCTAAGAAACAGAATATTGTTATGAAACTATTGAAATATGCAATGCTGCCCTTCATCGCTCTCTCTTGCTTCGCATGTAGCGATGACGATGAATCTGCCATTAAAAATGACATGATAAAGAAGACGGTTTCTCCTGCCATAGCCGGAGAAAAAATAGAGTTTGCCTATGCCATGGGAACCACTAATGGAAGAATAAATAAGGCTGAAGCAGTTGCCTCCATTACCGGAGCAACCGGTACGGGATTTGAGCTGCACTCCTGGTTCACAGCACAGACCGGAATGGATGTTAACGGTGTACATTATGGTGCCGGTGAAGATGTGCCTATCCAAACCGTTAAAGACGCATCTACCGACGGTAGCATTTCTACAGCCAACCTGATGGAGAAAGTCGATGCGCATTACATCAACCCGACCATTGCCATTGGAACCACCCAGACAGACTCATTGCCGCCACACTACGCTATAACTTCGTAGTGCCCGAAGATGCAAAAGGCAAAACATTCAGCATTACCTTTACTGCCGTTTCCAGTACAGGCGACCGAGTGTCTTACAAAACCCCTAATTACAAAATCTCCAAGATGGACATGAAACGTCTTATCGAATTGGAGAACGAAGGTGCCTGCTACTTCTCTATCGAAGACATGAAGGCTTATACCAAAGAGGAAGTAAACGCTCTGAACTTGTCCGGCAAGATTGATTTCATCTATAACTACCAGGCCAAACTGAATGATTTTGACTATGCACACTCTTTCGTATCTCCTGCAACGGACCCGAAATTCATCGCCATCAGTGGTATTGTCCCCTCGGGTGCCACCAACAGCACCCCCATGGAACAACGTGCCAATGTGCATGATGCCCAGTTGAAAGGAAGCAATCCGGCTGTTTACGTGGACGATATAGACTTCGAGACGCTGGATTTAGGCGGAGCATGAACTATGTACTGAACCTGAAAAAGGACGATAGTGCATTTATGAAGACTGCCGACGGTAAATGGGCTGCATACATCTACGTGAACAGCGTTGACGGTAGCGGTAAGATGACAGTAAGTATCAAACGTTATCCTTTGTAATCTAACCCTTACACAACATGAACCGAATAAAAACATTGACTCTTCTTCTCATGATTATCCTCTCAGTAGGAATATCTGCTCAAATCCCCGGTCGGCCTTTACCGACCGACCGGTGGATGAGGCAGCTATATATTTCACTCCCGAGAATTTTAAAGTGAAGGCTGACGGGCGTATGGATGTTTCCGAAGCCTTGCAAGAAGCATTGAACCGAACCAAACAGAAAGAAAATGGTTGCGGTATCCTCTTTATCCCCGAAGGAGTGTATAAACTCAGCAAGACGATTTACATCCCCTCAGGTGTTCGTATCATTGGTTATGGTGGCAAACGCCCGGTTTTTGTCCTTGCCAAGCAAGCACCCGGTTTTCAGGAAGTTACCCGGGAAACTGCAAAAGGGAAATACCTTTTTTGGTTTATCGGCGGCTACCGCCCGGGAGGCCGTATAGGCGATGCCAATGCAGGGACTTTTTATAGTTCAATGATGAACGTAGATATTCGCATTGAAGGCGGAAATCCCAATGCCTCTGCATTCGCGCACATTTTGCACAGCACTGCTCTATTTCCAATGTAACCATTCATGTGGGAAAAGGCCGTGCGGGTATTGTCGATGCCGGAAACCATTTGGAGAATATAGCCATTTACGGAGGAGAGTATGGAATTGACACAGACAAGTCAGCTCCCGGATGGCCTATTATGCTACTTAACTCCTATTTTGAAGGACAACGTAAGAGTGCCATCCTTACTAATGAAGGAGGATTGACCATCGTTCGTATGCGGGCAAAGAATGTACCCGTAGCCGTAGAGATTAAAGAGAATGCTCCCGACAGGCTATTTATGGAAGATTGCATTTTCGAGAATGTACACCGCACCGGGGTTATTCTGACAGATGCAGGAAATGCAGCAACACAAATCAACCTTAGAAATATTCAATGTAAAAACGTTCCTATGTTTGCGTTGGAGCGCTTTACAAACCAACAAATACCCGGTAAAGAAAAAACATACCGGGTAACCCGTTTCACTTTCGGTTTTAATGCCGACAGTCTGGAAGACACTCCTCAAATAGTGCGCCGGACAGAAACAGAACCTATTAAGAGCATTACTCCTTTGGATACCGGTGACACCCCGATGCTTCCTGCTACGGAACAATGGATAAACATCCGCGACTTGGGTGCCAAAGGAGACGGTTTCAGTGATGATACACACATTTTCCAGGAAGCAGTACAAAAGTATGCCAATATCTATATTCCCCAAGGATGGTACGTTGTAAAAGAGCCGTTGACTCTGAAACAAAACACGAATCTGATAGGCCTGCACCCCGGCACTACTATCCTATTAAGCTTGGGCGGCAATCCCGCATTCAGCGGCTTCGGTGCCCCGCAAGCACAGTTGACTACTCCCCAAGGTGGAAAGAACATCGTATGCGGTATCTTCCTGAATGCCGATGCCTACAATTATCGGGCTGTCAATTGCAAATGGATGGCAGGCGAAGGCTCTTATATGTATGATGTCAAATTCAGCGGGCACGATAAAGCCCGTTTCTTCCACAACGGACAAAGTGCTGCCAACCCTTTGGAGAAACCTATGTCCATCACTCCGGAAACTCACGACCTCATTACCCGTGCTTGGGACAACCAGCATTGGAGCCTATGGATTACAAACGGAGGAGGAGGCTCATTCCGGGATATATGGACAGCCAACGAATATAGTTCGGCAGGACTGTACATCAGTCATACAGATACCCCGGGACGTATTTACGGAATGTCTTTAGAGCATCATTTACGCAATGAAGCCATCTTCCGCAATGTTGCCAACTGGAAAATCTACGACTTCCAGTTTGAAGTGGAAGCAGAAGGCATCGATACGCAACCTTTGGACCTGATAGACTGCAAGAACCTGACTTTTGCCAATTTCTATTCCTATCGCGTATCGCGCATGTTGAAATCCTATCCGTCGGCTATACGCACCTGGAATTGCAAGGATATTGAGTTTCTGAATGTTCACAACTATGCACATGCCCGCGTAAAGTTCACTTCCAATGCCAGCCTTTACGATGTCAATACCCACCGGGAAGCACGCCGTTGGGAACTGGCACGCCTTTCATTGACCGGCAAGGAAAGCCGTAAATACCCATTGAGCCAGGAAAAAGGAAAAGCCGAACTTGTAGTCACCGGATTTGAGTTCATTGACGGACTGGCACAAGACAGCCGGGGAAATATATATTTCTGCGAGCATCGCATGCGCCGCATCTATAAATTGGATGCCCGAAGCGGGCAGGTAACTTCTATTGCCGATTTCCCCTGGAACGCAGTAGCACTGGCATGCGATACACAAGACAACTTGATTGTCGTTACCAAATACATCTCCCAACCCGGCTATAATAATGACGATACCCGTAACGGCAACCGTCCTCTATTCGGCTGGAAAGGTTCGGGAGGGCTGTGGGGCTTCAATTATGTTCCTAAGCTTTACGCAATACGTCCCGATAATCCGGATGAAAGTTTCCAAGTTTTACCGTTAGTGGATATGAAGCAATTTGCTGCACCGCAACAAATTTATTATCCGGGTAATAGAACCATCACTCAAAGCGAGTATTACAACGGAAGAAAGCCGGAACAATGTTTTGTTGCTCCCGACGGTGTAACCATCATTCCGAATTACGAAGATTTATTCCGTTGTTCATCTCTGGTTAAGGCAGTACCGGGCAAAACAGTCTATACATTGGATGAATATCACCAACGCGTAATCCATGCGGATGTAGATGCCCAAGGCTTCTTGCAAAACTGTCGCATATTTGCCGACGGAGCGACCGGAGCGTAGTTACGGACTCTAAAGGCAACGTATATGTAGCCAACGGAGACATTTCCATATTCTCCCCGTCAGGTGAATCCATAGGTACGTTAGAGGTGCCGGAACGTCCCACGTCTCTACTGATATCAGGAAACAAGCTCTATATCACAGCTCTTTCTTCGCTCTATCAAATAGAGCTTTAACAATAGGATTATCATAATAAGAGATTAGGATTATCAATCATGACAAAGTGATATTTTCATAGGTTAGATTTTTAAGTTTGTAACTAAGGTTGCGATTCAGGTTTAAGTTAAAGAGGCGGATAACTACTTGTTTTTTTTTACATCCGCCTCTTTTTTAGTAGTTTTGGCAGTAATATCATTTATAACATATCACCATGGAAAGAGAGAAAAATACACTCCCGCAAAAGGCCTGCCATTGGATGGCTGCCGTTATTATATCCTTATTTGTCCTGCCCCCTGTCCACGCCCAACGCCAAACCCAAACCATCAACGACAGCTGGAAGTTCCTCAAAGGAGAATGCACCGCAGCAGCCGACAGTGCCTTTGACGACAGCAAATGGACATCCATCCATCTGCCCCATACCTGGAATACCGATGCTTATACCGAAAAGGATTACTACCGCGGCACGGGCTGGTATCGCCGGCAACTGACCTTGCCGCAGGGCTGGAAGGAGAAACAGATTATCCTGAGACTGGATGCTGCCGGCAAATCAGCCACTATCTATATCAATGGCAAAAACGTAGGTGAGCATGCCGGAGGATATACCGCCTGTTCATTCAACATCACGCCGTTCCTCTCTTTCGACACACCCAACACGCTGGCCGTATGCGTGGATAATGCCCGCCAGGATATTGCTCCCATCTCCGGAGACTTCACTTTCTTTGGCGGCATCTACCGGGATGTTTGGCTTACGGCGGTTCCCAACCAGCACTTCAACCTAACGAACCACGGCTCGGACGGTCTGTTCATCAGCACCCCGCAGGTTTCCGAGGAGCAGGCAACCCTCTCCATACGCGGTGAAGTAAAGAACGATGCACCGGAAAAAGCGACGTTGGAACTGACGCACACCATCTACCGCCCGGATGGTACCCTGCTACAAACACTCAAGAAGAATATACAGCTAAAAGCCGGAGAAACCTACGCTTTCAGCAACGAGACAACCCCGGTGTTGAAACCTGAATTGTGGACTCCTGAAACGCCCCGCCTCTACCGCGTAGAAACAACCCTGCGCAACCGTAAGACCAAAACCTTGCTGGACCAAAGCAATCATTACACCGCTTTCCGCTGGTTCCGGTTCGACGGAGATGAGGGTTTCTTCCTCAACGGAAAGCCCTATAAACTGCGCGGCATCTGTCGCCATCAAGACCAGAAACCCATAGGTCCCGCGCTGACAGACGAGATGCACCGGAGAGACTTCCTGCTGATGAAAGAGATGGGGGCCAATTTTATCCGTATCTCCCACTATCCGCAAGACGATGCCCTGCTGGAGATGTGCGACAAGCTGGGTATGCTGGCATGGGAAGAGATTCCCATTATAGACATTGTGCCCGATACGCCGGGTTATGGAGATAACTGCGAACGAAACTTGCGGGAAATGATTCGCCAGCACTACAACCACCCTTCTATCATCACCTGGGGATATATGAACGAAATATTGCTCGTAACCCAACGGAAGTACAAAACCGAAGCGGAACTGAAGCCGGTACTGGAACGCACACTGGCACTGGCCAACAGGCTGGAACGGTACTGAAAGAAGAAGATAGCACCCGCATAAGCACCATGGCATTCCACGGCAGCAACAGCTACAACGAAACCGGATTAAGCAAAATCACCGATATTGTAGGCTGGAACTTATACCAGGATGGTATGGGGGTGACCTCACGGGCTTTGAGAAGTTCCTGGCACAACAACACCAAAACCATCCCACTCACCCGATGATTGTAAGCGAATATGGTGCAGGTTCGGACAAGCGATTACATTCGCTGCATCCGCGTGCTTTTGACTTCAGCATCGAATACCAGCAGAAGTACCTCGAACACTATTTGCCGGTATTGGAAGATACACCTTATATCTGCGGCGGCACGCACTGGAACTTTATCGACTTCTCTTCTGCCTGCGAGACGAATCCATGCCACGCATCAACAATAAAGGGTTGGTTTATGCCGACCGTACCCCGAAAGATGTATATCACTACTATCAGGCAGCTTGGCGCAAGGACATTCCGGTGCTGCATATTGCCAGCCGCGACTGGACAGACCGTGCCGGCGTGCAGCAAGGCAATGCTCCCGTATATCTGCCGGTCAAGATATACACCAACCTTTCTGAAGTAGAGCTGTTTATCGACGGTATTTCATTGGGAAAGCAGAAAACAGAGAACTACACGGGCACCTTCGAAGTTCCATTTTCTAACAGAAATCCTTTCCTATTCGCACAAGGAAACTATCAAGGAAAGACAGTGCAAGACGGGCTGAGAATAAACTTCACTCCCATACCGGCATGCCTGGATGCAAACAACCTGAAAGGGTTGGAACTGGCCGTTAATGTAGGAAGCCAATGCTTCTTCACCTCGGACGAAAGCCAACTGACCTGGCTACCCGACCAGCCTTATGCCGCAGGCAGTTGGGGATACATCGGCGGTAAGGAGGGAACTGCACAAACCGAAATCCAAAACACGGCAGACGACCCCTTGTTCCAAACCCTCCGGAATGAGATAGAAGGTTATCGCTTCGATGCTCCCCAAGGTGTATATGAAATAGAGCTTCTCTTTACCGATATCTTCCGCCGGAATGCGGGCATTGCCTACCAACTGGACCGGAACGGGCAACAAGAGAACCGGGAAAACACATTCGGCATTTCCATAAACGGGGAAGTGGTGGAAGAGAGCCTCTCTCCCTGCAAAGAAAGCGGGTACTTCCGTGCTTTGCGAAAGAAGTACTACATTACGAATGACAAAGAATACATCGATATACGCTTCCATTCAACAAGCGGTACTTGCTTCCTGAACGGTATTAAACTCAGAAACATTTATTAATCAATAAAATAGAAAACCATGAAACTAAAAGTAGTACAATGGGTGCTTGCTTTATTGCTTCTGGCGCCTTGCACACAAGCACAATCCATCTGGGATGCCACGCACCTTGCCAACGTAAAACAGTCCATCCATGAACCTTTCTACGCAACCGCCTACCAAGCATTGCAAGCGGAGGCCGATAAACTATTGGATGTACAGCCTCTTTCCGTGATGATGAAAGAGAAGGTGCCTGCCAGTGGCAACAAGCACGACTACATGAGCCAGGCCCGCTATTATTGGCCGGACCCACAAAGCCCGACGGACTGCCTTACGTGAGCCGCGACGGCGAATCGAACCCCGAATTGAACAAGCTCGACCGCAACCGCCTGGGAGCAACCGCCAGCCGCGTCACCACGCTGGCACTGGCCTGGTACTTCAGCGGAGAAGAGAAGTATGCCCAAAAGGCAACGGAGCTTATCCGCGTATGGTTCTTCGACAAGGATACACGCATGAATCCCAACCTGGAGTATGCGCAGATGATACCCGGACACAACGGCGGCAAAGGCCGTTGCTACGGCGTGCTGGATAGTTACTCCTTTGTAGAGATGCTGGATGCCGTGAAGTTGTTGGAGCAATCGAAGTCTTTTACGGCCAAAGATTCCAAGCAGCTGCAAGCATGGTTCGGCAAGTTGCTGAACTGGATATTGACCAGCCCGCAGGGACAAGAAGAATCCCGCCAGGCCAACAACCACAGTACGGCCTACGATGCGCAGGTGATAGCCATTGCCCTCTACACCGGCAACCTTAAAGTAGCCCGGGAAGTTATCAACGCCGTTCCTACCAAGCGCATCTTCACCCAGATAGAACCGGACGGACGGCAGCCGCATGAATTGCGCCGCACGCTTGCCTTCGGTTATTCCCAATACAATCTGACCCATCTACTCGACATCTTCTGCATGGCAGAGAAAATAGGAATCAGGATTGATAACGCCACCTCTCCCGACGGACGCAACTTCTACCGGGCAATGGATTTCCTGGCGCAATATGCAGGAAAGGGTACAGAGGAATGGCCTTACCAACAGATTAGCGAATGGGACTACAAACAACAGGAATTCTGTAAAGACCTATACCGTGCCGGCTTGCTCAACCCTGCACGCAAAGACTATCTGAGACTATCCAAAGCCCACAGAGTCATTCAGTGGAAAGACCGCTTCAACTTGCTCTATGTGCAACCCTCCGAAGTGGATAACGCCTATGCCTTTGCCTGCAAACAACTGGAATTTGCCATGCAGTGCGCCGACAAAGCAAAGAAAGAGGAGAAGAATGCTGCCCGGCGTCGCGTCATGCCGCGCAGCATCCATAAAGACGGTTCGCTGGCTATGATACATCCCCACGATTGGTGCTCGGGTTTCTTCCCCGGCTCGTTGTGGCAGGTATATGCCTATACGCATGATGATTACTGGCGCCGGGCTGCCATCTCATGGACCTGGCCTATTGAAGAAGCCAAGTGGCACAAGGGCACGCACGACCTCGGCTTTATGATGTACGACAGCTTTGGAAAGGCGTATGAACTGACGGGTGAACGCTCTTACAAGGATGTGGTGCTGCAAAGTGCCAAGACTTTGATTACCCGCTACAGCCCGAAGGTGAAAAGCATCCGCTCATGGGACCACAATCGCGACCGATGGAAATATCCGGTCATCATCGACAATATGATGAACCTAGAAATGCTGTTCCGCGCCACGCAGTTGACGGGCGATTCCATTTACTGGAATGTCGCCGTGAACCATGCCAACACTACACTGAAGAATCATTTCCGTCCGGACTACTCCTCTTATCACGTAGTGGACTACCATCCGGAAACAGGTGAAGTCCGCCTGAAGTGTACACACCAGGGAAACTCGGACGACTCCTTCTGGAGCCGCGGACAAGCCTGGGGGATGTACGGCTTTGCCATGTGTTACCGCTTCACCAAAGACCCCGCCTATCTGAAACAATCGGAAGGCATTGCCGACTTCTTCCTCAACCTGCCCAACATGCCGGCAGACGGCGTGCCCTACTGGGATATGAAGATGGATGTCATTAAGGACTGCACCCCCGATAACATCAACCCCGACGTACCACGCGATGCTTCTGCCGCCGCACTCATCGCTTCGGGTTTATATGAACTCTGCACCTACGTAGCTCCGGAGAAGGGTAAACAGTATCGCGCCGTTGCCGACAAGATTGTCGATAGCCTCAACAAGCATTACCGGGTAGAACCGGGCACTCACTACGGCTTCCTGCTGCTGCATTCCACGGGACATCATCCGGGAGGAAGCGAAATAGATGTGCCGCTGAACTATGCCGATTACTTCTATCTGGAAGCGTTGGCAAGGAAAGAGGCGCTGGACATGAAATAAAGTTTATTCGCAAGCTGCGGATATGTATCCGGGGCTTGCGAACGCTTATCCGCGCACTGCGAATGTTTATCCGCAAGCTGCGAACAGAGAATTGTCTTAAGAGAAAAGAACTTTTCTCCCTATACCTCAGAACTTTGTCCTTAATACCTAACAACTTTTATATATATACCCCGCAGGACGTATATATGTATCATTTTTATAACATACCATGAAAGCACCCCGAATCCTACTTAGTCTATTGTTCAGCAGCCTGTTGTTGCAGGCACACGCACTGATTCCTACCGACCGCAAGCAACGTCTTACGGAGCATTGGGAGTTTATCCGCCAGGATATGGAAAGCATTTGGGAAGTGATGCGCCCTATCACCGGAGCAGGAAAGCCCGAAACCGTTCCCCTCTGGCAGAAAGTCACCCTGCCCCACTGCTTCAATGCGGAAGACGCCGTTGACCCTGATGTGAACTATTATCAAGGCCCCGGCTGGTATCGCACCATGCTCAACATAGAGAATCCCTATACCAACGGACGTACCTGCCTGGAGTTTGAAGGCGCGGGACAGAAGACAGAGGTATATGTCTATACCACCCGAATCACTTCGCACGTGGGTGGTTACGACGAGTGGAAGGCAGACATCACCGAAGCCGTGGAAGCATTCCGTCGCACGCCGCTCTGCCGGGAGCGTTTCGGCGGAAAGATTCCTATTGCCATTCGCTGCGACAACAGCCGCGACACGGAGCTTATTCCTTCCGATATGTCCGACTTCAACCTCTACGGCGGACTCTACCGATATGTCAACCTCGTCTATACGCCTGCCGTCCATTTTGAGCAGATACGGATAGAAGCAACAACCGATGAGAAAGGGAAGCAAGGCAGTATCTCGATAGACATTGCTTTCGGCGGACTATCCGGCAAGGAGAAGAAGGCAAAAGAGTTCTCTCTCCGCGTCTTCTCACCCGAAGGCAAGGAGGTTAATTCCATATCATCCGAGCTTACGGAAATATCCTCGTACCAGATCTCCCTGAAACGCCCGCAGCTGTGGAGCCCCCACTCTCCCGCTCTCTACACCTGCGTGGCAGAACTTATCGACAACGGAGATACCCTGCGCACCACCCAGCACTTCGGCTTCCGCCATTTCCGCTTCGAAGAGAAAGGGCCTTTCTACCTGAACGGCGAACGGCTGCTGCTGCGCGGCACCCACCGCCATGAAGACCATGCCGGAGTAGGCGCTGCCTTGACCGAAGAGATGATGCGCACCGAAATGCAACAAATAAAAGAGATGGGTGCCAACTTTATCCGCCTGGGGCACTATCAGCAGTCCGGTATCATTCTGCGGCTCTGCGACGAGCTGGGACTTCTCGTCTGGGAAGAAATACCCTGGTGCCGCGGCGGTCTGGGCGGAGAGAGCTACAAGAACCAGGCGCGCCGGATGCTCACCAATATGATTGAGCAACATCGCAACCATCCTTCCGTCATCCTGTGGGGGCTGGGCAATGAGAACGACTGGCCGGGCGATTTCCAAACGTTCGAAAAAGACAGCATACGCGCCTTTATGGGCGAGCTGCACGACCTTGCCCATCGCCTCGACCCGACGCGCTCCACAGCCATTCGCCGCTGCGAGTTCTGCAAAGACATTGTGGACGTTTACTCCCCCACCATCTGGCGGGCTGGTATGGCCGCCGCTTCCGCAACTACCGCGAGATGGAGACGGCCGGAATAAACGCCACCACCCGTTTCCTCCATGCCGAATGGGGAGGCGACAGCCATGCCGGGCGCCATATGGAAGTGAGCAAGGAGACGGGCGGAAAAGGAATAGATAACTTCGACATCGAAGCCGCAGACCGCAACGGCGACTGGAGCGAAAGTTATATCATCCGCCTCTTCGACTGGCACCTGAAAGAACAAGAGACCATGCCCCGGCTTACGGGAAGCCTCTTCTGGACTTTCAAGGACTTCTCCACTCCGCTGCGCCCGGACAATCCCATCCCTTACGTCAATCAGAAGGGGGTGGTGCAACGCGACGGCACCCCGAAAGAGAGCTATTACGTCTTTCAATCCTATTGGAGCAGCAAACCGATGCTGCACATCTACGGACACTCCTGGCCGGTGCGCTGGGGTAAGCCGGGCGAGCCCAAGGAAATTCTGGTCTATTCCAACTACCCCGAAGTGGAGCTGTTTGTCAACGGTGTGTCGCAAGGACGGAAGAAGCGCAACAGCCAGGACTTTCCGGCAGCAGGGCTGCGCTGGAATGTGCCATTACGAGAAGGAAACAACAAGATTACCGCCACGGGCTATGACGGCAAGCTGCGCCTCGACGATGAAATTCAGCAGGAGTATCAAACCCGAACCTGGGGCAAACCGTCAAGAATACTTCTGACGCAGACCGCCCAGGATGCGGAAACCATACTTGTGCAGGCTGAACTGATAGACGAAAACGGCATACGCTGCCTGGATGCCTGCCAGTTCATAGAATTCGGCTGCACGGACAGTGAAGCGTTGCTCCGCAACCAAGGCACCGCGCAAGGCTCACGCCGCATACAAGCTGCTAACGGGCGGGCAAGTATCCGCGTAAACAAGCAGCACGCACCCGTCGTGGTGAGTGCATCTGATAGCAAACGAATCTTAAAAACCGCACTAATTTCCGTTTCCGGCCAGTAAGATAAGTATTTTAGCACTCTATTTAAGCACTGAAAATGATTTAATCCCTAACTTTGCGAAAAAGATTCATTTTATAAACTAATACATAACATTATGAAGAACTTATTCAACATCAAAGACAAAGTAGTAGTAATAACCGGCGGAACAGGAGTATTAGGAAAGGCTATCGCTCTTCATCTGGCGGAAGAAGGAGCGAAAGTAGTAATCTTAGGTCGCAAAGCAGAGGTAGGAAACGCCATCGTCAACGAAATAAAGACAAATGGCGGAGAGGCCTTGTTCCTTACTACAGACGTGATGAACCGGGAGATACTGGAACAGAACCTGGCAGATATACTGAAAGCCTATGGGCGCATAGATGCCCTGCTGAATGCAGCCGGCGGAAATATGCCGGGTGCCACCATCGCGCCCACGGGCACTTTCTTCGATTTGAAGATAGAAGAGTTCCAACGGGTGCTTGAATTAAACCTGACGGGTACCGTACTGCCTACACAAGTCTTCCTCAAACCGATGGTGGAACAGAAGACAGGCGCTATTGTCAACTTCTCCAGCATGCTGCTTTCCGCCCCATGACGCGTGTAGCCGGATATGCTGCCGCAAAAGCCGGTATCTCCAATTTCACAGCCTTCATGCTACGGAAGTTGCCAAGAAGTTTGGTGAAGGTATTCGTGTAAATGCCATCGCACCCGGATTTTCCTCACAGAGCAGAACCGTGCCCTGCTGACGAACCCGGATGGAAGCTACACGGAACGTGGGCAAGATGTGATTCGCCAAACTCCCTTCGGACGTATGGGCCGTGCAGAAGAGCTTTGCGGAACCATCCAATACCTCATCAGCGATGCTTCCAGCTTTGTCACCGGTACGGTGGCTGTAGTGGACGGAGGGTTCAACGCATTCGCCATGTAAATAGTAAATTGCAAATCATCAAACAATAAATAACATGATTCTTTGTGAACAAACCTGGCGCTGGTACGGTCCCAACGACCCGGTAAGCCTTTGGGACATCAAACAAGCCGGGGCTACCGGCATTGTAAACGCCTTGCATCATATTCCAAACGGGGAAATATGGACAGTAGAGGAAATCAAGAAACGGAAAGAAATGATTGAAGCCGTCGGTCTGCGCTGGTCTGTAGTAGAAAGTGTACCCGTACACGAACATATCAAGACCCAAACCGGAGACTTCCAGAAGTATATCGACAACTATAAAGAGAGCTTGCGTAACCTGGGCAAATGCGGCATTCACATTGTCACCTACAACTTTATGCCCGTACTGGACTGGACACGTACCGACCTCGCCTACGAACTACCCGACGGCAGTCGTGCCCTCCGCTTTGAACGTGCCGCTTTCATCGCCTTCGACCTCTTCCTGCTACGTCGTCCCGGTGCAGAAGGCGAATACACCGATGAAGAAAAGGCCAAAGCCCGTGCCCGCTTCGAACAGATGACAGAGGCAGACAAACAACTGCTTGTACGCAACATGATTGCCGGACTTCCCGGCTCAGAAGAAAGCTTCACCCTGGAACAGTTCCAACAGGAACTGGACCGCTACAAGGGCATCACTCCGGAACGCCTGCGTGCCAACCTGATCTATTTCCTGCAAGAAATCACTCCGGTAGCCGACGAAGCAGGTGTCATGCTCGTTATCCATCCGGACGACCCACCGTGCTCCATCCTCGGCCTGCCACGCATCATGAGCTGTGCTGCCGATTTCCAGGCACTGATTGACGCTGTTCCCAACAAGAGCAACGGTCTTTGCCTCTGCACCGGTTCGCTCGGTGTAAGCAGCGCCAACGATTGTGCAGCCATCATGCAGCAATTTGCCGACCGCATCAACTTTGTCCATCTGCGCAGTACACAACGCGACGCCGAAGGCAATTTCTACGAAGCCAACCACCTGGAAGGAGACGTGGACATGTATCACGTGATGAAAGCCTTCCTTGAACTGCAACAACGCCGTGGTGTCTCTATCCCGATGCGACCCGACCACGGACACCAGATGGTAGACGACTTGAAGAAGAAAACCAATCCCGGCTATTCCTGTATCGGCCGTCTGCGCGGACTGGCAGAGCTTCGTGGACTGGAAATGGGTATAGCCAAATCGCTGTACGAATAAGGCACAAGATATAGCAAGCATAAGGAAAGAACAGGAAGCCCTCCGTCAAACTTCAAAGTTTCGGTACGGAGGGCTTCCCTTTATAAGTTTCTTCGCCATCAGCCGCCTCTTCTTAAGGCACTGTCTGCCGACATTTATTTACCTTCTTTTGCAGCAAGCACTTTCCAAACAACGGCACTCAGCGCAGCACCCACAAACGGAGCTACAATGAACAGCCACAACTGAGAGAGAGCCTCGCCACCCTGGAACAGTGCCGGACCGATGCTACGGGCAGGATTGACAGAAGTTCCCGTAACAGGAATACAAACAATGTGCACTAATACCAACGTAAGACCAATGGCCAATCCTGCAAGATTACCCGCCCCCTTCTCGGAATCCGTAGAACCTAAGACAACCAGCACAAAGATAAACGTGAACACAGCCTCTGCAATGAATGCCTGCAACATCATTCCGTCAGCAAACCCATTGGAACCGGTAGCCGTAGGACCACCATGAGCGCCCGTAGACACCAATGCATAAAGAATGGCAGAACCGATAACCGCCCCGATAACCTGAAACACCATATACATGGCTGCATCTTTCCCGCTCATCCTGCCGGACAACAGAACGCCCAGGGTAATGGCAGGATTAATATGACAGCCCGAGATTCCTCCGATAGCGTATGCCATCGCCACAACGGACAAGCCGAAAGCAAAAGCCACTCCCAGCGTTCCGACACCTGCACTAACCGCCCCCGCCGCACTTCCGGCAAAGACAGCACTACCACATCCCATCAGGACAAGAACCATTGTCCCGATCATTTCTGCTAAATACTTCTTCATGATAGTTTTTATTAAACATTGATTTCTGCAAAAATAAATATAAAAGATGAAGATCTGCCCAAACACGGCGGTAAAAACTCACCCATTACTACAAAACATCACTGCTTTGACTCTAACATCCAGCATATCTGCATCTTCCTTAGCCAACCCGAAGAAACTCAGAAATATAAGAAAACATATTGGCTTGTAAAGAGTACAAAGAAAGGGTGCAACCTCACGGCCACACCCTCCATCTACACTATCTTTGATAATAACCTAAAAGGAAACTTTATTTTCCTACATCATTTCAATTCAAAAGGAACCGTTCCCTTCACATCGGCTGCCGAAGCTGCTATGACAGCCTCGAACTTGCCCGGCTCGGCCACCCAAGCGTGCTGGGTGTCATCGAAGAAGCTAAGAGCCTCCTTATCAATGGTAAATGTGACTTCCTTTGTTTCGCCCGGAGCCAGTTTCACCTTTTGGAAACCTTTCAGTTCCTTGACGGGACGAGGCAGAGAGGACTTCTTGTCACTGATGTACAGTTGGACAACTTCCTGCCCTTCGCGCGCTCCGGTATTCTTTACAGAAACCTTCACGGTCAGCGTACCGTCGGCCTGCATGGTCTTGCTGTCGGCCGTCGGCTTGCCATATTCGAAAGTGGTATAGCTCAAACCGTGGCCGAAGGGGAACAACGGTTTCACCTTCTTCTGCTTATCGGCCCAACGGTAGCCCACGAAGATGCTTTCATTATACTTGATGTCGATGATGTCCTTGCTCCGTTTGCCGGTATATTCGCCCAAGCTGTGGGCCGGGCAGTCCTCCAGCTTCACGGGGAAGGTGAACGGAAGCTTGCCGCTGGGATTGACATCACCCATGAGGATGGCGGCAAGGGAACTGCCGGCTTCGGAACCCAGATACCAGTCCTGCACGATGGCAGGCACCTCGTTCACCCACGGCATGGCAATGGCGTTGCCGGAGATGTTGACGACAATCAGATTCTTGTTCGCCTCGGCCAGTGCGGAGATAACGGCATCCTGACCGTAGGACAAGCCCAGACCCTTACGGTCGGAGTCCTCGCAGTCCTGGCCGTTGCTCTTGTTCAGGCCGCCGATGAAGATGACATAATCGGCATCCCGGGCCTCTTTCACGGGCTTCGGCTATCAGCTCTTCGGGAGTACGGTCATCCTTCAGATTCTGTCCGGTCACCACCCCGTTGTATTCACCGCTTGCATCGCCCACGTAGCCACGGGCATAGACCACCTCGGCCTTGCCGGCCACACGCTGCTTGATGCCGTCCAACGGAGAGAGTTCGCGCTGTACCTTCAGGGAAGAACTACCACCGCCTACGGTCATCATCTTGATGGCATTCTCGCCACTACAAGAATCTTTTTAGCCCGGTTCAAGTCTATCGGGAGCACATTGCCCTTGTTCTGCAACAGTACGATGCCCTCCTCACCGATGCGGCGGGCAGCCTCGTAATGTTCCGGAGAGAGCATGCTTCCCCACGGACGGTCGGGTTCATCACCGTACGGAAGATAAGGCGCAGAATGCGGCGTACCTTGTCGTCCAGTTCCGTGGTACCTACCTTACCTTCGCGGATGAGGTTCAGATAGGGATTTGCCAGATAATAGTTATCGTATGCGTTGCTGGCACCGTTCGAGAGCCCGTTGGTCCAACTGCCGAATTCCATATCCAGCCCGTTGGTGATGGCTTGCCGGGTATCGTGCGTGCCGCCCCAGTCGGAAATGACTACGCCGTCGAATCCCCATTCGCCCTTCAATATATCGTTCAATGTGTATTGGTTGTGACAAAGATGTTGGCCTTTGTATAGGTTGTAGGCACCCATGATGCTCCACGCTCCGCCTTCCTGCACGGCCATCTTGAAAGCAGGCAGATAGATTTCATAAAGAGCACGGTCGTCCACGATGACGTTGGTGGTGTGGCGGTTCACTTCGTGGTTGTTCAAGGCGAAGTGTTTCACGCAGGCAGCCACGCCGTTCTGCTGCACGCCCCGGATATAGGGCGACACCATCTTTCCGGCCAGATAAGGGTCCTCACCCATATACTCGAAGTTGCGTCCGTTGAGCGGTGTGCGGTAGATATTGACACCGGGGCCCAGCAGGACGGACTTGTTGCGGTAGCGTGCCTCTTCACCGATGCTCTGTCCGTAAAGGAGAGACATTTCGGGGTTCCAGGTTGCCGCCAGACAGGTCAGGGCAGGGAAAGCCACGCAGGAGTCGTTGGTGCATCCGGCTTGTTCCCACTCGTCCCACAACACATCGGGACGTATGCCGTGGGGGCCGTCGTCCGTCCATACATCGGGAATGCCCAGACGGGGCACACCCGCACTGCTGAACTTGCTTTGCGCATGAGTCAACTTCACTTTCTCTTCCAGGGTCAGACGGCTCAAGCGTCTTCCACTCTTTCTTCAATAGGTTTGCTTGCGTCCAGATAGACGGGCTTCTGCTGGGCCGAAAGAGGCAGCGCGACAGCGGCCAGAACCAAACCGAATAATACTTTTTTCATTGTTGTATAATTAAGTTGTTATATAAGTAAGCAATCATAATCAGTCCGTACCATTGATAATCCCCAACATACAAGGGAATATGACTTAGCCCTACCTACATAGGAACTGAAGTCCTTACACCCGTATAGTGAGTACCCATAACATCCGGATGTTGTTGTCCAAAACATCCCCATGTTTTACCCCAAAACACCCGGATGTTTTATCCCAATACATCCCCATGTTTTGTCCTAAAACATCCAGATGTTTTGGGTGCTCAGTCCTATGGTGTGTACAGCTCAGTCCCTACCTCTTTCATGCTAAGTCCCGGCATCTCATCCTCTAGGACTTGATACGTACTGTTTGCAGCGAGGCAGCACCCGCTACTTCATTCCCAATGACCGGATATAACCCTCCTGAACCACACAATTCTTCAGTTTGCATGCCTCGATAAAGTCCATCATCGCCTTGCGGGACATGGCCTGCGCGGGACGTGCCTCACGGATTTCCTTGTACGTGGCACGCGGTGCTTCGGAGAAATACACGATGTTTGCCCAGTTCTCCGGCGGAGTGATGCCGACGAAAGAAGAACCGTCCATCTTCTTGTAGGGCCAGAAGGTATAGCCGATGTTGTTCTCGCGCATCGTCTGGCAGAAAGCGGCCTGCCATTCGTCCGTATTGTGGCCTATCTCACCCATGTACATGGGCAGGTTCACACTGTCGCGGAAGTTGATAATCGTCTGGATGGCAGCTTGGGTAGGTTCGCCTCCGTAACGGTGGCAAGTGTACATTATCTTGTCGTCGAACTTGGAGTCCTTGAAAGGCTTGAAATTACCGTTCCATTGCGCACCGCCCAGCAGAATGATGTGGTTGCTGTCCACCTCGCGGATGGCGGCTACACCTTTCTTATATACATCTTCCAGCTTGCCGTTGAGTTCCTCCATGTTCTCGAAGTAAGGGGCAATGGGCTCGTTGAAGAGTTCGTAACCGAGGATGACCGGTTCGTTCTTATAGCGGTCGCTATCCGGCGCCAAATGTCACAGTAGAGTTGCTGGCTGACTTCGCTGTCGAACAGCCAGGGATAGCCGTAGCTGTCGTCGATATTGTCGCCCGTCTGTCCGCCGGGAGCGTCGTGCATGTCGAGGATGAGGTACAAGTCCGATTCGCGGCACCACTCTACCAGGCTGTCCACGCGGGCAAAGCCGTCTTGGTCGGCAGTCAGCCCCATATAGTCCTCGTCGGTAAACAGCTTGTAGTGGAAAGGCAGGCGGATGGTGTTGGCACCCTGCTCCTTGATGAAGCGGATGTCCTCGCGCGTTACATAATTGTCCTTGAATGCTTTCCAGAAGTCGGCCGTAAAGTCCGGTCCCACCAACTGGCAGAACATCTCATTGATGAAACGGCCGGAATTGGTCTTGTTGAACTTGAACATGTATCCTTCCGGATTCAGCCAGTTGCCCAGGTTGGTACCCATGATGAAGAGTTTGGTACCGTCGGGCTTTATCAAGTCCTGACCCTGAATGGTTACGAATGCATCCGAAGTTACTTCTTTTGTCGCTTGTTTCTCACCGCATCCCGCAAGGCCCAAAGACAGCAAGGCGATGGAAATGCTTGTCGCTAATAAATGTTTCATGGCAATAATTTTGGTTATAGTATTAGTTGCGATATTCGCTTTTGCTTCCCCAAAGTTAGGAAAGATAAGAACACCTCGTACCGGCGAATCGGGAATAGGTGGAAGGAGTGAAGAAGCATGAACAAACAAACAACTAATAATCAGAAATATAATCAGAAGAAGAGAAAGGCAGAAAGTGGATTCAAAAAGCCAGTTTGACGTATTGTCAGCGTATCTGCATCAGCCGCATCTCGAAGTCCTCGCGCGAAATGCGGGCCTTGTTCTTCACCTTGGCACGGTAATTATAGATGGTGTTTACGGAATAACGGAGGAATTCTGCAATCTGCGAACTGTCGTCGATGCCCAGACGAATCAGGGCGAAAATGCGGAGTTCCGTATTCAGCAACTCGCCTTTACGGAGCACGATGCGTTCTTCGGGCTGCAGCAAGTCATTGAATTCATCGACAAAATCGGGGAAAAGGTGCAGGAAGGCAGTATCAAAGTTATCATAGAGTTCCTTCAGTCCGGCGTCCAGCACCTCGCGGGAACGCACCATCTTCAGCAGCTCTTCCATCTGCCCGGCAGAGATTTTCTTGTTGACCATCCGCCGGTAGGTATCCAGCCGGTTGATATAAACGGAGCAGAGATTCATGAAACGGCCCACATACTCCTCCTTGATGTTGTTTGAGAGTTGCAGTTGCTCGTTGGCATGCTCCAGCTTGTTCCGTGCGGCAGAGAGTCGCTGCATCTGCCGGTAGATAAAGCCCACTGCCACCACCAACAGCACAATCAAAGCGCTGATGAGCCAGAGGTACAGCCGGAGCCGGTCATTCTGCTTCTCACGCATGGCCTGATAAGTGAGGTCTATCAGTGAAAGGATGCCGGCAGTCTGGAGGCTGCGGCTACGGGCGTTGTATCGGTTGGTTTCGTCCCACGAGAAACGGATGTAACGGTAGGCATGCTCCATATCCCCTTCCTCATAAAGAAGTTCCGCCAGGTTCCAGAGTGAGGCATGGTCTGTGATGCTCAGGCGAATATCGGTCAGTGCAGACAAAGCCAGATAGCGCTTCTCCTCCTCCCGGTTCCCGAGCCGGCGGTAGAGCAATGAGCGCTGATAGGTCACCAGCGCATATTCGGGAGTATTGGGCTTGGCATGTGCCAGACGCGTATCATTGATGCTCAAGGCTTCGTCCGGATGGCCTGCAGCGGCCTCCCGCGTCTCTCTTCGTTCCAGATAGAGGGGGGATGAAGGCAGAAGTACCTGCATCAAAGAATCGTCATAATGGGTAGCCAAAGCCTGATAATGCTTCTTGAAAGAATCGTCCAGCGTATAGAAACTCAGTTCTGTGTAAAGTTTATGACAGGCATTGTAATAGTCCGGCAGCAGATGGGAGGGAAGGGAGGCTTTGTCCGTCTGCCTCAAGAGTTCGGCGGCTTCCTCGTACATGCCTGCCGAAGCCATCAAGTGGCAAGCTCCAGCCTTGTTTCGAGTGCTGCATCCTGCCGGCCATAGCGCTCTGCCCAATCCAGATTGACACGAAGATAATGGATGGCCGAATCGCAGATATATGCCTTATACTCCTTATAAATTTCCCCATTCCATCGAAAAAAGAGATATTGGCGGTATCGGTATCCAACACTTGGCGCTTCAGCCGGGCAATGCGTCCTTCACGCACGGCGACATAGTGCCGGTGCGCTCGATAGCCTCATCCAAAGAGGACGTCAGCGCAGTAAAAGAGGGCGTGCCGGCAGCCAAAGCCACACTTTGCCATACCACGACGGCAAGAAAACAAAAAATGAACAATCTCCTTTCCATGACCATAAAGTTCATGCAAATATAGCAAGAAATCCTGCAAAGCAGTAGCATCGGAAAGAATAGTTTCCTATATTTGCGTTCAAAACCCCCAAACAAATTATCTATCATGAAAAGCTTAACACTCCAACGGATTGCCGCGGTAGACGTATTCCGCGCACTCACCATGTTCCTCATGCTCTTTGTCAACGACATTCCCGGACTGAAAAACGTGCCCCACTGGCTGATGCATGCAGGATGGACGAAGACATGATGGGATTCTCCGACACCATCTTCCCCGCTTTCCTTTTCTGTATGGGCATGTCCGTATCCTTTGCCATACAAAACCGGTACAAAAAGGGAGACAACACCCTGCAAGTCGTGGCCCATATCTTCTGGCGGACAGTGCACTGATTGCATGGGACTGTTTTCACTGAACAGCGGAGGCATCGAAGGCGGCCTCTCACATCAATGGTTTTCCATCTTGATGGTCATCGGCTTCTTCCTCACCTGGGGGTATATCCCAAAGCGGAAGGAACGAAAAAGACCCTTTTCACCGCAATGAAAACAGCAGGCGTGCTGCTGCTCGCCTTCCTCGTCATCTACAAGGACATGAACGGGAAACCGTTCCAGATAAGCTGGTGGGGCATCCTCGGACTTATCGGCTGGACGTATGCGGTATGTGCAGGCATCTATCTGTTCACCCGGGAGAACCTGCGGAAGAATGCCATTGCCTGGTTCGTGGTCGTATTGCTTGCCGTAATCAGCCATTCAGACCTGATACCGGGAGAGTACGGCAGCCGGATTGTCCTGCTTCCCTTTATCCCGAGCGACTGGACGCTGCATGCCCTTGGTATGTCCGGCGTACTGACCTCCCTGCTCATGCAGCGCTATGCCGACCGGGAACGGCCGGGACGGTTCATCGGCATGCTCTGTGCCTCGGCATAGGAATGCTTGTCCTTGCCCTCGTCTCACACCCGTTCTGGATTATATCCAAAATACAAGCCACACCGACATGGCTGTTCTACTGCCTCGCCATGTTCTTCCCCTTGTTCGGCTTCTTCTACTGGCTGACGGACGTGAAAGGCAAGACCAACTGGTTCGATATTATCAAACCCGCAGGCACGGCAACGCTGACCTGCTATATTATCCCTTACATCTGGTATGCTGTCCAGCAACTGCTGCATCTGCACTATCCCGAAGCATTGGGAAGCGGTGTACCGGGGCTGCTCAAGTCCCTCGTCTTCTCGCTTGTCATTGTGGGGCTGACCGGCCTGCTGGTGAAAGGCAAGATTAAACTGAAAGTATAATGTTGAAAGTCCAAACACCCAACGGTGACCGCAAGGTGCTGCTGCATTCGTGCTGCGCACCTTGCTCCTCTGCCATCATCGAGTGCATGCTGGAGAACGGCATACGCCCCACCGTATTCTACTGCAATCCCAACATCTATCCGCAGACGGAATATGAGATAAGGAAAAACGAGGCTATCCGTTTCGTAACCTCCAAAAACATCGATTTCATCGATGCAGACTACGATTATGCACACTGGCTGCACACCATGCAAGGCCTGGAGCACGAACCGGAACGCGGCAGCCGTTGCCTGAAGTGCTTCACCCTGCGCCTGACAGAGACAGCCCGCTAGCCTCCGAACACGGTTTCTCCGTATTCACCACTACCCTCGCCTCTTCGCGCTGGAAAAGCCTGGAACAAATCAATGAAGCCGGACGCCGTGCCGCCGCGCTCTACCCGGGCACCCTCTTCTGGGAACAGAACTGGCGGAAAGGCGGACTTCAGGACCGGCGCAACCAACTGCTGAAAGAGTACGATTTCTATAACCAGCAGTATTGCGGATGCGAATTCAGCATGCAACGGATAGAAAAAAACAAATAAGAACTAAAGAAAACATGAAGAAACTGACTTTTACATTACTCATCACCCTGGCGGCATGCCTCTTTTCAGTTCCCTGCAATGCCAAGGGAAAAGCAAAACACGTAGTTTCATCGGTCTTGACGGCTGGGGTGCCTATAGCGTCCCCAAAGCAGACATCCCCCATATCAAGCAACTGATGGCAGACGGCTCCTATACATTGGAAAAACGGACAGTACTCCCCTCCTCCAGCGCCGTCAACTGGGCAAGCATGTTTATGGGGGCAGGTCCTGAACTGCATGGATATACGCAATGGGGCTCCAAGACTCCCGAACTCCCGTCACGCGTATTGAACCAGCACGGCATATTCCCTACCATCTTCCAGTTGCTACGTGATGCCCGGCCGGAAGCGGAAATAGGCTGTCTGTATGAATGGGACGGCATTAAGTATCTGGTGGATACCCTTTCTCTGAGCCACTATGCACAAGCACCCGACTACAACAAACATCCCGAAGCCCTATGCGGCATGGCAGAAAAGTATATCAAGGAGAAACATCCGACCCTGCTTGCTGTCTGCTTCGACAACCCCGACCACGTAGGCCATCAAGCCGGACACGATACTCCTGAATACTATGCCAAGCTGAAAGAGCTTGACGGTTACGTAGGCCGTATCATCCAGGCCGTTACAGAGGCAGGTATGCTGAAAGAAACGACCTTTCATCGTTACTGCCGACCACGGAGGCATTGAAAAAGGACATGGCGGCAAGACCATGCAGGAAATGCAGACTCCCTTCATCATCTCCGGAAAGGACATAAAGAAAGGAGGCGAATTCCACGAAAGCATGATGCAGTATGACGTTGCATCCACCATTGCCCACATCTTCGGGCTGAAACAACCACAAGTATGGATAGGGCGTCCTATGTTACAGGTTTTCAAATAAGAGAAGGCAGTCAACGATAAATGAGCGTCGAAAGATAGTCCTCGGCAAACATCTCGTTTGCCACCTCTAACAGCACTTCCGAAGTGAGCTGTTCAATGCGATGGAACACGGCTTCGGAAGTTTCGCATTTATTATAATGCAGGAAAGTCTTGCCCATACCCAGCGCATTGTTCTCATTATTGTCCGAAGCTACACCGATTTGCCCGATAAGCTGCTTCTTGGCGGCCGCAAGCTGCGAGGAAGTCATCCGGACATCACGCAGGCGTTTCAGCTCCTTGTATGCCAGGCGGGTGCAGTAGTCCAAATCTGCAGGATCGCAGCCGAAGTAGATGCAGAAGGTGCCTGTATCGGTATAGGAGGTCAGGTTGGATTCCACGTTATAGACCAGTCCGCGACGCTCGCGGAGAGAAACATTCAGACGGCTGTTCATGCCCGGGCCACCCAGGATATTGTTCAGCAGATAGAGTGCGGTGCGCTTGTCATCGTACGCATTATATCCCCGGCTGCCAATCATGACGTGTGCCTGATGGGTATCCTTATGCACTACAAGATGCTCGGGCACATAGAGGGGCGGTGGAGTACGGCGGTTGTCCACTGCCACGGCAGGTATATCCGCAAGAAGCTTTTCCGCCCAGCGCACTACTTGCCTGAAGTCCAGATTGCCCAGAACAAAAAAGACCATATTGCCGGATGATAGAAACGGGAAGTGAATGCAGCGGCATCCTCACTGCGGAACAGCTTCAGTTGCCCGGGATTTCCCAGAATGTTGCGTCCCAGGGGATGCCCCCTGAATATCAAGTCCTCGAAATCATCGAAGATGAGTTCGGAAGGGTTGTCTTCGTAGGATTGTATCTCGTCGATAATCACCTCTGTCTCTTTCTCGATTTCGCGTTGCGGGAAAGTGGAGTGGAATACAATATCCGTCAAAAGTTCAAATGCACGGCCGAAATGCTCGGTCAGGAAAGCAGAGTAAATCACCGTCTCTTCCTTATTGGTGTAGGCGTTGAGGTCTCCGCCCACATTCTCCATACGGTTCAGGATGTGCCATGCCTTACGCTTGGCGGTACCTTTGAATCATGAGGTGCTCTACAAATGCGCCATACCCTGCTCGTTTTTCAAGCTCATCGCGCGGTACCCGCATCTACGGCAAAACCACAATAAGCCACTTTGGAGGACTGAGGGTTCATGAATGATGCGGCAAGCCGTTGGGCAGGATATATTGGTTGAAAGCCGACGGTAAATTCTCTTTTAACTTCTTCATTCTGACGTTTCAAACTATTTGAGGCGACAAAAATACAATAAAACTTATTGCCGTTTATAGAAAATTGCAGATATTTGCAATTGCTATAATTTTAAGCACATTAATCAAATTAGCACATTAAATATGATTGCATCCATTCAAGAGCTTTTGCAGAAAGAGGCACAAGCCGTACTGAACATTCCAGTGACGGACGCTTATGAAAGAGCTGTAGAACTCATCGTAGAACAAGTGCACCGCAAAAAAGGGAAACTGGTAACTTCGGGTATGGGCAAGGCCGGACAAATAGCCATGAACATCGCTACTACCTTCTGCTCCACCGGCATTCCTTCCGTTTTCCTGCACCCCAGCGAAGCACAGCATGGTGACCTCGGTATTCTTCAGGAGAACGACTTGCTGCTACTTATCTCCAATTCGGGCAAAACTCGCGAAATCGTGGAGCTGACACAGCTGGCACATAACCTGAACCCGGGACTGAAGTTTATCGTCATCACCGGAAACCCCGATAGCCCCCTGGCACACGAATCCAATGTATGCCTCAGCACCGGGAAACCGCAAGAAGTATGTGTACTGGGCATGACGCCTACGACTTCGACCACCGCCATGACTGTCATCGGCGACATCTTGGTGGTACAGACCATGAAAGAAACAGGATTCACTATTGAAGACTACTCCAAACGCCATCACGGTGGTTACCTCGGAGAAAAATCAAGATCGTTATGCGTAAAGTAATAGGCATCGGAGAAACCATACTGGACATCATATTCCGTGGCGAACAACCCACAGCAGCCGTTCCGGGCGGTTCGATATTCAACGGCATCGTTTCACTGGGACGTATCGGTGTTCCCATCTGCTTTATCAGTGAAACGGGCAACGACCACGTGGGCAATATCATCCTCAACTTCATGCGCGAGAACAATATTCCCACAGACCATGTCAATGTCTTCCCCGACGGGAAATCCCCCGTATCACTCGCTTTCCTGAACAACCGGAGCGATGCGGAATACATCTTCTACAAAGATTATCCCAAACAACGATTAGATGTAGAGTATCCGCAAATTCAAGAGGACGACATCGTTATAATAGGGTCTTATTATGCCTTGAACCCCGTATTGCGCGACAAGGTATTGGAACTGCTGGAACGCGCACACGACATGCATGCCATCATCTACTACGACCCCAATTTCCGTTCATCCCATAAAGAGGAGGCCATCAAGCTGGCTCCCACCATCATCGAGAATCTGGAATACGCCAACATTGTACGCGGCTCGCAAGAGGATTTCTTCTATATGTGGGGCCTGCAGGAGGCTGACAAGATATACAAAGACAAGGTGAAATTCTACTGCCGCAACTTCCTCTGCACGGCAGGCGCGGAGCAGGTGTCATTGCGCACCGGCACGATTTCCAAGGAATATTCCATCCCCTCACTGGAGGCGGTCAGCACCATCGGTGCAGGAGACAACTTCAACGCAGGCATCATCTTCGGGCTGCTGAAACATAATGTACGCTACGAGGACCTCGATACCATGGACGAGGCTACTTGGGACCAAGTTATCCAATACGGCATTGAGTTTGCCGCCGAGGTATGCAAGAGTTTCAACAACTCCGTTTCAAAGGAATTTGCAGAGAAGCACAGATAATTTTAAAGTTCAAAAAAGAAATATAAAAGCCTGGCATTGCCGTTGCCCTCTGTGGGTAAATTACATATATTTGTGACTGACGACATCAGAGAGGTTACGAATTATGTATAGGAATTTATTGAACTTGCTTCTTTTGGCAGTGCTGCTCCCTTCCTGCAGCGGCACTTCCCCTCACATTTCCGTTGTATGCGAAGAAAACAATGTGGGCAACTGCATTGTGAAATGGGAAATGGCCCCTCTTGTCAAAGGGAATGTAAAGGTATATGCCTCGACCAATCCCGACCGCATCCCCGAAGACGTTCCCATTGCCATTGCCAACATCTCCGACCTGAAGATGACCGTCATCACTACCGACCCTACACAGCGATACTACTACACGCTTGTATTCGGTGACAAATACCGGGTAAAGACCGCCACCCGCAACATCAATATCCCCGGCATACAGAACTTCCGCGACCTGGGAGGCTATGCGTCCTATCCCACCCGGAAGAGAGTGCGCTGGGGCATGCTATATCGCTCTGCCGAAATAGACAAACTGGAACCGTGCTCGCGCAAAGAGCTCAAGAGCATAGGCATAAGGACTATCATCGACCTGCGCTCATTCGATGAAGCGCACAGACAAAGCCCCTTGCAACAAGAATTCAAGGTGGTGCACATCCCCATCCCCACCGGTGACATGGAGCATATCCTGAAAGGCGTGCAGGAGCGGACCATCAAGAGCGATACCGTCTACCGGATGGTGGAGCGGATGAACCGCGAGCTCATCAGCAACTACACCAAAGAATACCGCCAGATTTTCGATATTCTGCTGGACAAGAACAATTATCCCGTCGTCATCCATTGCTCTTCGGGCAAAGGACGCACGGGCATCGTGTCGGCGCTCGTGCTTGCCTCCCTCGGAGTGGACGAGGACATCATCATGGAGGACTACCGCCTCAGCAACGACTACTTCAACATCCCGGCCGCCTCCCGGTACGCTTACCGGCTTCCGACACGTTCGCAAGAGGCCATTACCACTGTATCTCGGCACGCGAAGATTTCCTGAATGCCGCCATCGAAGAAATGGAACGAAGGTATGGAGATACCGACACCTACCTGCAAAGGGGCATCGGACTGACGAAAGAAGAAATAAGGGAACTGCAAGACATTCTTTTAGTGGATAATTGACAATAGTTTATCAATTATCCATTGAAAAACACTATCTTTGTGCCCGAAATATAAAGATATACAGAAGATTTAATGAAGACATTTGAAGAGCTCGGTGTGTCGCCGGAGATACGCCGCGCCATCGAAGAAATGGGTTACGAGCAGCCCATGCCGGTACAAGAGGAAGTAATTCCATACCTTTTAGGAGAAAACAATGATGTAGTAGCACTGGCACAAACAGGAACAGGAAAGACCGCAGCGTTCGGCCTGCCGCTCATACAGAAGATTAACGTCAACAACCGAATTCCCCAATCACTTATTCTCTGCCCCACCCGCGAACTTTGTTTGCAGATAGCAGGCGACTTGAACGATTATTCTAAATATACCGATGGCTTGCGAGTGTTGCCCGTATATGGAGGCTCGTCCATCGAAAGCCAGATACGCGCCCTGAAACGGGGTGTACACATCATCGTAGCCACACCGGGACGACTGCTGGACCTGATGGAACGCAAAACCGTGTCCCTCGCCACCATACAGAACGTGGTTATGGACGAAGCGGACGAAATGCTGAACATGGGATTCACAGACAGCATCAACGCCATTCTCGCCGATGTGCCGCAGGAGCGCAACACCTTGCTGTTCT